>Ga0160449_1001611_pt1 | contig 10771 bp, 12 predicted proteins | sample HID1975I_E1MG_FD_108216 | JGI IMG/M metagenome (GOLD analysis project Ga0160449, IMG submission 108216) | Enriched soil microbial communities from UW Madison campus, WI, USA - HID1975I_E1 MG | ecosystem: Environmental > Terrestrial > Soil > Unclassified | place: USA: Madison, Wisconsin...
CTTTTGCGCGTTTCAGACACGCAATTGTGTAATCTCCACAAGCGCGCCAAGCCGGGTAATATGCGGCCCCATGCGGAATCAGTATCGATTGGAACACCCGGGCAGCGTCATGTTGGCGCGCGTTTCGGAAGCGGCAAAGCTGGCGGCGTTCGACCCCGGCAAACTCTCGCCCCAAGCGCGTGAGAGCTGGGAGCGCATGGGGCATGGCTTCAAGGCGTGGCACGACTTCGATCAACGCCACCCCATCCTGCGCCGCTTGGCGCTGCTGCCTCTTGTGGGCGGGTGGTACCGCAAGGCACGGCGGCGCCATGTGCTGCGCGCCAGCGGCCGAATCGTCTGTTGATCGCGGCTTAGCGTTGCCGCCGTCGGGCAACCAGGTGATAGGCCAGCCCGATCACCAGGCCGATCGCCGCGGCCACGGCCAGCTTGGTTTCCACGCCGTGCAGGCGGCCAAGCAAGGTCTCGATGGTCTGGCCAAACGCATAGCCCACCACGCTGAAACACACCGCCCAAATCACGGCGGCGACGGCGTTGAGCACCAGAAAGCGCAACGGTGGCACGCGCGACATTCCTAGCGCCACAGGCCCCACGGTACGCAGGCCGTAAAGGAATCGCAGGCTGAGGATGAAGCCATGCGGATAGCGGTCGATGGCGGCCAGCGCTTTTTCAAATGCCGGTTTTTCGCGGATGCGCCGCACGAAGCGATGGTCGCGATAGCGCCGGCCCAGAAAGAACAGCAGTTGGTCGGCCATGAAGGATCCCGCGAAGGCGCACAGCATCACATACGGCAAGTGCAGAAGATGCTGGTGCGCCAGAAAGCCCGCGAACACGACCACGCTTTCGCCTTCCAGAAAGGTGCCGGCCAGCACCGCCCACAGGCCGTAATCAACGATGAATTGATGTAGCGAAGTGCTCATGCCGCACGATCGCCCACGATGCGCGCCAGCGTCAACAAGGCTCGCGAGATGTCTGGCGTGGTGCGCTGGCCGCAACTGATGCGCAAAAAGTGGTTGTAGCGCGTGCCGTTCGAGAACATGGCGCCGGGGGCAACGCGGATGCCTTGCCGCAACGCCGCTTCAAACACGTCCATGCCAGAACGGCCGCCGGGCATTTCCACCCAAAGCAGCATGCCGCCTTGCGGCACGCTCAAGCGCGTACCCTGCGGAAAGTGCGCGGCGATGGCCTCGGCCGTCTGGTCGCGTTGTTGTTTCAAGTGCCTGCGCAAGCGCGTCAGGTGGCGGTCGTAGGCGCGTGACCCCATGTACTCGGCCACGGCGATCTGCGCCAGGGGTTCATTGGGCCGGCTTTGCGCGAACTTCAGCATGGCGATGCGGGCTTTCCAGCGCCCGCCCAGCAGCCAGCCCAAGCGCATGCCCGGGGCCAGCGTCTTGTGCATGGACGAGCAATAGATCACGTTGCCGGTCGCATCCCAGGACTTGGCCGCGACCAAGGGCGTGTCGTCATCGGTCAGCGCGCCGTAGGTGTCGTCTTCGATCAGCGGTACCTGCTGACGCTCGCATAGCGCTACAAGCCGGGCCTTCTCGGCGTCCGGCATGACGCAACCCAGGGGATTCTGGAAGTTGGGCACGACCACCACGGCGCGTATATTCCCGTGCGTCTGGAAGGCCAGGTCCAGCGCCTCGATCGACAAGCCATGTTGCGGGCTGGTCGGAATTTCCAGCGCGCGCATGCCCAGGCTTTCCAGAATTTGCAGCAGCCCGAAGTAAGTGGGCGACTCGACGGCGATGGTGTCTCCCGGCCGGGCCACCGCGCGCAGGGCCAGGTTCAGGGCTTCGATGCAGCCGTGCGTGACGATGACGTCATCCGGCGTGGTGTTGATGCCATTGGTCAGCGCGCGCCGCGCCAGCACCGACCGCAATTCGGGATGCCCCTGCGGCGGTACCGGGCTGACCAGCACGTGGGGCGACGAGCGCAGCGCGCGCGTCATTGCCTGCTTCAGCGCGTCCATCGGATAAGCCTCGGGCACCGCGGCCGCCAGCGCGAAGTTGGCGCTGACGGGGTGGGCTTCGCACTTGGCGATGAAGTCCGAGACGCGGTCATGGATGCCCACGTATTGCGCCGCGCCCAGCGTTTGGCGAATGTCGGGCTCGTTGACCGGAGGAATGCTGTTTCGTCGGGCCTGCAAGACGAAATAGCCCGACCGTGGCCGGGCTTCGATCAAGCCGTCGTCTTCCAGTTGGCGGCAGGCTTGCAGCGCCGTGGATAGGCTGACATGGTGCGTGCGCACCAGCGTACGCACGGAGGGCATGCGCTGGGCGGGCGCCAGAACGCCCGTCTGAATGGCGCGCCGATAGTGGTTGGCCAGGCGGAGGTACAGCGGTTGTGGGTCCATGCGCCGATCATGCTCCCCAGGCTTGGAATGAAGGAAGGCACAGATTGACGAAAAGTACACCATAACAGCCACAAAATCGAGCATCTGCATCGGTACAGAAAGGGCGGGATTGTGGCTGTTGCGCAAAGCAGCGCCCGCGTAGCCTGTCAGTGTCCGATTGGAGATCATCATGCAAGCCGATACCTACCCCGAAGGCCCGTCCCGCCGCCTGGAAATCGCACCCGGCGCATCCCGCGCCTTTGTCCTGCACGCCGGTGCAACCCTCATCTGCGTGGCCGGCAGCGTGCGCCTGGAAGAACCCGCCGCAGGCGCGGAAGCCACGGGCCGTCTGCCTTTGCCGGTAGCTGTGCGCTTGAACGCCGGGGAAGCGCACGCGGTCGTTGACGGAGGCGTGGTGCGCATCACGGCCATCGACGCCGCCGACGTCATCTGCCTTGATGTTCCGGACCCAATTAGCCGCATTTTGCGGGCGGCCACGAAAATATTTCGCCTGAAAGTGCCTAAATCTTCGAATAAAGGGCTGGGTGCGCTGCACAAGATTTCATAATGGTGTATGATTCATCACATCAGACGCGGGGTGGAGCAGTCTGGCAGCTCGTCGGGCTCATAACCCGAAGGTCGTAGGTTCAAATCCTGCCCCCGCAACCAGTTTCAAGAAAAAGCCGCGATTCCTATCGCGGCTTTTTTGCGTCTGGCTTGTCCTTTTTGGGTTTCCTTTTTTCCATACGGACTTGCCCTGGGTCAACCCAATCTTCCAGTCCGGAGTTTCCCGGATGTTCCTGCCTGCACAGCGCCGCAACCCTGAGCTACCATGGGCCACGCGCGCTAGGTTGCCGCACAGGAGGAGGGTCCATGGGTACAGCAAAATACGATCATCCCGGTTTTGTCGCCGACACCGGCGCTGAAGGCAAGTACCACGTAGGCATCTGGTGCCCGCACGGCTACCCCGCCCACATCCATATTGGCCGGCCCGCGGAACGCGGTGATCCCCAGGCGCTGCTGCGCTTGCGTATTCCCGACGGCGTCTTTCAATCCCTGCCCGACGATCCCGAAACCCTGTGCCGCCGCGCGCTGGGCCAAGCCATGGGCGCGGGCTTGCTGCGTTCCGTGGGGGTGGACGGCGAGTACCAGGAGCTGCGTTTCGAAATGGACGCGGAGCCGTGGTCGGGGCCCATGCAGGCGGCAGGCAATGCCTGAGATCGGAAGTTAGGGTAGAAAGTTACCCACAGCGACTGTGGACAAGCCTTGGGATAGGCTCTGTGCATGTCGAAATTATCGTTTCATAACAACGGCTTGGCGCCTGCGGTCAATCATTGGCCGGTGCCAGGCCTTTTTCTTGTCGATAGGGTGGTCTGGCGGGGGCGGTGACCCCCCAGTAAATAGGGCCCGTGCGACAATTCTTCCCCGAATCGCGCGGCGATCTTTGCGCCGGTCGTTTCGCCGCTATTCTCGCCGCTCGTCGCCCCCCGCTCCTGATCAAACCGTGTCCCTCATGCCTTGCCCCGTGCTCCAATCTTTTCCCGTCCTGAAGGGCCTGCTGCAATGACCGCCCCGACGCCGCGCAATGCTCCTCGCGTAGCTGTTATCGGCGGCGGCCCGGCCGGCCTGATGGCGGCGGAACGATTGGCCGCTGAAGGGTTGCAGGTTGACGTGTTCGACGCCATGCCCTCGGTCGGACGCAAATTCCTGATGGCGGGTCGAGGCGGGCTGAACCTGACACATAGCGAAGCCGCGGCACCGTTCCTGGCGCGCTATGGCGAGCGAGCCGCGCAGCTTGCCCCTTGGTTGCAAGCGATGGACGCGACGTCGCTGCGGGACTGGGCGCACCAGTTGGGCATCGACACGTTCGTGGGGTCTTCGGGGCGAGTCTTTCCCCAGGAAATGAAAGCCGCGCCCTTGTTGCGCGCCTGGTTGGCAAGATTGCGCGCCAGCGGTGTCCGGTTTCACATGCGACACCGGTGGCTGGGCTGGCCGCAAGGGGGCGCGGTTGACGCGGGGGCGCTGCGCTTCGAGACACCGGAAGGCGTGCTTACGTTGACGGCGGATGCCGTGGTATTGGCCTTGGGCGGAGGAAGCTGGGCCAAGCTGGGGTCGGACGGCGCATGGGTGGCCGGGCTGCAGGCGCACGGTATCGAGGTAGCGCCGCTACGGCCCGCCAATTGCGGCTTCGACGTCGCGTGGTCGCCGCATTTTTCCGAGCGTTACGCCGGCCAGCCTGTGAAGTCGGTTGCCATGGCCTGCGCCGGCGAAACCCGCGGCGCGCGGCCTAGCGGCGCGCGGCCTCGTCAAGGCGAATTCGTGGTGTCGGAAACGGGCATCGAGGGCAGTCTGGTGTATGCCCTGTCGGCGGCCTTGCGCGACCAGATCGACGCGGAAGGCCACGCGGTGGCGGTGCTGGACCTGGCGCCAGACTGGACGCAGGACAAGGTCATGGCGGCCGTCACGCATCCTCGTGGCGCGCGCTCCATGTCCAGCCATTTGCAAAGCCGAATGGGGCTGACAGGGGTGAAGGCGGGGCTGCTGCGCGAATGCGCATCGGCCGAAGATTTCAAGGATCCAGTGCGATTGGCCTTGCGAATCAAGGCCTTGCCCGTCACGCTGCTGCGCGCGCGTCCGATAGATGAAGCCATCAGCACAGCGGGTGGCGTGTCATTCAACGCGGTGACGGATGGGCTGATGTTGCAATCTGCGCCCGGCGTTTTCTGCGCAGGCGAGATGCTGGATTGGGAAGCGCCTACAGGCGGCTATCTGTTGACGGCCTGCATGGCCAGCGGTGTGGTGGTTGCCAAAGGCGTGCTGGATTACTTGGATGGCCGGCGCGAAGGTTCGCCTAGGCAGTAACGCTCAGGACCCGGACGGGTAGGGCGCCATGCCCAGCGGCGCGCGCGGCGCAAGGTCGCCCACCACATGGCCCACCACGGGGGTGGCGCCATCCTCTGGCTGGGTGATGATGCCGATGACGCGGGTGATGGCGCTGGCGGGAATGCCGGTGCCATGCGCGGGATCTTGCACCAGTTGCCAAACGGTGGCGTCGGCCGGGCCGGCGTCCGTCAGCGTGGCGGAGGAAGAATCCAGGCAACCGCGGGCAAAGACAGACCAATCAGAGGCGCTGCAAGGCAAGCCGTGTGCCGTGGCCAAGCGCGCCAGGGCCAGAGGTGCATCCGCCTGGCCCGCCGCATGCTGGGCGGCAGCGCCCAGCGATACGTCCAGGGACAGCAAGCGGAGAAACTCTACGACGTTGTCTGATTTCATTGTGGGTCTCCTAAGAGCTGGTCTGGATCTCGATCGGCCTTCAATCGCGTGACAAAAGCGGGTCAGCCGGGGCTTTGGCCCAGCATCGACACAAGCGATTGCTTGAGGCGGGCAGAAAAGATGGGCACCGTATGGGACACGCCATTGCGGTCTACGCCTTCTTTCAATTCAACCGTCTGGCCCAGAAAAATCTCGGGCGCGGCGTTGATCTCGTTATAGCGGGCAAGCAACTCGTCCACCTGTTTTTGGGCGTCAACCAGCGTGCTGCTGTCTGCAAGCCTGCCGGCGGCATGGGCTTGCAGGATTCGGTGCAAATCATCGATAAACAGCGCCAATGCCGCTTGGCCGCGGCACCGCGGCTGTTCCCAGCCCCAGCCTTCAACGGCGGCGCCAGCGTTCTGTGATACGGGTTTTCGGTTCATTTTCGAATCCTAATCCATTGGCGGCAAATACGCGACAACCCAAGCGGGATGGGGATGTCACGGCCGCGTAAGGGCCGTTACGGGGTTTGTGCTCCCGGGTGGTGCGCAATCGGGATTCTTTGCGGTATGCTGGCTTCGGTTTTCACGCCCAGACAGGAGATGTTTATGAAAAACAAGGTTGTTTTCGTCATGCTGCTTTCGATCGCCGCACTTTCGGCGGGCTGCAATACTGTTGCGGGCGCCGGCAAGGATATCCAGCGAGGCGGTGAGAAGATCGAAGGCGCTGCGAAGTAAGGCGGCGCGCCCTGACGTTGGTCAGGCCGCTTGAGGCCACGCGGGAAATGCCCTGGCATTTCCCGCGTGGCCTTTTTGCTGCCGCTGGCATAATCGCAGAAGTCCGAATTTCAATGCGGGAAGAATCATGCGCAAGTCAGTATGGGTGGGCGTAACGCTGGCGGTGGTGTTGGCCGGCTGCGCGAGCAAGGGGGTTTACGAATCCGAGGCCGTGCAGAAAGAGACCTTCAGCGTCGACACCAACTATCAAGCCGCCTTCCGCCGTGGTGGTGAATATGTGCGCACTTGCCACATGAACGTGAAGCATCCCTATGGCGTCGCGTATGCGTGGCGCCACGTCTTGGGCGAGAAGGGCGCGCCCGACGAAATCCAGGTTTACAAGGTGGGCGAGCCCGCCACGGTGCTTGAATTGATTTCCGCCGAGGCCGATGGCCCGGCCAAGTCCAAGGTCACGGTGACGGTGCTGGGCGAGGGGCGCTGGGACAAGGCCGAGATCGCCGCCGTGCGTACCTCGATCCAGAGCGCGACGCCAGCCTGCCGCGCCGCCGACGGCAACTGATATATGGACCCGCGCGCTCAGCAGATCCGTTCCTCGGGGATGTCTTTTTCGTTGCTGGCGGGCGGGTTCCGATTTCTTGCCTGGCTGAACGGCGCCGCCGCCTTGGCCTTGGTGGCCTTTTCGCTGGGTATCGTGGGTGGCGACATCGCCGCGCCTGACCTGCAATTGCCGCTGGCGCTTTTCCTGGCCGGATTGTTGTCGTCGTGCCTGGGGTTGTTGTTTGCCTATCTGGCGCAGGTCAGTTTGTTGCGGCAAGGCTACACGGGCCATCTGACGCGCGGCCATTGGCCCACCCAGTTGCTGGCCATGGTCTGCTTTCTATTCAGTGCCTTGGCTTTCAGTGCCGCGTGCTGGTTCGCGCTGGGGCAGGCGGCACCCGAGGCCCAGCAGACGACGTCTTACGCCAGCCGCTAGCCGATAGCAGTGAAGTTCAAGGGTAAACCCTTGTGCGCAAAAGTGTTGGACTTGCACTTGCGCTGGGAATAATATGCGCGGTGCGTATATCAATCCTCTTGCCTTGAGGCTCCGTCATGACCATTTCCCAGCAAGCTTTCCTGCGCGACGCCATGCGCCGCCTGAACCTGACGCGCGACGTGTTCGCCACGCGGATCGGCGTCAAACGTAGAGCATTGGACACCTGGTTGTTGCCCGAAGGCTCGCAGGAATTCCGCGCCATGCCGGAAGTCGTGCAGCGTTTCGTCAGCGAAATCGTGCAAAACGGTGTGCTGCTGGAAAAATATACGCAAAGCGTACAAGACGGCCCGCTGCGTGAGCGAATCGCGGTGGAAGGCAAGCATCAATTGTTGTCGGTGGATCAGTTCACCCGCGAATCGGTCGAAGACCTGTTCCGCGTCGCCGACATGATGCAACCCATTGCGCGCCGCCAGAAGGTGTCGCGCGTGTTGGAAGGCGCCGTGTTGGGCAACCTTTTCTTTGAAGCCAGCACCCGCACCCGGGTCAGCTTCGGGTCGGCGTTCTGCCGCCTGGGTGGCTCGGTGTGCGACACGACGGGCTTCACGTTTTCTTCCATGGCCAAGGGCGAATCCATCTACGACACCAGCCGCGTCATGAGCGGCTATGTCGATGCCATGGTGATCCGCCATCCCGAGCAGGGCTCGGTTGCGGAATTCGCGCGCGCCACCAATATTCCGGTGGTCAACGGCGGCGACGGCCCGGGTGAACATCCCAGCCAGGCCCTGCTGGACCTGTACACGATCCTGACCGAGTTCTCGCGCCTGGGCAAGTTGCTGGACGGCGCGCATATCGCCATGGTCGGCGACCTGAAATACGGCCGTACCGTGCACTCGCTGATCAAGCTGATGGCGCTGTACAAGAACGTGAAGTTCTCGCTCGTGTCGCCCAAGGGGCTGGAAATGCCCAGCTACATCATTGAGCAGGCGAGCCGCAACGGCAACATCATCGAACAGAAGACCTCGCTGGCGGAAGGCCTGGCGGGCGCGGACGTGATCTATGCGACGCGCGTGCAGAAAGAGCGCTTTGCCAACGAAGAGAACGAAGGCTACACGCCCGACTTCCAGATCAACCGCGCCATCATCGATGCGTATTGCAGCCCCGAAACCATCGTGATGCATCCGCTGCCGCGCGATAGCCGCCCGGGCGCCAACGACCTGAGCGTCGACCTGAACCACGATCCGCGCCTGGCCATCTTCCGCCAGACCGACAACGGCATCCCCATTCGCATGGCGATCTTCGCGGTGTTGCTGGGCGTTGAAGGCCTGGTGCAGCATTCGCTGCGCGATGTCACCTGGCAGCATCCGTCGCACGTCGGCCCGGACGATTCCGTCTTCCACGGCCTGGAATAAGCGGCACTTGCCCCATGCGCGTGGGCCCCGGCAGGGGCCCACTTTCTTTTGGCGCATAATCCGCGCTGGTTTTTCCGTCGCGTGTCGTTCCGAGACACGCGCGGCGTTTTTGGGGCGGATGATCTTATGTCTTCAAGCAAGAGCGCATTGCCGGCGTGGGCAAGCAGCGCCGATCAGGCGTGCTACCTGAGCGCGTCGAACGCGCAGGCCTGGGAAGCGGTCTATCAATCGGTGGACGCTTATACGCGCGGCCAAGTGGCCGCCGTGGTGGGTGACAGCGCCAAGGAATTGGTGGATGCCTTTTATTCCACCTTGCTGGCGGACGTCGAAGCCGGGCCGCGCCTGTCGCATGACATTGTTTCGACGCGGCTGCACAAGGGCATGAAGCACTGGCTTCTTGGTTTGCTTTGCGTGCGCGACCAGGGCGACATCAAGGCCTTGATGGCCACGCAGAAAAAGGTGGGCGAGGTGCACGCTCGCGTCCATATCCCGATTCATCTGGTGATGGCTGGCGCGCGCGTACTGAAGAATGAAATCGCCGAGCGCCTGCGCGCAAGCGACCTGGACGGCACGGCCGCGTCCATCGCCACGCAGTACGTCTGTAATCTCTTTGACCTGGCCATCGAGCAGATGAGCCGCGCCTTCATGCGCGACATCAATCGCGGCGCGCGCAACGACGAGGCTTACCGACTGTTCGCGCTGGGGCAGAACATTTCCACCGAGCGTGAACGCCAGCGCGCGGCGTTGCTGGAATGGAGCCAGGCGGTGTTGATCGGGCTGCATTACCGCGCACCCGAGCAGGCCTTGCCCAGGCTGGCGGCATCGGAGTTCGGCTTATGGCTGCAGCACAAGGGCGGTGTGCTGTTCGAGAGCGCGCCCGCGTTGGGCCAGATTACCGAGGCCGTCATGCGGCTGGACGACGTGGTGTTGCCAAGCCTGATGCTGGACGACCGCGAGCGGCAGCTTTCCTTGCCGGACCAGGTGCGTGAACTGCAGGAACTGGTGGCGCGCATCAAGCATCTGCTCAACGGCTTGTTCGACATGGTGGCCGAGATTGAAAGCGGCAGCGACCCGCTGACCAATGTGCTGAACCGGCGCTTTCTACCGTCGGTGATCGGGCGCGAGATTTCCATCTCCAGCCGGCAGGGCAGCCGCTTTTCAGTGCTGTTGCTGGATATCGACCATTTCAAGGCCATCAACGACGCGCATGGGCATTCCGGTGGCGATCACGTCTTGCGCCAGTTTGCCGAAGTGGTGCACCAATCGTGCCGATCCAGCGACTTCGTGTTCCGCTATGGCGGCGAAGAGTTTCTGGTGGTGTTGGTGGATACGGGCCAGGAGGCCGCGCTGGCTGCCGCCCAGAAGTTGGGCGCCGAGATCCGCCGCCACGATTTCACGATTCCCGAGGTCGGCGCCCTGCGCATCACGGCCAGCATCGGCGTGGCCACCTTCGACGGCCATCCCGACTACGCCTATCTGATCGACCGCGCCGACAAGGCCCTATACCAAGCCAAACTAGCCGGCCGCGACCGCAGCGTGGCCGCCTGACCGAGCGCTACTGCACGGTGCCGCAACGACGCGGCACCGATGCGGAAAACGACACGGCACCGATACGGCACCGATACGGAAAACGATGGCGAACGTAGGATGGGTGAAGCGCGAGAAGCCTGAGGCAAGAACGCCAGCGCCTCACCGCGCGCAACCCATCAATCAACCGCCCCCATCAAATCTTCTTCTCGCCCCCCAGCGCATCCACCAACTCAGCCATCATCTTGGCCAGTTCACCCGTCATCAGCATCATGTCGGAATCGAACTTTTCATCGTCGTTGGCGGCCACGCCTTCGTTGCCCTCTTTCAGCACGTCCAGCGGCGACACGCGCTTGACGTCCAGCCCTTCGGTAAGGACAAACGAAATTCGGTCCGCCCACGTCATGGCCAGACGCGTGCACTGCTTGCCCGACTGGATGTGGCGGCGCACGTCGTCGGCGTCGATGGAGTGCTTGACGTAGCGGATGGCCGCGCCGCTTTCGCCGGACGAACGCAGCTCGGTGTCCTGGTCGATGCTGAA
>Ga0160449_1001613_pt1 | contig 10770 bp, 9 predicted proteins | sample HID1975I_E1MG_FD_108216 | JGI IMG/M metagenome (GOLD analysis project Ga0160449, IMG submission 108216) | Enriched soil microbial communities from UW Madison campus, WI, USA - HID1975I_E1 MG | ecosystem: Environmental > Terrestrial > Soil > Unclassified | place: USA: Madison, Wisconsin...
CCTGCCGAAATGGTTTTTGATTATTTCGCCTGCTCTACAATGTCACCAGAAGCGTATGAAACCTTGTTAGCAGATGCTTTGGCAGGAGATCCTACCCTATTTATGCGTTGGGATCAGGTTGAAGAAGCTTGGGATGCTATTGATACAATCCAGCAAGTATGGAAAACAACTGCGCCAACCAATTTCCCAAATTACAAAGCAGGAAGCTGGGGACCAGAGGAAGCTGACGAACTATTGGCACGTCAAGGACACAAATGGATTCCGAACACACAAAACGTTAAAAAAGAAGAAGAAGTTTTAAATGATACAGATATTTAATAATACAGAAGAAATTAATATTGCAGCGACTGATCTTTTTGTAGAATCGGCACAAAAAGCCATTGCTGCAAAAGGTAAATTTACAGCCGTTCTTACAGGAGGTTCTTCTCCTGCAGGAATCTATAAATTATTAGCTTCTGACGCTTACAAAAACAAAATAGACTGGAGCAAAGTTTATATTTTTTGGGGCGACGAACGCTGGGTGCCTTTAAACGACGATCTTAGCAATGCTAAAATGTCTTACTCGACATTATTAAGCCACGTTCCTATTCCGCAGGAAAATATTTTTGAAATGTACAAAGACGGTGTTACGCCAGAAGAATATGCTGTAACATACGAGCAGACTATCAAAAAGGTTTTAGGCGAAGAAGGAAAATTTGACCTTATTCTATTAGGTATGGGAGATGACGGACACACTGCCTCTCTTTTTCCAGGCGAAGCAGTTTTGGAAGAACAAACTAAATGGGTTGACGCTTATTATTTAGCGCCTCAAAAAATGCACCGTATTACGCTTACTGCTCCGTTAATCAACAAAGCAGAAAAAATTATTGTAGTGGCTTTTGGAGAGAAAAAAACACATGCTTTAAAAGAAGTTACTACTGGAGAATACAATCCAAAGCTTTATCCAATGCAGTTGATTAAACCTGTTTCTGGTGAGTTATTGTTTTTGGTGGATAAAGTTGCTGCTGGAACGAATTAAGAAAGTAATTTGTTTCCATATAAATGCCCCAAATTAGTGTCTAACTTTTTCGGGGCACTGCAAAATTAAAAACCTCTTTTGATAATGCTTGGCAATATGCTGATTTGGAAATTAAGGCTTCTTCTAGTATTTTGGAGTGATTTTACTTTTTAAGATGTCATCGTAAAAAGTCAGAGACTTTTATTACGTTTAGAAATTCTAAGACCAAAAAAATTGCGCAAAGTCAGAGACATTTGCGCAATTTTAATTCAAGTTTAGAACTCTTTTGCAGAGCGTGGGGACTAATTATAACTATATTTTATCATAGATATCATTCAACAAACTTTATAGGAACTCTATTTTTTGATTTAATGATACCATGAAAAACTCTATAATTATTTTGTTTTATATTTTTTAATGTAGTTCTTGATACTGATTTTTTGTAATTAATAGAATCGCTAAAAATCAGTATCTCTGCATAATACTTCTTATTTCCATCCAATTCTAAATTTGCATTTTGTATCTCATTGCCATAAGGAAGATTAACAAACCACTCAAAGAACAATGTTTCATGAGGATGAATTATAAAGTTTACTTGTTCTTGTATGTAGGGAGAATTAAAATCTTTGGAATATTCTAGAAGGTTCGAAATTTTGAAATTTTTATCGTAACAATCATTTTCATTAAAATTAAGATTTATTCTATGGGTTCTTATTCTTACCTCTTTATTGCTATCATTTTGATAAATGCATAAAATTCCATTTTTTAATGAAATTCCTTCAATCTTATTTCTAAGGTTAGAGTTTGGATTCAAATTAAAATAATAAACGGAATTACTGTGGTTTGTAAGCTTATAAGTTATAATAGTTTTCGACTTACTTACAATATTTGAATCTTTCATACCTTCATAGATATCTTGTAATTTACCTTTATTTTTTGAAGATAAAATACTCTCATTTAGAATTTCTAATTCTAATGGGTTATCATTTTTGTGATTACATGAAATAAAAAAAACTAAAAAAACAATTATAAAATTTCTCATTATTTGTATTTATATAAATCTAACCCTTCTCTAACGTAAGAAGACGTATTTCCTAAAAAGTTGTATTCAAAATTATATGCATTCCATTCTAAAACTTTTTCTCCATTAAGAGGTATTGCCATACCAGCAACATTCATGTAGCCGGTTTTATATCCATTATTGCCAAGTACATTATATATCATACCATTCATATAATTATATTGAAAAGCATGGTAAAATTCATGAAACATTGTTGACGCTAGCTTATAATAACTACTGTATGCATCATCATAAAAAATGTGAGTTTTTGTTTCATCAACAGTGTATCCTCTATATTCATTACTTTTTCCTCCATATTTCAAATCATACTTTCCACTTGCTTCATGAAATGCCTTTAGGCCTTCTACATCATCAAGTAAAGCTTTTAAAGAGTTAACATTCTTTGGAGCTTCTTCATGCGGATTGATTTTATGAAATCTCGAAAGTAAGTCTTTTTTGACAGCTATTTTATGCACGAAATGATTCAGTCCACTAACAACAAATCCAGTTACAGCTCCCTGCCAGAAATTGCCTCCCGTCATCGCTGCTCCAGCCCCTCCAGAAACGGTTCCAAATGCAATCATCCCCAGATTACCTGTACCTGCGCCTATTCCCCTCATTCCTGTTCCAGCAATTGCATGCGCATTTTTTCCATAACCATCCATGCTTGAGCCTCCGCTCCAGACACTTGATGCAACACTACTTAATGCGCCAGCCGCAAAGCCACTCCAGAATTTACCTCCAGAAATAGCAGTCATTCCTCCTTGGAAAGTTCCATACGCCGCTGCGCTGAATGCTGCCTGCGAATAAAAATTGGTGAAGAGGTTGGTGGCTGCACTACCTATTCCAAAAGTCACTGTAAAACTCGCTGCACCAATAAAAAGTATTTTTTACAAGTCCGCCAACACTAAAAGGCACATCTGCTACTAAAGTAGTAACAGTGTAAGTTAAGGCGGCAACTCATTTATAATTAATCTTCTTGAACCAGCTCAATATCCATTGTCTTAATCAAGCCATCTTCAAAAGTATAAACATGCTTAACTAGACCATCAAAAATCAAATTACCCTGCAGGTCTTTTACATTTTGCTGTACTAAAACTTCTAAACTGTCATTTTCCCTTTCAGCAAAACCAACCGGATCTACTTTCGGATTAATTTCTGCCCATTGTCTTGTCCAATATTGTCTAATTTCTTCGTGTCCAATTATATAACCGCCTTCCCATGCTTTTGACCATTTTACATCATCCTGCATTGTCGATAAGCAGTTGTCTATATTTCTTTCGTTAAAAGCATTATACGCTTTTCTGATTACATCTTGGAATTGATTTGACATTTTATACGTTTTAAAGTGGTCAACTAATATAGCAATTCTAACTTATTAAAATAAATACCAACAAAAATTTAAAACCCTAAAAATCAACTTCAATTATTATCAAATTTTTAATTCTGATGGTTTTTAGAAAAATTTTAAGAAACCTTACTTTTCAAATTGCTATATTTGGCGCACTTTGAACAACTATAAGCCTTGTTTTTAAGTAACAAATATAATCCTGCTGTGCTGTAAATGAAACCTATTAAGTTCATATATATCGTTTTACTTTCGCTGCTTTCTTTCTTTAGAGGCACCGAAACGTATCAGCAGCCTGTACATTTTAGCAGCTGCATTACTCTTGACAGTGTTACCGCAGATGATACACTCTTTAATTCTTCAGATTATTCTTCTTCTAAAAATTTAGAAGTTCATTATAAACTCAAAAAGAAAATAAAATCCAGAGCAACTACTTTAGAACAAAGTACAATCAAAGCTCCTTATTTTAGTAATCTTATAAACTTCAAGCTTTACAAAAAGAGCTTAATTTATGGTATAGCTTCAATATACCAAGTTCAAAGGCATACTTATCTTCATTTATATCAGTTATTCTAGGACTCCAAATTTGGTTGTTTTTATATTTTAGATTTTTCTGAAACGATTTTTCATGTGCCTGTATGGCGTATGGAATATCATTGCTATAAAAACATTTTTTCTAAGAACGGTGCTTCTATCCAAAAAGGAAGTAATCCGAAAACATCTCTAATTTCAATATTTACATAGATTTCAAACTTCCTTTCTTGCATTGGGGAGCCTATATTTTTATTTAATTTTTAAAACCTAATCATGAATATTTATAAAAATCCATTCCTTTTATTCACTTTATCATTGTTCGTTTTAGTCTCGTGCGATGATAAAGCAAAAAAGAATTCCGAAAACATTAAAACACTTCCTGTATACAAAGTCACCTTAAAAGACACGATAGTTTCGAGCAAATTCGTTGCCGATGTACATGCTAAAAACAATGTAGAAATCCACGTTAGAATTCCTGGTTTACTAGAAAAAGTTTATGTAAGCGAAGGACAAAAAGTTAAAAAAGGACAAATCTTATTTAAAATAAGCGATGTCGAACTTCAAATTCAGCTGCTAAAAGCCGAAGCTGTTTTCAAAAGCGCAAAAGCCGATTTAAGAATCGCAACGGTAGAATTAGAACAAGCACAAACACTCTTCAATAAAAAAGTAATTGCCGACAAAGAATTAGAATTATCTAAAGCAAAACATGAAGCGGCTTCTGCGAAATTAGCCCACGCCGCCGCAGAAAGAAAAGCAATCAACCAGCAGATTAGTTTTACTACAATCCGTGCGCCGTTTGACGGAACTGTAGATAGAATTCCGTTTAAAGAAGGAAGTTTAGTAGAAAATGGTTCGTTATTGACAACAGTTTCTCAGCTGGATGACGTTTACGCTTATTTTTCAATTCCTGAAAATACATATTTCCAAATGATGGAAGACAAAACCTTTAATACACAAGGAGATATAAAACTTGTCTTGCCAAACGGAATGGTTTACGATCAAAAAGGAGAACTAAGAACTGCAGACGGAGAAATCGACAGACAAACGGGTTCTATTCAATATAAAGCCAAATTTCACAATCCGCAGGGATTTATCAAACACGGAACTTCGGGTAAACTGATTATTTCAGAACCAAAAACCAATGCAATTTTAATTCCGCAGAAAGCTGTTTTTTCAATTCAGGACAAACAATACGTATTTCTGGTAAAAAAAGATGGAGTAGTTAAAATGACCAATGTTACAATTGGAAGTACTCTAGATGATGTTTATATCCTAAATGATGGTCTAAAAAATGACGACCTGATTGTACAGGAAGGTACGCAATCATTGAGAGACGGCGATAAAATCAACATCAAACAAATGTAGGTTATCGGCTTGTAAAACAGTTATTTAATTATTTATCTAAAAAAAATATAATGATAGAGTTATTTATCAAAAGAAAAATATTGTCATTAATCATCTCGGTTATGATAGTTCTTTTGGGATTACTGGCTTTGTTCCAGCTTCCCATTACCCAATTCCCAGATATTGTACCGCCTTCTGTAACCGTAACAGCCAAATATACAGGAGCAAATGCAGAGGTTTCTGCCAACGCCGTCGCCCTTCCGCTCGAGAGAGCCATAAATGGTGTACCGGGAATGACGTATATGTCGACCGTAACTTCTAATGACGGTTTAACCTTAATCCAGGTTTTCTTCGAAGTTGGAACCGATCCCGATTTAGCTGCTGTAAATGTGCAGAACCGTGTAACGACAATATTGGATGAACTTCCCGAAGAGGTAATTCGTGCAGGTGTTACGACCGAAAAAGAGGTGAACAGTATGCTGATGTACTTGAACATTACAAGTACAGACAAAACTCAGGATGAGCAGTTTATCTTCAACTTTACAGATATTAATATCCTGCAGGAATTAAAGCGTATTGATGGTGTAGGACGTGCCGAAATTATGGGGCAAAAAGAATATTCTATGCGTGTCTGGCTGGATCCGCAAAAGATGCTTTCTTATAATATTTCGGCAAATGAAGTAATCAGCTCACTTCAAAAACAAAACATTTCTGCTGCACCAGGTAAAGTGGGTGAAGGATCTGGACAGCTTGATAATCAGTTACAATATGTAATTAAATATGGCGGGAAATTTTTTGAGCCAAAACAATATGAAGAAATCCCTTTAAGAGCCAACTCTGATGGAACGATATTAAGATTAAAAGATATTTCTGTAATAGAATTTGGTTCGATGAGTTACGGAATGGTTTCTAAAACCGATGGAAGACCTTCGGCATCTATCATGTTGAAACAACGTCCGGGTTCTAACGCTTCTGAAGTTATTGCGAGCGTAAAAGAAAAAATGACCGAATTAAAAGGAACTTCTTTTCCTCCGGGAATGGAATTTAATATTGCGTACGACGTTTCCCGTTTTCTTGATGCTTCTATTCATGAAGTTTTAAGAACTTTGATTGAAGCCTTCCTTTTAGTAGCCTTTGTAGTTTTCATTTTCCTGCAAGATTGGAGATCTACTTTAATTCCAGTATTGGCAGTACCTGTCGCGCTTATTGGTTCGTTTACTTTTATGTCGATGATGGGATTCTCAATCAACTTACTAACTCTTTTTGCTTTGGTACTTTCCATCGGAATTGTAGTCGATAACGCTATTGTCGTCGTCGAGGCCGTTCACGTCAAAATTTCCGAAGAACATATGGCTCCTCTTGAAGCAACCATAAGTGCCATGAAAGAAATTACAGGTGCCGTAATTGCAATTACAATTGTTATGGCTGCTGTATTTATTCCCGTTGCATTTTTGAGCGGTCCGGTTGGGGTTTTCTACAGGCAGTTCTCTTTGACAATGGCAATTAGTATTGTTATTTCTGGAATTAACGCCCTTACGCTTACTCCTGCCCTTTGTGCTATTATGCTAAAAGCGCATGATCCGAATAAAGAAAAGAAATCATTATTAGATCGTTTTTTCCATAGATTCAACAATTGGTTTGATAATGTAACTTCAAAATATATTAAAGTATTAGTAAAGTTTGCTGACAGAACTTCAGTAACTGTTGGTTTATTGGTTCTTTTCTGTCTTTTTACTTGGGGAACAAGCAAATTTTTACCGTCAGGATTTATTCCCTCTGAAGATCAGGGAATGGTTTATGTAAGTGTTACCACACCGCAGGGTGCAACTGTAGAACGTACCGAAAAAGTGTTGGATGAAGTAACTAAAGCGGCCAAAGGAATTCAAGGTGTCGATAACGTAACTACGCTTGCAGGATACAGCATCGTGACTGAAATTGCTGGAGCTTCGTACGGAATGGGAATGATCAACCTAAAAGACTGGAGCGATCGTGATATTTCTGTAAATGATTTTATAGCGCTTCTCAGCGAAAAAACTAAAGGCATTTCTGATGCACAGATTGAAATATTTGCACCGCCAACCGTTCCTGGTTTTGGTAATACCAGCGGTTTCGAACTTCGATTACTGGATAAATCCGGCGGAAGCATTACGAATACGGATGAAGTGACGAAAAACTTTATTAAAGAATTAAATGCTTCGCCAGAAATACAAAACTCTTTTACCAGTTTTGACGCCACTTTCCCGCAGTATTTAATTCATATTGACTATGATCTTGCGGCGAAAAAAGGAATTTCAGTAGACAATGCGATGGCAACCTTGCAGACGATGTTAGGTTCTTTCTACGCGACCAATTTTATCCGTTTTTCTCAAATGTATAAAGTAATGGTACAGGCAAGTCCGCAGTTTAGAAAAAATCCTGAAAGTATTTTGGATATGTACCTAAAAAATGATGCCGGCGAAATGGTGCCGTTCTCCACTTTTATCAAATTAGAAAGAGTTTACGGTCCAGAAGTACTTACACGATACAATATGTACATGTCGGCGATGATTAACGGAGAACCCGCAGAAGGCTTCAGTTCTGGAGAAGCAATTGCTGCCGTAGAAAAAATCGCTGCAGAAAAACTCCCGAGCCGTTTTGAACTGGAATGGTCTGGTATGACGCGTGAAGAAATTTTATCAGGAAACCAAACCATCTACATTTTTGCGCTTTGTATACTATTTGTATACTTATTATTGGCCGCACAATACGAAAGTTTATTACTTCCGTTCCCTGTATTATTAAGTCTTCCTGTGGGAGTTTTTGGTTCTTATCTTGCCCTTTTGATGGTTGGATTAGACAATAACATTTACGCGCAGGTAGCACTCGTCATGCTGATTGGTCTGCTCGCCAAAAATGCGATTCTAATTGTAGAATTTGCAATGGCACAAAACAAAATAGGAAGAGATATTACAGAAGCCGCGATTGAAGGTGCCAGACTTCGTTTCAGACCAATTTTGATGACTTCTTTTGCTTTTATTTCAGGATTGATTCCGCTGTGTATTGCCTCTGGTGCGGGGGCTGTGGGTAACCGTTCTATCGGAACTGCGGCTGCAGGCGGTATGTTAATTGGAACTGTGTTTGGTCTGGTAATTATTCCAGGACTTTACATTTTGTTTGCCAAACTTGAAAAAGCAATGAATAAATCTAAAGTATAATATATTTAAACACATAGATTCATAGAATTTAGAAACTGTAAAAAAGCGTTTCACTTTTTTTAAGTCACATGGTTATGTGTTAGAAACTAGTTTCTTTCAATTCCCGTTTCTAAAAAAACTATGTTTCTATGTGTTGAATCAATTACGCTGCAGCTTAAACAAATAAATTAAACAATGAAAGAGATATTAAATCAATATAAAAATTCTAATACGCAGTTTTTAAGGACAACCAGAAGTGCAGTTATAATAACTGGAGTTTTACTTCTAACGGCATGTTCTGCGCCAAAAGTGAGTGATAAATTGACTGCTGCAAAACTTCCTGAGAATTTTGACGCGAAGAGAAAAGACAGTATAAATAATGCTTCGCCATTTATTCCATTAAAAACAGAAACCTTTTTTAAAGATCCAAAATTAGAGCAGTTACTAAAGAAAGCTATCGCTCAAAATCCGGATTATTTAATTATGCAGGAAAGGATTTTAATTGCCAATTCGCATTTAAAAGTGGCAAAATTAGCACTTCTCCCTTCTTTAGACTTAGTTGCAGATGCTTCTGGAACGCGTTATGGAAAATATACAATGGATGGAGTTGGTAATTTTGATACCAATTTTTCACAAAATATCAGCGACAAGCAAAGAATTAATGAAGACCTTACTCCTAACCTTTTTCTAGGCGGAAAAGTTTCGTGGGAAGCTGATATTTGGGGAAAACTGAGCAACCGTAAGAAAGCGGCACAGCAAAGATATTTTGCTTCTCAGGCAGGAATGCGACTATTGCAGACCCGCCTTCTAAGCGATGCAGCCGATTTGTATTTCAAGCTTATTGCCTTAGACAAACAAGCTGCGATTTACGATAAAAACCTCACAACCCAAGAAAGAGCACTTGATATTGTTTCAGCTCAAAGATCGGTTGGAAAAGCTACGGAATTGGCTGTACAGCAGTTTAATGCGCAAAATAATAACATCCATGCCCAAGCTTCGGAACTGAAATTAAGTATCGACCAAACCGAAAAAGCTTTATTGACGCTTTTGGGTGAATACGGCGGAAAAATCGATAGAAGCAGTGACTTTTTATCGGGACATTTAGAAGTTTTAAACCAAAAAATAAGTGTAGATTCTATTATTCATAAAAGACCAGACGTTGCCGAAGCATATTTCGAATTATTAGCCAGCAACGCCGATGCAAAATCCGCACGTGCTGCCTTTTTCCCAACCTTAAATTTAGGCGGCTATGCAGGTTTCAATTCATTTTCTTTTAATACATTTTTTGATGCTGGATCTTTTGCCTGGCAGATATTAGGCGGTTTAACAGCTCCTGTTTTCAATAAAGGACAAATTAAACAGGAATTTTACGTTTCTAACCGAAGACAGGAAATTTCGTTTCTTCAATATCAAAATACAATCACAACTGCTTTCAACGAATTAAGCGCTTTATTACATAGAAATGAAGCTTTTGAAGATGTTTTGAAATACAAATTGAAAGAAATTGATCATCTTGAAATTGCTGTAAACGTTTCTAACGATTTGTATTTAAGCGGTTATGCCAATTATCTCGAAATCATTAATGCGCAGAAAAACAAACTGCAGGCAGAACTTGATTTTGTTGATATTCAGTTACGAAATGCCAATTCTCAAGTACTATTGTACAAAGCTTTAGGCGGAGGAATTAATTAGTTTATATATTGGTCAAAAACTGCTCTTTTTTTAGCTCATCAAGAATACAGTTTTATATCCCATTTGTTCGGCAGATGGGATTTTTTTTTTGAAGGAAATTTTCTGTTCGTTGTTACAACTATTATCTTTATTCTAAATTACTAAAAAAGCAACGATGAATATTGCCGATATTCTTGATCATATATACAAACTTCCCGAGCATTCTAAACTGGCTTTAGAAAATAATGTCCGAGAAATGGCTTTTCCTAAAGGTCATATTTTACTGCGAGCCAATAAAATAGAATCAAATATTTATTTTATAAAAAAAGGATTGGTGAGAGCTTTTATTGAAAGGGATAATGAAGTAACTTTTTGGTTTGGAAAAGAAGGCGAAACCGTAATTTCAATGAAAAGTTATGTCGAAGAACAGCCTGGATATGAAACGATTGAACTTCTGGAGGACTGTAAATTGTACGAATTAAAGACAGAAAATCTTAGAAAACTCTTTAACGAAGATGTTCATATTGCGAACTGGGGACGAAAATTTGCTGAAAAAGAATTAATAAAAACAGAAGAACGTTTGATTTCCAAACAATTCAAAAATGCATCAGAACGTTATCTCGAACTCATGAAAGATCATCCG
>Ga0160449_1001614_pt1 | contig 10767 bp, 9 predicted proteins | sample HID1975I_E1MG_FD_108216 | JGI IMG/M metagenome (GOLD analysis project Ga0160449, IMG submission 108216) | Enriched soil microbial communities from UW Madison campus, WI, USA - HID1975I_E1 MG | ecosystem: Environmental > Terrestrial > Soil > Unclassified | place: USA: Madison, Wisconsin...
ACGCTGGCGCGGGGCCAGTCGATCAACGGTGATGTCTTTCATGCCATCCGGGATCCAGATGTTCATGACTGACGGCGTGCCCAATTGTTCGCCGAAGTACGCGGACACTTTGCGGCTGGCCTTAACGTGGTCAATCCAGAACTGGCGGATTTCATCGTTAGCGTGTGAAAGCGTAAAACCATCGGCGCTTAACGGGTGCGAGAAACAAGACGGGTTAAAATCCAGCCCTAATTTGTTGGTTTTCGCCCACTCAACCCAGTTTTTAAAATGTTCTGGTTTGATTTTATCGCGGGAAACCGGCTGTTCAGACTCAAGATAAATCGCGTGCAGATTCAGGCGTTTTGGCCCAGGGATCAGGCTTAATGCGCGTTCCAGATCCGAGCGTAATTCAGCGGCGTTGCGCGCTTTACCGGGGTAATTGCCCGTCGCCTGAATCCCGCCGCTCAACGCGCCTTCCGGGTTTTCAAATCCGGCAACGTCATCGCCCTGCCAGCAGTGCATAGAAACCGGTAAACGGTCGAGCTGTTGCAGTGCGGCTTCAACATCAACACCGACAGCAGCAAAGCGCTGTTTCGCCAGTTCCCAGGCTGTTTCAAGAGATGTGGTCATGCGCAAAACTCCTTTCGTGTTTGAATGTTCAGCGGAAACTGCGCGATATAACGGGCAATTTCGCTTTCTGTTTCGGGGGAAAAAGATTTCAGTTCATAGTTGGCGGCGACCACTTTGCGGAAGTCATCGACATCAGTGATTTCGTCCAGCGCCATTAACTGGCAGCCGATATTGCCGAGCGTTGAGGCTTCAATCGGCCCGGCGAACACCGGAATACCGCAGGCATCGGCGCATAGCTGATTGAGTAAGGCATTCTGGCTGCCGCCACCGACAATGTGCAGGCAGCTAAACGGGCGGCCACGGACGGAGGCGAGTTCTGACAGCGTTTTGGCATACAGCAGCGCCAGGCTGTCGAAAATGCAGCGCGCCAGTTCGTTGTCGGTGAACGGCACCGGCTGGTTGCTTTCGCGACACGCCGCCTGAATCTCGCGGCTCATGCTTTCCGGATTAATAAAACGATCGTCATTCGGGTTGATCACAAAACGGCAGGCCGGTGTTTGTCTGGTGCGATCGATAAGATCAGCCAGATCGGTGATGCCCAGCTCGCGGGTCACGCGCTGCAACAACCACAGTCCCATAATGTTTTTGAGCACCCGATAGCGCCCTTCCGCACCACCTTCGTTGGTGATATTGGCGGCCAGCGCCGCGCTATTGGCATAAGGCGTTTTACTCTCAAAACCCATCAGCGACCAGGTGCCGGAAGAGAGATACGCGGCATCTTTGTCTTTCAGCGGTGCACCAATCACCGCGCTGGCGGTGTCATGCGTGGCAACCGAAACCACCGGGATTTTGTTGCCTTCACGGCAAATCCACTGCCCGATAACGTTGCCCGGATGCGTCGGTGTGCCGAACCATTTATGCGGCACGCCCGCCCAGTCGAGCAGCGTTTCATCCCAGTTGTCGCTGTTGATATTCACCAGTTGCGTGGTGGTTGCGTTGGTGTATTCCCAGTTCAGTGCGCCAGTCAGGCGGAAGCAGAAATAGTCCGGGATCAACAGGGCGTGCTCGACGTTATCGATCAGTTCCGGCTGCTGTTCCACCAGCGCACGGAACTGATAGAGCGTGTTAAATGGCAGGAATTGAATGCCGGTGCGGCGGTAAATATCTTCCCGGCCCAGTTGCTTGAGCGCGATGTCCATCACGCCATCGGTACGGCTATCGCGGTAGGAAATAGGCTGCCCGACGCGCTTGCCTTCGCGGTCAATCAGCACGTAATCCACACCCCAGGTGTCGATGCCGATGCTGTCGATAGCAATGCCTTCGTCGCAAGCTTTTTGCAGGCCGGTACGGATTTCATCTTCCAGCGCGTCGACATCCCAGATGGTGGAAGTTTCGGCCAGTTTTAAGCAGTTAGTGAAACGATGAATTTCGCGCAGGCAGATACTGCGAGTGTCGCTATCAAAACGCGCCAGCATGACACGGCCGCTTGATGCGCCCAGGTCTACCGCAACACTATGGCGTAGAGTCATTTTGGGGGTCCTTGCTAAATTAATTGCCCCCACTCTAAAAAGTAACGCCGTCGTCCACCTTCTCGACACTGACAGTGCCTATCAGCCATTGGCAAAAAGGCAAAGGTGAACGTGAGTGATGTCACAGATTCATGTTTATCACCCATAAAGCTGCCCTGTGACGCTCTCCGCATTTCCTGATAATTCCCGTCCGTTCTTAAAAAACGAGCAAGTTTTAACTGATTTCGTGTCGAAACTTTAAGGTGCAGATGAGAATCGTTACCTACTATCTGCCCATGTTAAAAAAAGCTTGGGGGTAATGATGACGGTATTGCATGGTTTTGACTTTTTCCCATCTGGACATTCATCCGTGGCGATTGAGCCGCGTTTACCCCAGGCTGCATTCCCTGAACATCATCATGATTTTTATGAAATTGTCATTGTGGAACATGGCACTGGAACGCACGTTTTTAACGGCCAGCCATACACGTTGAGTGGCGGTTCGGTCTGCTTTGTACGTGACCACGACCGCCATTTGTACGAGCACACCGAAAATCTGTGCCTGACCAATATTCTGTATCGCGCCCCGGATGCGTTTTGCTTTTTGTCCGGCCTCGATAAGCTGCTGCCGCAGGAACTAGACGGCAATTATCCGTCGCACTGGCGTGTAAACCAGCCAGTGCTGCAACAGGTACGCGGCCTGATCGATCAGTTTGAGCAAATTGGCGAAGCGGCGGACACGCACGCCGTCGCCAATCGTGAAATTCTGTTTATGCAGCTTCTGGTGTTGCTGCGTAAAGGCAGCATGATGGAAGGCGTAAGCAACTCGGAAGGCCGCTTAAATCAACTGATGGCGTGGCTGGAAGACCATTTTGCCGAGGAGATTTGTTGGGAACAGTTAGCCTCACAATTCACTCTTTCCTTGCGCACGTTGCATCGGCAGCTTAAACAGCAAACCGGCATGACCCCGCAGCGTTATCTCAACCGTTTGCGCCTGATGAAAGCGCGTCATTTGCTGCGTCATGGCGAGGAGAGCGTGACGGAAATCGCCTTCCAGTGCGGTTTTGGCGACAGTAACCATTTTTCGACACTTTTTAAGCGTGAGTTTTCCTGGTCCCCGCGTGAGATTCGCCAAGGGCGCGACACGCAACTTCAGTAATCGCGAAGGCAGTCACCGTTTTTTTAGCCAAAAAAGCCAATACTTTCTGATTCTTTCGGTTTTTGAGGCATCACGGTGGCGGGTCATTTAGTTCTCAAGAAAGCAGATTTTTTCGCCTCTGCCACGCAGCCCGTGGCGGTGGCTGACCGCTATCCGCAAAACGTCTTTGCCGAACATACCCATGATTTCTGCGAGCTGGTTCTGGTGTGGCGCGGCAACGGCCTGCATATTCTCAATGACCGCCCTTATCGCATTACCTGCGGCGACCTGTTTTACATTCGTGCCGAAGACCGCCACAGCTACGAATCCGTCAACGGCCTGGTGCTGCATAATATTATTTACTGCCCGGAACGGCTGAAACTGAACGTCGACTGGAAGGATTTGCTGCAAAACACCACGGTGGCAGGGAAGGATCCGCGCTGGCGGCTGAGCAGCCACGGTATGGCGCAAGCAAGGCAGTTAATCGCCCAACTGGAACACGAAAGCGTGAAGCCCGATGCGCTATCGTTATGTTTGACGGAAAGCCTGTTTCTGCAACTGTGTATTTTGCTGCGTCGCCACCGTTATCAATCCCAGGACTCCGCCGGGCCTGACAGCAACGAAACCCTCGATTTACTGATGGCAGCCCTGGGAAAAAGTCTCGATGTGCCTTTTGAGCTGTCGCAGTTTTGCCAGCAGCATCAGGTAGCAGAGCGCCAATTACGCCAGTTCTTTCGCCAACAAACCGGGATGACGATTAGCCAGTATTTACGTCAGTTAAAGATTTGCCAGGCCCAGGATTTGCTGCGTCATAGTGAACTGTTGATTGGGGATATCGCCACGCGCTGCGGCTTTGAAGACAGTAACTATTTTTCGGTGGTGTTTACGAAAGAAACGGGGATGACGCCACGGATGTGGCGCCAACGATATACCCTTCAATTGGATACCCTAAATAATTCAAGTTGCAGGTAGGAGGCAAAGGAACTTATCCCCAGGAGCTTACTGAAGTAAGTGACTGGGGTAAGTGAGTGCAGCCAACGCCCCTGCGGCTTGAAGTATGACGGGTATTACGCAGCCATGCCCAAACCGACGATATTCGCAGCAATAATAATCACCACGCAACCGATGCTCAACACACCAACCGGCCTTCTGCCTGCTTATTTCCACTCTTTCATGATCAAGCCAACCAATCCGCCACACAACACGTAGAAGCTCATGTGCAACATCCAGCTCATGTAGTCGTATTGTGCCGGGATTTTGGCGTGGCCCCAGGCGTAGAAGAAGAATTGCAGATACCACATCAAACCGGCAAGGGCTGCGAACAGCACATTGCTGATGATCAGCGGTTTTGCCAGCGAGAAGTCGGCTTTTATCGACAAACTCTTCATGTTTGCCAGACGAATGAAGCAATAACCGAGGTTAATCACCGCCCCCCCGCCCATGATGATTACGTAGCTTGGCAGCGCGACATACAACGGGTCAACGCCTAACGCGGCAGCAGCTTCATGCATTGGTTTTGCGGCGTCCATCGCAAATGACATACCCGCCGAGAAGATGCCGCACATCACCGCCAGAACCAGCCCTTTTTTCAGGTTGAACTCTTCGGCTTTGATACCCATTTTGCGTTCTTTGAGTTGGCCTGCGCGGGTCACAATCGCCACACCAACCAATGCCACCAGCACGCCCAGCAGGGTCATGCGCCCGCCAGGTGTTCCCACTAAGACATCAAATTTACCGGCAATAATGGGTGTCATTAACGTGCCGACAATCAGCGTGATACCAATCGCAATACCGATGCCCATCGACATGCCGAGATAGCGCATCGTCAGGCCGTAGTTGATGTTACCAATGCCCCACATCGCGCCGAACAGGAATACCGGCAGCAGCGTGGAAGCATTGAATGAACCGTAATAAGCCCAAAAATCTGGCAGCAGAATGTAACTGACCAGCCATGGCAAAATTATCCACGAGACGAAACCGCCAATTGCCCACATGGTTTCCCAGGACCAGTGCTGAACTTTCTTAAAAGGGGCGTAAAAACAGGCGGCGCTTGCAGCACCCACCAGATGCCAAATTATCCCCATTGTTATTGCATTACTCATTATCCATCCCTCTGTTTTAACTAAAAAACGCAGGGGTGACAGCGCATTACCCCATTGCGAGTAAGTCTAAAGAGTGAGCAACTTGCGAACCTTCTATGTGCTGCCGTAACGGGGGGGAAACTGGCAAAATTCAGGGGGTACGATTGACGGCGGTCACAGTTCTTTATACCCGCCGTCGCTCGTTTTTCGGGTTAACAGATTTTCACGCTTTGCACATCCAGCAGCCAGGCGAGCTTTTCCAGAACCTCGCCCTGATGACCAAGCCCGATCGCGCAATGATGTGCAGGCCCGCCGAGGCACCATTGTGTGGTGAAATCACGCGCGGATAACGGGAAGCGATAGCGGCTATTGGTGTTGCCGATATCCAGCACATCCCCTGTAACAGCTTGCCCTTCGGCATACTGCAAACGCACGCCGTTTTGCGCATCCTCCACAATAGACAGGAAAGTGACCGGGCCGGGTTTTACCGTCATCTGAATCGACACGCCTTTGCCCGGTTTGCCGTGATAAACCGGCAGCGGGACGAGGCGCACGTCACCTTGCGCCATCAATGGATGCGCCGGGCCATCATGCCCCCAGAGCACGACATCGTCGGCAAATTCAATGCCGTAGGGTTCTGAAAACGAGCCACCCGCCCCCAGCAACTGCTGGATTTTCATCGCCAGCACGTTTTTGATTTCATACTCCCCGGCCACCGGCACGCCGCGCTGGGTCAGCAGCGTGTTACCGAGAATAATCGAGGTAATAATATTTTCGTAGGCGTTGCCGTTGCGACCTTCGTAGTAGTAAGCCAGCGCCCCGAGGTGATTGTTTTCGATGAGTTTGTCCATGGCGCAGGCGGTTTGTACGGCACGATCCAGCTCGGCTTTTTCACACGCCGGGTCGATTTGCAGTGAGGCTTCCACCTCCTGCCATTTTTGCGTGCTGGTGTCCGCCGCCACCTGTTCGCGATATTCCGCCAGTTCGCACATTTCCAGCGGTTTGAAGCGCACGCCGAGTCTGGCGCTCAGGTTAGTCATGTTGCTGTAAACATCGACCATGCCGTCGTAATAGTGGCCGAGCACCCCCACCTGACACGCCGCTAACCCTTTTTGTACTTCCAGCGCTTGCAGCCATTGTTCCGTTTGCTGCCAGACGTACTCATCGCCCTGCAATGCGCCCACAAGCAGCTGGTAGCGAATCCCCGCCCGATTAAACACGTTCGCCAGTTCCGGTGCGCTACACGCCTGACAATGGGCTAGCCATTCGCCGGTGCGTTCGCCACGATCGGCCATGTCGCGGATTTTCCCGTACGGCAAACCCAGCTCGGGTTGCAGGGCGAGGATAATCACCGGCTTGTTGATCTTTTGTACCAGCGGCAGAACCGTGGAACTCAGCGCGTAGGTGCTGATATAAAGCACAATGGCATCGACCGGTTGGCTTTGCAGTTGCGTGGCAAAAGTATCGGCTTTGGCCACGCTATCAATCAGGCCGCCATTGATAACCGTGGCATTAAGCTTAGTGAGGCGTTGGTCAATTTGCTGCAAGTACCCCGTCAGACGTTGTTCCAGACCCGAAAACTGCGGCCAGTAAGTATCAAGGCCAATACCAAAAAGGGCGACATTAAGCGACATGATGGTGCTCCAGGATTTAAAGAAACGCCGACTATCACCCTAATTTTGCTGCACTGCCTTTGCCGTAATGCCAGTTTCTGAACAGCGTGGCAAAAAACGATTTATCCGCCTGACAATGCTCACATTTTCGCCATCATGATGAAAAGTGATAACCTTATAAAAAGTACGGCATTGATAATCATTTTCAATATCATTTAATTAACTATAATGAACCAACTGATTACGCGGCGTTAACAGGTTGTTCGCCGCTCATTTATCTATCCACCCCTTCGAGGAGATAATGAATATGAGCTATACCCTGCCATCCCTGCCTTACGCTTACGACGCCCTGGAACCTCATTTCGACAAGCAAACGATGGAAATCCATCACAGCAAACACCACCAGGCGTATGTTAATAACGCGAATGCAGCGCTGGAATCTCTGCCAGAGTTCGCAAGCCTGCCAGTTGAAGAGCTGATCGCTAAACTGGATCAACTGCCAGCTGACAAAAAAACCGTTCTGCGTAACAACGCGGGCGGCCACGCTAACCACAGCTTCTTCTGGAAAGGCCTGAAAACTGGCACCACCCTGCAAGGTGACCTGAAGGCGGCAATCGAGCGTGATTTCGGTAGCGTTGACAACTTCAAAGCAGAATTTGAGAAAGCAGCAGCAACTCGCTTCGGCTCCGGCTGGGCGTGGCTGGTTCTGAAAGGTGACAAACTGGCTGTCGTTTCTACTGCAAACCAGGACAGCCCGTTGATGGGCGAAGCAGTTTCTGGCGTTTCCGGCTTCCCAATCGTGGGCCTGGACGTTTGGGAACACGCTTACTACCTGAAATTCCAAAACCGTCGCCCTGACTACATCAAAGCATTCTGGGATGTCGTGAACTGGGACGAAGCAGCAGCACGTTTTGCCGCTAAAAAATAAGTTGCATTGCAGCTGACGAGAGGCGAGCCTGATGGCTCGCTTTTTTTATGTCTGTTGCAGGGAGGTTCAGATGCACTATCCGCTAAACGTTTATCTTGGCAAGGTCCGCGAATACGAAGGCAGCAAACCCAGCGCTATCGCCAAATATCAGGTGGACGGTGAACTTAAACTCACCGAACTGGGGCTGGAAGGCGATCAGCAGGCTGAAAAAGTTGTTCACGGTGGGCCAGATCGCGCGTTGTGCCACTATCCACGTGAGCATTACATCTATTGGGCACGTGAATTCCCTGAACAGGCAGAGCTATTTACGTCTCCGGCTTATGGCGAAAATTTATCGACCGAAGGCCTGACCGAGAAAGATGTTTATATCGGCGATATTTTCCGTTGGGGCGACGCACTGATTCAGGTCACGCAGCCGCGTTCGCCGTGCTACAAGCTGAATTACCATTTTGGCATTCATGATATGTCGTCCTTGATGCAGGAAACGGGTTATTGCGGTTGGCTGTATCGGGTGGTTTTGGCGGGAAATGTATCGACGGAATCACCGCTGGAGCTGGTTTCTCGTCTGAGTGATGTGACGGTGGCAGAAGCGATTGCTACGGCGTGGCATATGCCGTTTGATGATGAGCAGTATCACCGATTGCTGTCGGCGGCGGGGTTGTCCGTTAGCTGGACGCGCACCATGCAGAAACGGCGCATTTCCGGGAAGATCGAAGATAATTCGCGGCGTTTATTTGGTAAGTAAGTTGGGTAAGTAAACCCCAGATACGAAAAAACCCGCCGAGGCGGGTTTTTAAATTCTTAGCTTTGCTAACGCTAACCTTACAGGCTAGTTACGTTACCAGCAGCTGGGCCTTTAGCACCACTTTCGATGGTGAAAGACACTTTCTGGCCTTCGTCCAGAGACTTGTAGCCATCGTTCTGGATAGCAGAGAAGTGTACGAACACGTCTTTTGAGCCATCGTCAGGAGTGATGAAGCCGAAGCCTTTGTCAGAGTTGAACCATTTTACGAGACCAGTCATTTTGTTAGACATAGATATTACCTTTTAAATTAAATTTGCCTTCCGGCGCAATTGGAATGTTTTACAGATTTTTAAAGCGATAAAGGAAGGTAGATCACGTCGAAGGGTATCTATGATAACTCTTTGAGGACTGCGCTACTAAACTGCTTAAAGGTTCTGTGCTTCAAACCGATGGATGTATTAACTCATATAAGCAGGGTGAATAACAAGGTTTATTTTAGCCGTCCACAGGGCTGGAGCTCAAGCCACCTCTGGGATCCCCCGCAATTAAGCGGGGGAAATCGCCATTACTGCATGGAGTTTTTTGCCGTTGAATATGCCTGCATAAACGCCTGATGCTGTGACGCCAGCGGCGCAATCAGCGAATTGTACTGGCTGGCTTGCTGTGACGTTGGGAACTGAATGCCACCCGCGGTGAAACCAACTTGAGTCCCCTGCTGCTGGATGAAATCACCCACTTGCACCAGTTGCGCAGTAAAGGTTTGTGCCGCTGGGATCAACGGAGCCATGGCTTCTGCCGGAGCAATAACCACTTTCTCATAAACCTTGTCGTACACCACTTTCAGATCGTCTGGTTGTTTCAACGTGGAACGTGCGCTGTCAGCCTGCATTTTTGCATTCTGGACTTGCTGGCCTAACACATTCAGAGAACCGTTCGCCTGACGCAGTGGACCGCTCTGGGTCATGTAATCCTGCGGTACACGAATGCTGTTTACGCTGTCGGCTACCGGACGCATGCCATCGTCCATCGCCTGGTTCACCTGCTGGGAGAAACCATACAGAATCGCGTAATCAGAAACCAACGGGCCAAACTGCTTTTTCTGGTCGGTTGTCAGCGTCGGCAAACGTTCACCGCTGCGCATCGCCGTATTTTGCAGGAAATCGATAAATGCCTTGCGCTGATCGCCTTCTTTATCGAAGCAACCGCTCAAGCTCACTACCATTAAAATTGCCGCAAGCGGCGCAAACCAGCGTGACCAGGACTTACCTGTCGCCATCTTTTCTACTCCTTTCACCATTCAGTGCCAAAGCACAAATGCGTACCCAATAATGCTGCTAAGGATAGTCCAACCTGACTTTGCAAGATACCCTTTCGCATTAATCTCTTAAGGCGAATTGATGTTGCATGATTGTTATCTTTCTCACAAATTCGGCGTCGCTTTGTCGCCGAGAAATCACTACCAAGCTATTAATATTAAAAGATTAATTCCAATATTTCCGTCAACACTCACGTAATCAGTACGATAATCGCACACTAACACTGGAGGGATGATTGCCCAATAGCCTGCTGAGTGGTTTGATTTAACGAACGATTAACGAATTATTGTTCGATAATCGAACATCTCTGTATCCTACAGGACATGCCTTATGACAAAGACAACAACGACTGATATTCAGGCATTTATAAACAACAATCGCTTTTCCAGATACCAATGGATGATCCTCGTTCTCTGTTTTATTACCGTAGCACTGGACGGCTTCGATACCGCAATCATCGGTTTTATCGCCTCTGATCTGGTGCAGGAATGGGGTGTGCAGAAATCCGATCTTGGCCCGGTAATGAGTGCGGCTCTGGTTGGGCTGGCGGTGGGCGCGTTAACCGCCGGGCCAATGGCTGACCGCATCGGGCGCAAAAAAGTGTTAGTGCTCTCGATTCTGGTTTTCGGCGGATTTAGCTTGCTGACCGCCTTTGCCACCAGCCTGACGTCCCTCGCCCTGCTGCGTTTTTTAACCGGTCTGGGTCTTGGTGCCGCCATGCCCAATGCCGCAACATTGATGTCTGAATACGCACCCGAGCGTAAACGTGCGCTGTTGGTGAACCTGATGTTCGTCGGCTTCCCGATTGGGTCATCAATGGGCGGGTTTGTCTCCGCGTGGATGATTCCCCACTACGGTTGGCAGAGCGTTTTAGTGCTCGGCGGTGTGA
>Ga0160449_1001615_pt1 | contig 10765 bp, 8 predicted proteins | sample HID1975I_E1MG_FD_108216 | JGI IMG/M metagenome (GOLD analysis project Ga0160449, IMG submission 108216) | Enriched soil microbial communities from UW Madison campus, WI, USA - HID1975I_E1 MG | ecosystem: Environmental > Terrestrial > Soil > Unclassified | place: USA: Madison, Wisconsin...
ATGGCCGCGGCCGCGCTGGGCGTGGACGCCACGCCGATGGAAGGCATCGATACCGGCCCGCTCGACCTCGAACTGGGCCTGCGCGAGCGCGGACTGACCAGTGTGGCGCTGGTCAGCCTGGGCTACCGCAGCGCGCAGGACTTCAATGCCGCGCTGCCGAAGTCGCGTCTGTCGCGGGAAGAAGTGTTCACGTTCCTATAATTCCCGTTCCTGAAAGTCCGGCCCCGGGCAGGGGCCGGCGCGTGCCTTGACACGCCAGCACGCCCCTCCTATGCTGCGTCTGTTCTTTATTAAAGACCGTTGTTCTGTTCTATGGAACGTCCAGAACATACGGCCGGACGTAGCCCCATGCAAAAACCCCTGCGCCATATCCGCGTGCTCGACCTCACCAATGTGCTGGCCGGGCCGTTCTGCTGCCACCAGCTTGCCCACCTGGGCGCCGAAGTCATCAAGGTGGAAACCCCCGGCACCGGCGACCTGGCCCGGCAGCTGGGCGCCGATGCCGAACTGAACCAGCGCCTGATGGGCGTGTCGTTCCTGGCCCAGAATCCGGGCAAGCAGTCAGTCACGCTCAACCTGAAGCACGCGCGCGGCAAGGAGGTGTTCCGCAAGCTGGTGCAAAGCGCCGACGTGCTGGTGGAGAACTTCCGCCCCGGCGTGATGGACCGGCTCGGGCTGGGCTACGAGACCCTGAAGCAGGACAACCCGCGCCTGATCTACTGCGCCATGACGGGCTACGGCGCGGTCGGCCCGATGGCGCGCCATGCGGGTTACGACCAGGTGCTCCAGTCGATGACGGGCATGTGCGCGGCGCAGGCCAAGGCCGACGGCCCGCCCGAAGTGTTGTATGGATCGGTGGTGGACTATTACGGCGCCGCGTTGATCTCGAACAGCGTGTCGGCGGCGCTCTACCAGCGCGAGAAGACGGGCCGGGGCCAGGCAATTGAGGTATCGCTGCTGGGTAGCGCGCTGGCCATGCAATCGGCCCGCCTGGTGTGGGCCGAGGGCGAGCCGCGCAACCTTGAGCGCGACATGCGTTCGGGCGGCATTACGGGCATCCATCCCACGCGCGACGGCCATCTGTATTTGTCAGCCAACACGCCGCATTTCTGGCGCGCCCTGTGCGGCCATCTGGATCTGGCGGACCTGGCCGACCATCCCGACTACGACACCGTGAAAAAGCGCGCGGCGCAGGCGGCCGTGCTGGTGCCGCTGGTGCGCCAGGCCTTGTCGCGCGCCTCGGCCCGTGAATGGGCCGAGCGCTTTGGCCAGAGCGTGCCCTGCGCCGAGGTGCGCCCGGTGGAAGACATGTTCGACCACCCGCAGGTGGAAGCCATGGGGCTGATGCGCCCGTATCGCAGCACGCAGGCGGGCAACTATCTGGGCCTGGCGCAATGGGCGCATTTTGGTGCGTCCGGTGAGGCGGCTGCCGTTGAAGGCGAAGCCAAAGACAGCGCCACCGGCCGCGCCGCGCCCAGCCTGGGGGAACACAGCGAAAAAATACTGTCCACCCTGGGATACACCGCCGATGAAGTCCAGCAATTGATGCAATCCGCCGTGGTGCAATACGCGCCATCAAGCGACAACAAGCAATAACAGCAAGAACAAGAATCGTCCGGCATAGGACGAGGAGACAGGAACCATGAGTCAAGCACGCCGCTACCTGCGTCGGCCAGAGGGATCAAACTGGGGGGATTTCGGACCCGATGATCAGCTCGGCACCCTGAACCACCTGGACAGCCAGGCGCGCCTTGCCGCCATTGCTGAAATCCAGACGGGCCTGTCGTTCTCGCTTAGCTTGCCGCTGACGGTGCCGCGCGCGCCCGTGCTTAACCCGCGCCGCAAGGGCCCGGTGATCCAGCCCGCTGAAAAGAATGGCGTGCCGGTCTACCGCTACCCCTTGGCGCGCGACGTGCCCGGCGCCACCGACGTCGTCAGCGATGACCGCGTCACGCTGTCGCCGCAGTACTCCACGCAATGGGACGCGCTGGGCCATGTGGGGGCGATGTACGACGCGCATGGCACCGGCCAGGCACAGCCCACCGGCTACAACGGCTTTACTGTCAGCGAACCTCAAGCCGAAAACTTCACCGGCACCCAAGACCTGTCCATTGCACCGATGGCGCGGCACGGCATCCAGGGCCGTGGCGTGATGGTGGACCTGCGCGCCCGCTTTGGCGACGCGCACCGCAAGGTGTCCTACCGCGACCTGATGGACGTGATGCAGGCCGATGGCGTGCAGGTACGGCCGGGCGACGTGCTGTGCCTGCACACCGGCCTGGCCGATCTGGCGCTTACCTTGGGCGACGACGAACAAGACCGGCTCAAGACCAGTTGCTGCGTGCTGGATGGCGCGGACGCGCAACTGCTGGCGTGGATCAAGGACAGCCGCATCGCGGCCATCGCCGCCGACAACCACGCCGTGGAATTGCGCAACCATCATCTGGACACGGGCACGGGGCCGCTGCTGCCCCTGCACGAGCAATGCCTGTTCAAGCTGGGCCTGCCGCTGGGCGAGCTTTGGCATCTGACCCCGCTGGCGCAATGGTTGCGCCAGCATGGCCGACACGCTTTTTTCCTGACCGCCGCACCCATGTACGTGCCCGGTCTGGTGGGCGCGCCGGTCAACCCCATCGCGACCGTCTGACTTTGCCAGGCGGATCGCGCAACGATCCCTGATCGATTCCACATCCCCGCAGGGGAGACCCGAGGAGCACACATGAAGAAAACCCATATCGCGGCCCTGACCGCCGCCATTGGCCTGGCCAGCACGTTTGGCGCGGCGCAAGCCGCCGGCTACCCCGAGCAACCCATCACCATGGTGGTGCCGTACTCGGCGGGTGGCGGCGCCGACAACGCCGCGCGCATCATCGCGCAAGGCATGGGCGAAGTGGCCGGCCAAAGCGTGGTCATCGAAAACAAGGGCGGCGCCAGCGGTTCGATCGGCGCGGCCTACGTGGCGCGGGCCAAGCCGGACGGCTACACGGTGCTGTTTGATGCCTCCGCCTTCGCGATCAACCCGGTGCTGCGCAAGCTGCCCTACGACGCAAAGAAGGACTTCGTGCCGGTCTCGCAGGCCGTCAGCGTGCCGAACATCCTGGTGGCGGCGCCCGGCTCGGCCTTCAACAACCTGCCTGACTTCATCAAGGCCGCGCGCGCCAACCCCGGCCGCTACACCTTTGCGTCCTACGGGCCGGGCAGCCTGGCGCAGATGGCCGCCGAACTGCTGAAGAAAGACGCGGGCATCGATGTGGTGCACGTCCCGTACAAGGGCGGCGCGCCGGCTATTGTTGACGTCATGGGCGGACAGGTCGACGTCTATTTCGCCAACGCCGCGTCCAGCCTGAACTACGTCAGCGGCGGCAAGTTGAAGGCGCTGGCGGTATCGTCGGCCAAGCGCATGCCCGAACTGCCGAACGTGGCTACCGTGGGCGAAGCCGGCATCAAGGACTTTGATGTGGCCGAGTGGAACGGCTTGTTCCTGCCCGCCGGCACCGACCCCGCCGTGGTGGCCAAGCTGCAAGACCTGGTGCAAAAAGCGCTGGCCCGCCCCGACACCCGCGAAAAGCTCGCCAAGCTGGGGCTGACCCCGGTGGGCAGCAGCGCCGCCGACTTCGCCAAGTTCGTCGACGCCGAACAAGTGCGCTGGGCCGAGGTCGTGAAAGCCAATAACATCACGGTGAATTGATCGACAGGGGGCGCGGGCGGACTTTCAGCTTGCGCCCCTATCCTCACGCAGTCACGCAAAAGGGGTATCAGATGAGCCGGGAAGACGATTTCGAGCGGGGCTTGGCCAACCGCCGCGCCGTGTTGGGCGATGAATGGGTGCAGCGCTCGCTGGACCGCGCCACCACGTTCACGGCCGACTACCAGAACCTGATCACGCGCTATGCCTGGCACGATATCTGGAGCCGTCCGGGCTTGCCGCACAAGGCCCGCCGCATGATGGTGCTGGCGGTGACGCTGTCGCTGGGTCGGTGGGAAGAGTTCGAGCTGCACGTGCGCGCCGCATTGACGGCGCCGGATGAGTCCCGCCTGACGCCCGACGAGCTCAAGGAAGTGCTGTTGCAGAACGCGATCTACGCCGGCGTGCCCGCCGCCAACACCGCGTTCAATCTGGCGCAGGCCATCCTGCGCGAGGTCGCCGAGCAGATCGGCTACGACCTGAGCGCCGCGGACCCCCGCCAGGCGGATTTGTTTGGCGGCGCATCTACCTGATTCAAGCTTGTCTTTGCCCCGGGCCGGAGTGAAAATCGCCGCTTGGCGTGCTGCATGGCAGCACTTGGACGATGTCAGATCCGGTCGCCAGGGGAAACGCAGTGAAGGATGCAGTCCAATACCAGACTCACACCGTAGCCGAACTCGCACCTGACTCGTCGCTGAAGTGGCTGTATCGGTGCGCGATGAGTTTGCTCAAGCGCCCGGCCGATGACGCCATCTCCGAGCTGCTGGCCTTCATGGGCGAAACCTCGGATGTCGATCGCGCCTGGTTCATCGAATACCGGCCCGACATGCTTCGGTTTCGCAACACCCATGAATGGTGCCGCGGCCAGACGCAGCCCTTTGTTGCCGAACTTCAGGATGTGCCCACGACGCTGATCGCGTGGCTGCACAAGTTCATGGTGCAAGGCTATGCCGTGGCCATCCACGATGTGCACGACCTGCCGCGCACCGCGCGCATCATCCAGGCTGAATTCGTGCGCCAGGGCAACAAAAGCGTGCTGAGCGTGCCGGTATTCCACGACAAGAAGCTATGCGGGATCATCGGTTTCGACACCACCGTCCTGCATCGGACCTGGTCCGCCGCCGAGATCAATGCCTTGTACCAATGCGCCAATCTCATCGGGCAGGCCAAGTATTCGCACAGCCTCGAAAAGAATCGGACAGCGATGCACGAAAGCGCCATGTCCGTGGTCTATCTGACGATGCGCGGCGTGGTGCGCGGCGTGCAACCCGAGACGATCGTGGGCGTGCGATCGGCCGGCAACTACAGCGAGATCTGGCTGGAAGACGGCTCGATGGTGCTGGATTCCCGCGCCTTGGGGCTGTGGTCGACCTTGCTGCCCGACAAGATTTTCTTCCGGGTCCACCGCACCGCCATTGCCAATGCGTTGCATGTCATGGACGTCGACCGCCGCAGCGTCGACAAGTGGCTGATCCGGATGCGGTCGGTCGAGAGCGCCTGGCCGGTGTCACGCTCGTACCGAAAGCCGCTGCGCGAACGCATGGGGATTTAGCCTGGGGCTTTGATCCGGCGATTTGACGCCGGGGCGTGGCCCCCGCCATGCCGTTCGTCATGCCGGCATGTTGTTTCGTCCTTGCAATGTGGCCAATGCCGAAGTTTTTGGGATCATCTCGCTTGGCGGGTTTCCCGCTTTCCCGGGCTACCTTGAGAGAATCGGCATGCTGGCGTCTCGCGTCCTTTCACGCTTTACTTTCGTGGCGGTTGCCGCCTCTTGCGTACTGGGCACGGCCCCGGCCCGCGCCACCGACCTGGCCTTGCAAGACGCCGTGTCCATGGCCGGCATGCAGCTGTATCTGAACGCCGGCGCGCCCGCCCTGATCATCGCCGTGGTGCGGGGCGACGAGGTCGTCATTCAGGGCTACGGCGAGACGGCGCCGGGCAATGGCGTTGAGCCGGACGAACATTCCATCTTCCGGATCGCGTCGGTTTCCAAGGTGTTTGCTGGCGACGTGTTGGCCTCGCTGGCGGCGCAGGGCAAGCTCAAGCTGACCGACCCCCTGGCCAAGTACGCGCCCGACAATGCCCCTGTCCAGACCCAGGGCCGCCCCATCACCCTGCTGGACCTGGCCACGCATTCGGCGGGCTTGCCGCGTGAACTGCCGGACCCGAACGCCAAGCCGTCCGACAACCCCTTCGCGGCCTTCGACCGCGCGTACTACTGGAAGTGGATCGGCGCCAACCCGCCCGCCTACCGGCCCGGCACCACCACCCTGTACTCGAACCTGGGCTTCGGCCTGCTGGGCGATGCGCTGGCCCGGGCGGGGGGCGCCGACTATTCCACGGTGCTCGCCAACGAAGTCACCAAGCCCGCCGGCCTGGTCGATACGACCAACGTGCTGAGCGACGCGCAGAAAAAGCGCTTGATGACGGGCCTGGATCCTTTCGACAAACCGGATCCGAACGCGCCGGTGCCTGACGTGATGTACGCCAGCGCGGGCATCTATTCCACGGCGGGCGACATGGCACGCTGGATGCGCTGGCATCTGGACGGCGCCCGGCAGGGCAAGGAAGCGTTCACCCTGGCCCACACGATGTGGCTGCCGTATGACGGCTTGAAGGCCGTGGTGGGCACGGAAGTGACCGACGCCGACGGCATGGGGCTGGGCTGGGTGATGAGCCTGCCCCGCAACGGCGCGCCCCTGCTGCTGGGCAAAAGCGGCGGCCTGGGCGGCTTCATGAGCTATGCGGTGTTGTCGCCCAATCGTGGCCTGGGCGTGTTCGTCGTCGCCAGCCGGGTCAACTTCGCCATGTTCGGGAACATCCATTCCCAAGTGCGCGAGCTGGCGGCCGAGCTGGCGCGGTGAGCGGGTCTGGCCGGTGTCCAGCAATGGGCGCGCGTATGGCAAAAGCGCTTGGCCGCGCCATGGCATTGGTCGCCCTGGCGGCCGGCGCCGCGTCCGCGCAAGAGGGGCCCGACCCTTTCAAGACCGAGATCTTCCTGACTCCCTACAGCCAGTTGGGCGAGGGCGCGGATGACTACCCGCACTTGAATGGTCGTTTCCTGCTGATGACCGGCTACACCGAATTCTTCGGCATCAAGGACGACAACGGACAGATTCCGCGTACGCACTGGAGCAGCGTGCAGCCCACGGCGGAAGCCGCGCTGGTGTTGCAACTGACGCAGCGGTTCTCGATCCGGACCAAGGCGACGCTCAACTCGTCAAACAACGAGACCCAGGACAACGCCTTTTCGGATCTGGGCGTGGACCTGGACAACCTGTTCGCGGCCTACACGGCGGACCGCTACGCGCTGTATGGCGGCAAGATGGACCTGGGCTTCGGCGACGCCTGGCATGTCATTGACGGCCTGTACAGCGGCTTTAACGAGAACTCGGAGTTTCGCGGATCGATCGGCCTGGGCGGCCGCTACACCTTCGACACCGGCGGCCATGGCACGCACTCGGTGGCGGCGGTGCTGTTCAAGCGCGACGACACGGCGCTCAACCATCGGCTTAGCGTGGATGACGGCTTCATCCGGCCCGATCAGCCGCCGGCGTTCAGCGACCAACTGAAATCGTTCATTGTGTCGTACGACTTTCGTGGCTTGCCGGGCTGGGAGGGGTTGTCGGGTGGCGTGGACGCCGGCCGCCTGCATGTGGACCCGGGCCAGGGCGAAAGCGCCAACACGGTGTCCGCTCGGTTTCGGGTCGACGCGCCGCTGGCCGATGCCTGGAGCCTGAGCTGGTTCAACGAGGCCACCTTCGCCAGCGCGTTCCGGGGCGCGCCGGTGGGCAACGGCAACGGGGTGACGTCGGTATCGCTATCGCGCGACCGCTGGCAATTCACCGCCACGGCCGCCGCGCGCAAGTTGTCGGGCAGTGACGGCAAGCTGGCGCAGTATGGCTTGCAAGACGATTGGGACTGGGCGCTATCCGGCGCGGTCACGTATGTGACGCCGGTCGGCTTCATCATTCAGGCCGGCATTACGCATCAGCGCGATCAGGCCATCCGCATCAACCAGGGCGTATTCCGCATCGCTTATCAAGCGGGCTTCTGAGAGGGCTCCATGACGAACAAACACACCATCATCGCCAGCCTTGTCATTCTGGCCCTGGGCGGTTCGATGACGGCGCGGGCGCAGCCCATCGCCATTGACAGCCATGCCAACCCGCCCGCCGACGCCATCGCGATTCCGGCGGGCAGCAAGGACCTGGCGGTGAAGGCGCTGCCGGGCATCGTCCAGGACATCATGGCGCGCAGCCAGGTGCCAGGCATGGCGGTGGCGGTCGTCATCGATGGCAAGACGGTGCTGGCCCAAGGCTACGGCACGCGCGAGGTCGGCAAGAACGCACCCGTGGATGCGCGCACGGTGTTCCAGATTGCGTCGATTTCGAAGTCGCTGTCGGCAACGGTGGCGGCCATCGAGGTGTCCAAGGGCACGGTGTCGTGGGATGACCCCGTGGCGCGGTATCTGCCGGACTTTGCGCTCAGCAACGCCTACGTTTCCACGCACGGCACCATCGGCGATTTCTTCGCGCACCGCTCGGGTCTGCCGGGCACCGCGGGCGACGACCTGGAAGACCTGGGCTACACGCGCGCTGAGGTCATCGCGCGGCTGCGGCTGCAACCGCTGGACGCGTTTCGCACGTCGTATCACTACGCGAACTTCAGCACGACGATCGGCGCCGAGGCGGTGGCGAAGGCGGCGGGCCGTCCGTGGGAAAGCCTGGCGCAAGACCTGCTGTTCGCGCCGCTGGGCATGACGTCGACCAGCTATCGCTACAACGATTTCATGGCGCGCGACAATCGCGCCGTGCTGCATGGCTATCAGAAGGGCGCGTTCGTGCCGCTGGGGCAGCGCAATGCCGATCAGCAGGCGCCGGCAGGCGGCGTGTCCTCGACGGTGGTGGATCTGGCGCAATGGTTGAAGCTGTTGCTGGCCGACGGCCAATACCAGGGCAAGCCGATGATTGCTTCCGGCGCGCTATTGCCCGCCTTGTCGCCGCAATCATTCAGCGCGCGTGCTCACAGCATCGACGCGCGTTCGGGCTTCTATGGCTATGGCTTCAACGTCAACACGGAACTGGGCGGACGCCCGTCAATGGGGCATTCCGGCGCGTTCCTGATGGGCACGGGCACCACGTTCAAGATCGTGCCGTCCGCCGGCATCGGCATCGTGGTGCTGACCAACGGAGCGCCGGTGGGCGCGGCGGAGTCCGTGGCCGCCACGTTTATCGATACGGCGCTGTATGGCAAGCCCACGCGCGACTGGTACGCGGCCTATCACGGCGCCATGCTTGGGTTCTTTGAACCGCAGGCCGATCTTTCCGGCACCGCTAGATCCGCGACCCCCACCCCCGCCAAGCCGCTGCGCCAGTACGTGGGCCGCTATGACAACGCCTACTACGGGCCTGCCGAGATCCAGGAGGCCGACGGCGCGCTGACGCTGGTGCTGGGACCCAAGGGCATGCGCTTTCCAATGACGCACTGGGACGGCGACACGTTCGCGTTCGCGCCCGCCGGGGAAGCGGATCTGGTGGATTCGCTGGCGTCCGTCGTGTTCAAGACGGACCCTGGTCAAAGTCAGGCCAGCGGCCTGGATATCAAGTTCTACGACGATAGCGGCCTGGGGAAGTGGACCCGGAAGTAGGAGCAAATCGCCGCGCTGGCCTGCCCCAACCTTAGAAGCGATAGGCCATGCGCAGCGTCAGCGACTGGTCGCGGTATTGCCCGTTGCCGCGCAGCGCGTATTCCGTCTTCAACTCCATGCCCTTGGGCGTCACCATTTCCAGCCCCGCCGCCAGGTTGCCGTAGGTGCGTGGCATGCCTGACTTCAACGAGAACGGCGTGGTGTTGAAACCGCTGAGCTGCATCGTCGTGACCACGTCGCCGCCATTCAGAAAGCTCATGCCGCCGGCCACATACGAGCGCAGGGTTGCGCCGTTGTCCAGGTCCGTGCGGCCACCGACTTCAACCATGGGCGACACCATGAACGACGTCGTGTCATTACCGCGCACCTTCAGGTTGAACGGCCCGCCGCCTTGCTCCTGGTAGCCGTCCTGCCGGATATGGTTCACGTCCCAGTCAACATAGGGGCGCACGTACCACGACGGCTGGCTGAATTCATAGGCGGTGCGTAGCCGCGCCGCCAGAAACGAGGAATCGGGCTTGCTCTTGGCCACGCCATCAAGCGTGCTGCGCGACATTCTGCTTTTCTCGACGCCACCATGCACGGCCACGGCGATCTGCCAGGGGGCGTTGTTGTACTTCAAGGCCAGACCGCCCAAGAACGTGTCGCTGTTGGCGGACAGGTCCGATGACGACGTGGTCTTGCCGTAGGCGTAACCCAGTGATCCGCCCAGGAACCAGTTGGGGGCGATCTCGCGCTGCGCGCCGAGTGTCAGCGCCGTCTGGCGAATGCGATAGCCCTCGTCATTCGACGTGCCTTTGCGCTGCGTCCAGTTCGTGTCCAGCCGCGACCACACGCAATCGCCCTCGCGCAGTATCGTGCTGTCACCCACGAAACCCGGGCAGCTCATCATCCGGTTCATCGCGGCGTAGCTGGTATGTATCTGGTTGGAGGCGCGCGCGAATTGACCGTCGTGCGCCACGCCGTTCAGCGCGTCGCGGTATTGGTCGGCGGTTTGCACACCGGTAAATTTGTCGAACAGGGCCGCGCTGCGCCGGTCGCCCTGGTTCCACAAGCCTTGCAGCGAGTTCGCGATGTTCATGCGGTCCGCGCTGATCGGTAACGCCGATGGCGTGAAGTCGGCGTCCACCGATATCAAGGGGTCGCGCCAGCCCGGCCCGCCGTTGTTCTTCAGGGTGTAGGAGAACAAGGGGCTGTCACTGGCGAGGGCGGGGGCCTGGGACTGCGCGGCGTCGAAATGCCCTATGCCCAGCCACACGTTTTTCACGGGGTTGCGCAGCAGCGGGTTGACCACACCACCGAAGGTCGATGCGCCAGACACGGAGACGAAGTCGCTGTTGTGGCCGCCGAAATCCAGGTCGGGCCGGTAGGTGCCCGTTTGATTCAGCACGCCGGTGATGCGGGTGGCCTGGTACACGCCCGGCCCGCCG
>Ga0160449_1001618_pt1 | contig 10761 bp, 6 predicted proteins | sample HID1975I_E1MG_FD_108216 | JGI IMG/M metagenome (GOLD analysis project Ga0160449, IMG submission 108216) | Enriched soil microbial communities from UW Madison campus, WI, USA - HID1975I_E1 MG | ecosystem: Environmental > Terrestrial > Soil > Unclassified | place: USA: Madison, Wisconsin...
AATGAAATGGTGAATATGGAAAAGAAGAACAGGACTGTGTTTTTGATATTTTTAGTCTGCGCACCTAATTGTTTATCGACCTGTCCTATAAATCTATCCAGACAGTAATTAACAATAATACCCGAGAAAAGTGCAATAGGAATGGAGATATCAAGGAAAAATAGCCGGTCGTTACTGATTGCGCGACTTATAAATAGCAGGCTACATATATTTACAGTCAGGAAGTGAGTGACCGATCTCCGATTACGAATTGCCCAGTGTAATGCCATAAAGGCATTCATCAGGATTGGCATGAAATCCATAAGCGTTTGTTGTAATTGGTCGAGCCAGAGAGCAAAACTGTGCCATCCGACATAACCCGATATAACAGAGCATACCAGGAGTAAAGCACGGATAATTGCAAAGGGAACAATAGCTAACGAACTGGCGACAATAGATTTAACAATGTTGTTGTTAAAAAATAATGCCTTGCTGGTGTTCAACTGATAAATAAAATTGTTCTGAAACCACACACGTACCATTGTGAAAACCACCATGAGGTTATTTTTTTTGGGTAAATGATTGCTGGAAGATTATTTTCAGGCGCTGTTGAAAGACATCTCATCGAATGATTGGCTAAACACTTTAATGTTTCTTCATAATAAGAAAGATAACTATCTGGAAATCAGGTCAGCGAAAAAAATGAACGAATTTCAGAGTCGAATTCCTGGATGTCAGCGGAGTAAGCGCCATACTTAATGTATAAAATACAAACATAGATCGGTATTGACGATCAATAACTAATAATTAATAGGTGTAATTGATAGGTATTGGTGATCAATTTATTAAATACAGATCGGTGTTATCTATTGCCTTGTTAATATTTATGGTGTTTTTAGTTGTCATTATGTGTATTTTATTTTATATCATTAGTAGTGGTTATCTGGTCTGAACAGTATATTAAACAAGTGTTTTTTGGCACAAAGGGTGTTATGTGGCGCGAAGTGGAGTTCGAAGCATTTTTATCGGAAAGATGAAGCTCAAGTAAATTTTCCTTAAGCTTTAGCTCAATCAGGCTGTTAAGCGAATATTATTCGTCTTCAGGCAGCAGATATTTTTGGCAATACAAGTAAGGGATGCCCTCTCTGGTGATCAGGTCCGCGTCCTTGTTCAGTGTAAAAATATCAATATCGGTCACGCCGGAGTTCTTCAGGTAGAAGTCAGGAAGGAATTTTATGAGCAATTCTGAGGGCACGGTTTCCCGATTTGAAATGACAATTTGTCGGGAGACCCACACCGGGCTTAGGCCATAATCAGTGTGTGTAAAAAGGATAGTACGTTGAACAGTGTACTCTTGCGGGGCTGCATCAATAATACCGTTTATATGGGCAATGCCTTTCCCTTCGCCAGCTTTGAAATCGATGATTCCACGAAATGTTGCGTTATCTCTGACTATCTGTAAGTTTGCCCGGCAAACCAGACTGTGCTGATTCTCGTTTATCTGGGGATGATAAAGGTACAGCGCCAGGCTGGTAGCAATAGCCAGACACGCTAAAAAAATGATGCGCGTCTGAGTTCTGAAAGAGGCAATCGTTGCGAATATCTTCATTGGCTATCGTACCGTGGATAATAGACGGACTGGCAGGCATTATCGTGTGACAATTCCATGCGGGTAGCACAAAGGATGATAGAAATATTCTTCGTCTCAGGGTAAGCCGTTATATAAAGGTATTTATCATTATTACACATCTCGGGATGTCGCTTGATAAAGTCCTCATGCCGTGTGTGGTCACTGGCATCATCGTTTAAGAAATAATGGCATTGGCCAGCATATTTGTTTGAGACAACATAACCAGAGAAATATTGTTTGCTGATGACCCGTGGATAAATAAGTAGCGCGATTATTAGCATGGTTAACATAATAATCATGCCTTCGACCGGCGTTAACAAAGCACGTTTTGTTTTGCCGACTAAAATGGCGGTCGTTTCATCTTGAGTTGCTAAAGGGGTGCTCTGAGGAACAACCTCTGCCGTAGGTTCCGTAACTGTTTCAGGAATGAGAACACACTTTTTTTCTATGGTTATTTCTTGCTGAATGACCAATCCTTTACGTGGAATCGTGGTGATTATTTGTTTATCCACATTCATTTGTAGGAAAGACTTACGCAAAGAAAGGATACTTTGATAAAAAGCATTAAAGCTCACTTGCCTGTGACTTTCTCCCCACGCAAAGGCCAACAGTTCATTCTGCGTGACTATCTCGCCGTGATTTCTGAGCAACAACAGCAGGCATAAAGATGCCGTTGGTTTGAGTTTTATCTGTTCATGGCTATCAGCATGCACAAGGCTCTGCTTCTCAGGGTTAAATAATATTTTATTTTCAATGAGATAACATAAATTATCTGCTTCGGACATGTTGCCAGTACTCTCGTTAACTCAGGCAGTTTTTTGACACGCCATTATAAGCATAATGAAGCATGGAAGAACTCAGTGTTTTCGGGACTTTACCCTCTGCTTGCGAATGAAGCCTGCAAAGACAAATTGTATAACAAATTAATCACTCTTCTTAAACAAATTAAATCCATAAGTATCAATATCTTACATGTTTTCCCTGATTCTTTTTTAATTGCAAAGAGAAAGATCCCGGTGGAAAGATTAAAAAAATTACGTTTATGTCCATTAATAAATATACTCGCTGACGCAATGGCATGAGAGGTAGCGAACGGTCATTTTCAGCGTTCAGCTGCTCAGTGCTGCAAGTTTTTCCAGCTCTATTTAATACCTGACTATTTCTGTCGCCTTTACTCAACAGGTGATTTCGATTGTGGGTAATAATAGTGAGCTACGGGTTTATTCATTCTCAATATAATAATATTGTTGCGGTATTAACTTACCGCGATTGCACTCATTGTGTGTTTCTTTTCAAATTGCCATCCTACGATTTAGATAAGCCTGGCGTATAAGTACATGTTTGTCGTTATGTCCTATATTGATAGACGTTGCGGGTAGCACGTTATCCTCACTTAGGGCTGTCTCCTGTTGCTTTGCAGCGGGAGAGAATCTCAATCCCATAACACGAGTAAGAGAAGCTGATGTTCACTCCTAAATTTGATGAATCTGTAATGCTCATCGGAGACGAGATAAAAAAATCTGAAAACGCGTATTTCTCATTGAGAAAGAAACGTCAGCGCATCGAAATGAGAAAGGATGGCAACATATTTTACCTTGAAAAAGGTTCCATCTCTGTTTACCGGGTTGAAAACGATTTAGTCACGGTGAGTTTCACGGCCCCCGCTATACTCGGCCTGGCACAGATGCGTAATGATGTCATGTCTCATTATCTGCGTTGTGATAGCGACTGTGAGATGTGGGTAATGAGTTCGGCTAATGCCAATGAAATGCTCACCAGAAAAAGTTTGTGGATGCATGCATTTGATATTTTAACCAATCATCTGCAACGTTATTTCCAGCGCGAAAATATGCGTTCGCACAAGACCATTCGCGAAATCGTGATTGAGCATGTGAAACATATATGGTCTCTTGAGCCTGAGATCCGCGAAAAGACGTCAGTTTATACTTTCATTTTGAGCAGAAACCATATTTCTCGTAGTGCTATTCATAAGGTTCTACAGGAACTGGTTAATGAAGGTAAGTTGACACTCAATCGTGGGAAGTTGTCTTCGTTCAGTAGCTAATCTGGCCGACGAAAAAAGCCGCAACGTTATTCGTTGCGGCTTTTTTTTATCTTTCGCGTAAGGCTTCTGATTTTGCCCGGATAATCGGTTTTAGCAGATAACTCAGAATTGATTTCTTACCCGTCAATATATCTACCGATGCGACCATTCCCGGAATAATAAGCATTGGATGCTCCTTTGTTCCCAGGTAGTTCTTGTCGGTACGCAGACGGGCAATATAGTAACTGTGGCCTTCTTTATCCGTCACGGTATCAGGGCTAATCTGCACCAGTTCACCGTCCAGTCCGCCGTAAGTGGTGTAATCGTAAGCGGTAAATTTCACCATCGCATGCTGGCCTGGATGCAAGAAAGCAATATCACGTGGTTGGATCTTCACTTCAATCAGCAGCTTATCGTCAAGTGGAACGATTTCGACTAAATCACTGCCCGGCTGAATCACGCCGCCAATGGTGTTGACCATTATTTGCTGAACGATACCGCGAACAGGTGAAACCACCATAGTGCGATTAACGCGGTCTTCCAGGGCTTTGCCCGTGGCTTCGGCTTTGCTCAGGTTAGTGCGTGCTTCGTTGAGCTGGGAAAGTGCATCGCTCTGGAAGCGGTTGCGGCTTTCACCAATCTTATTCTCAATCTCTTTGGTTTCGGACGCAGATTTAGGAATGGAAAGCGCGACAGAGTCCAGCAAACCTTTGGTTTCCACTTCGGTGCGGCGTAAACGCAAAATCTCGACTTTAGAAATCGCACCTGACGCCAACAGTGGCTCAGACATTTTGATCTCTTGCTGTAACAAGCTGAGGCTGTTTTTGTATTGCGACTGCTTAGACTGGAAATCGCGCAGCTCTTGTCTCTTCTGCACCAACTGTTCCTGAAGCCCTTCGATTTCATTCTGGAACTGTCGACGGCGGCTGTTGAAAAGGTCGAGTTCGCCACGAGCGACATCAGGCGCTTTTTTCATTATCTCATCCGAAATAATGAAATCTTTGTCTTCCGCTTCAGCACTCAGGCGGTCAATTTTAGCCAGCAGGCCAAGTTTGTCTGCTTCCGTTTCACCGACGTTCGATGCAAAACGCGTGTCGTCCAGATGCAGCAGAGGGGTTCCGGCTTCAACAATTTGCCCTTCGTGAACAAACAGTTCAGTGACAATCCCGCCTTCCAGGTTCTGAATTTTTTGCAGGCGGGAGGAGGGAATTGCCTTGCCTTCGCCACGCGTTACCTCGTCAAGCTGGGCAAATCCGGCCCAGATGAACGCCAACACCACCAACGCCAAAATAGTCCATAGCGTCAGACGGATAACACGCGGTGAATCATCAATAAGTGCATGACTTACCTCGTTAATATTTTCCGCCTGGTTCTCATCGCGACCTTTAAAATAGTGGCGGGCTTGCTGACGGAAATCTTTAAATAACTCAGCGAGACGCATTGATTTGACCCTTCTTCAGCGCATCCATCACGATAGCTTTCGGGCCATCAGCAATAATGCGTCCTTTATCAACAATAATCAGGCGATCAACCAACGACAGCATCGACGCTTTATGTGTCACCAGTAGCAAGGTTTTATCAGCAACAAACGGCACCAGGCCCTGTTTGATTCTGTCTTCGCTGGTGTTGTCCATAGCGCTGGTTGGTTCATCAAGCAGCAGAACAGGAGGTTCGAGCAGAAGCGCGCGAGCCAGCGCTACGGCCTGGCGTTGCCCGCCAGACAACTGCATTCCACGCTCGCCCACTTGCAGGTTATAACCGTCCGGGTGAATACGTGCGAACTCGTTAACCCCCGCCAGTTCCGCCGCACGCAGCATGGTTTCATCGTCAACATAACGCGCGCCAGAAATCAGGTTATCGCGCAGCGTGCCGTTAAATAGCTGAATATCCTGCGGAACGTAACCAATGCTATGGCGTAAATCATTCACATCCAGCTGGCGTGCATCGACGTCGTCGATCAAAATGTTACCGCCGGTTGGCTGGTACAAATTGATAATTAGCTTGCTGATGGAGCTTTTACCGGAGCCGCTACGGCCAATAATCCCGACGCGCTCGCCAGGCTTAATCGTCAGATTAATTTTTTGCAGCGAAGGGTTTTTCTGCTCGGGATAGCTAAAATCAACGTCTTTAAACTCAATGCTGCCCCGGAAGTTTTCACGCTTGAGCGGATGTTCGTGCTCGCGACGTTCCTGCGGCATCGACATCATTTTTTCGGTACTGTTGATGGTCAGACGGGCTTGCTGATAACGCGCAATCAACCCGGTCAATTGCCCCATCGGCATCAGCGCACGGCTATTGAGCATGTAGCAGGCAATCAGGCCACCCATGCTTAGCTTGCCGCCGATAATCATATACACGCCGACAATAATCATGATGACGCCAGACATTTGCTGGAACCATCCGGTCAGGTTGCTGGCAAAACTGGACAGCGTTTTCACGCGCAATTCCAGGCGACTCAGGCTACCCAGCGTTTGTTCCCACTGATACTGGCGCTCGCTCTGGGCGTTATTAACTTTGATGGCATCCAGCCCGCTGAGGGTTTCAATCAGCAATGCCTGGCGCTCGCTTGCCAGACTCATGGTTTTGGCCACTGCCGCATTCACTGGCTTTTGTAATGCCCAGCTAATCAGCAATGCGATAGGGAAGGTGAGCAGTGGGATCCACGCCAGAGTGCCGCCGATAATCCCGATAACCAGCAACAGCACCAGCGTAAACGGCAGGTCGATAAGCGTGGTCAGCGTCAGCGAAGACAGGAAGTCGCGCAGCGACTGAAACTCATGAATATTCTGTGCAAAGCTGCCGACGCGTGCCGGGCGCGCTTTCATTTCCATGCCGGTGATACGCTCAAAAAGCGTGGCGGAAATAATCAGGTCACTCTTTTTCCCGGCGATATCGAGACAGACACCGCGCAGCATTTTTAATATCAAATCAAAAATGAACGCCATGCAAATCCCAACCGCCAGAACCCACAACGTCACCGTGGCGTGGTTAGGAACCACACGGTCATACACGTTCATGGTAAACAGCGGCGTTCCGAGCGCAATCAGGTTAATCAGCAAACTTGCCAGTACCGCATCCATATACAGATAGCGCGACAGCTTGAGCGTATCTTTAAACCAGGACTTGGTACGCGGCAGGAATGATTCCGACTGCAAATCAAACTCATGGCGCGGATGGGCGAAAATGACCTGGCCTGCATAGATTGACTCAAGCTCGTTTGCGTCAATAGTGATTTCACCGCCTTCACTTTCGCTTGGCATAATGCGTGCTTTGCCGTCGGCATTCCAGCCCAGTAACACGGCAGCGCCGCCATCACGAAGTAGAACCACCGCAGGCAGAGACATTGCCGGAATTTTATCGAGCGTGCGTTTGATGACCCGCGCTTTCAAACCGGCGCGAGCTGCCGCGCGCGGTAATATCGCTAACGTCAGACGATCGTTTTCCAGCGGCAAACCACTACTTAATGTTGAGCGGCTCGCAGATTTACCATGCAAAGAGCACAGCACCAACAGACAGTCGAGCAAAGGATCATCGTGGCGGCTACGTGGGTCATGATAATGCGACTCCTCAACAGGAGGCGTTTCTGACAGGGTATTCATCTGTTCAACTTGTGAATTCATTTAGGCGTTATGTCTGGTGAACGAAATAATTTCTGCCGGATGGCGCTGCGCTTATCCGACCTACGAAATAACTGTTTTGTGTTTGTAGGGTGGATAAGCGTAGCGTCATCCACCATTTACACCGAGAGATTAATTAAGTTCTGGCAGCGTATTATTACTTGCCGAATCTATTGGCTGGCCTGCGGCTGTTGGGTTAATTTTCAGCGATTTTAATAATTCACCTGTCCGGGCAAAAATACGGTAGCCGCTGGATATTTCCAGGTAACGTAATTCCACTAAACGACGTTTGGATGAAAAAACTTCATTTTCACTGTCTAATAAATCTAACAGCGTACGTTCACCCAAACTAAATTGATCCTGATAAGCGGTACGGACTTTTACACTACGGTCGGCATAATCAGCGGCTGCGGGTAATTGGTCACGGGCACTTTTTAATGCCGACCATGCCAGGCCAATTTCCTGATTCATCTGGCGTAGTGTGTTATTACGAACATCCTGCGCTTGTTTTTGCAAATAGGCACGAGACTGCATTGCGGCTTTATCGCTGCCACCCTGATAGAGGTTGTAATGCATTTTCACCATCGCTTGCCACTCTTCAGAATGTGCACGCGTGGTGTCAGTGTCATTACTGACGCTACGGGCAAGCTCGACGTCAACGCGTGGGTAAAACGTTGATTTAGATGCTTCATATTGCTGACGAGCCGCTTCAATATCGGCATTTGCAGATTTCAGAAGCGGACTGTTGGATTCCATAATCCGTTTCGCATCTTCAAGCGATTTTGGCAACAAAGCATCAATGTTTTCCGGCAGACTGAGGTTTTCTGGCGCTTCACCGGTGACACTCAAGAACGTCGTATTTGCATCTTCGAGGTTGGTTTGCTCGGTCAGTAAATTGTTGCGAGCCTGCGCAAGACGGGCCTCTGCCTGCATTAAATCACCAGAACGGCCAACACCCTGATCGGTACGCAAACGAATCTGGTCATAGATGCGTTCATGGTTTGCCAAATCGTCTTCTGCCAGACGGACATATTCCTGGCGTTGCAATACGTCGAGATAGGACTGAACCACTTCGAATGCGGTTGTTTCGCTAACATTCAAGACGTTAAAAGCACGAGAGTCCACCGTGGCTTTCTGGCGATCTACTTCGCTTGACGTCGCAAACCCGTCGAAGACATTCTGATTAAGGTTAATCGTGGCATCGTTCGGGGAAAGGTTCATCCCTTTGTTACTGCCGCCTGCGCGTGTAGTAGCATCATTAATATTCTTCTGGCCTGCTTCGGCATCCAGATTTAATGTTGGCAGATAGCCGCCGCGAGCTGCGCGTAAGTCTTGTTCAGCAGAATAACGACTATTAACAGAGGCATTAACTTCAGGATGATTTGATAAGGCTTGTTTGACAGTATTTTGTAAACTTTCTGCGTTAACAGATTGTATTGATAAACAACCAATTATAAAAAAGAAAAACTTCTGCATTGTCTGAATGCCTTATTACGCATAGTAATAATATCCCTATATCACGCTTTATATCCATTATCTCTTAACACGAAACATCATATTAATTAACAAGTGCTGAAGTGTTTGCCTGTCCACAATAAATGCGGCTTTCATTCGAAATGAAATTTAATGTTTTGTAATGTGATGTTTCACTTTGCGTCATTTTTGATTATATTTAACGCTCAGTCAAGCCTCCAGTAATAGAGTTCTAATAACTGTGTTTTTTTCTACATTTTAAATTATCTCTGAATTAGAGATGTCCATTAATGGATATTTTTCTATATTCCGTGAATGTATTGCGAATGAAAGAATAATGTTATTGGTTAATTAACTTATTGCGGCATTTATAAAAATAAAGATGATATTCAAGAGAGGGTACTGTGAGTAATTTACTCGGTGTGATCAAGGCGGTAATAGGCCAGGTTTATGTAGTAGAAGCAGATGGCTCGCAGCGTCTCTTGAAAGAAGGTGACCGAATCTACAGTGGCGAGGAAATTGTCACTGGTGCCAGCGGTGCGGTAAGTGTGGCTCTGCCAGACGGTAAAACACTCGATCTCGGGCGTAATAGCCACTGGACTGAACACGGCTTAAACGCGGTGAATAATGTGGAGCATGACACGCAAGATGTCGCATCCATACAGCAGGCCATCGCCGACGGTACTGACCCGACGCAAGCCTTAGAAGCGACTGCTGCGGGCAATGAACCCCCTGTGCAGATTGAAGGCGGCGGCGGTGGACACACCCTTGTGCAGCTGGATTTAACCGGGCAAATCATCGACCCAACGGCCGGTTTCAACACGCAAGGTATCGGCGCACCGACCTGGGCAATAAACCTCCCCGAGAATGGTTTAAACGACGGCGGCTCCCCGCCTGTACTTCCCCCGCTGGTTAACATTGAAGATTTTGCCGGTAACGATGGCTTCATTAACAAAGAAGAAATAAATCACGCCAACGTCAGCGGCACCAGTAACCAAAATCACGTCACGCTGGTCTTCACAGATAGCCAAAAAAACACAATCAGCGTCGATGTTCCTGTCTCTAACGGACACTGGACAATCCAGCCTGATTTAAGCGGTCTTGTAGACGGTGAAATTACCGTGGTTGCCACCGCCACTGATGTTTCCGGGCGCACTGCGCAAAGCACCGCCGATGCACTGATTGACACTGTCGATCTGCACGACACTATCACCATTGATGACGTCACCGCTGATAACGTAATTAACATCGCCGAATCTCATCAAGAGAAAACCTCCGTTCACGGCTCTGTCGGCGGCGATGCCAAACTCGGCGACAAAATTACGCTGACGGTGAATGGGCATGAATACAACAGTGAGGTTATTGACCTGGGTAATGGCGCGCTGGGTTACCGGATTGACGTCTCTACTCAAGGGTTGCTGGCCGACCCCAATATTCACGCGACGGTGACTTCAACGGATGAAGCGGGGAACACCACTCAGGCTTCTTCCGATCACCACGTTGATATTGATTTGGATATTCATAACTCGGTCACTATCGGGACTGTGGCTAGCGATGACGTGGTGAATGCCATCGAATCCCGTATGCCAACGATGATTACCGGCGTAGTGGGTGGCGATGCGCAGGCAGGCGACCCGATTACGATGACGGTAAATGGCCGTGATTACCACGGAGTTGTGGTCAGTGAAAACGGCCAGTTGCGTTATAACGTCCCCGTACCGACCAACCAGCTTAACGAAGGCAATAATGACGTTAAGGTTGAGGTGGTCAGCCACGACGCGGCGGGTAACGAAGCGATTGCGGTCGAGCACCACAACGTCACGCTTGATACGCAGGCGCATAACGTCCTGACGATTGAAACCGTGGCCGGTGACGATACCGTGAACCGCAATGAATCCCGCATGCCAACCCTGATTTCCGGCGTGGTGAGCGGCGATGCGCAGGCGGGCGATCATGTTGTCGTCAGCGTTAACGGTCATGAATACCGTGGCGATGTGGTGACCGATGAAAACGGCCAG
>Ga0160449_1001620_pt1 | contig 10745 bp, 8 predicted proteins | sample HID1975I_E1MG_FD_108216 | JGI IMG/M metagenome (GOLD analysis project Ga0160449, IMG submission 108216) | Enriched soil microbial communities from UW Madison campus, WI, USA - HID1975I_E1 MG | ecosystem: Environmental > Terrestrial > Soil > Unclassified | place: USA: Madison, Wisconsin...
AAAGGTCAAAAAGAAAAACTACTACAGAAAAAAGAAGGTATAGAAAGTATTGGTGTAAGTGATGAAAATTGATTTTTGATTACGAGTTAATTGTTTAATCGAGTAAATATGATTAAACGTTTCAACAAATCAACGATTAAACTAATAAACTATAAAACCATCAAATTACAACCGCGAATATCAGAATTATCAAAACGTCCCAAGACCTCGAAAGAGTTGTTGGGATTTTTTTTGCCTAAATCCTGCGTAGCGATAAAAGAGCATGAATTAATATTGGCCAAGTCAATCACGTTGATGCCGCCATTTTTTCCATCTTTTACATAAGTGAGAGCATCTTCTGGGTCACGAATTAAAATATTCATCCAAGACGGACATTCGAAAACACCTTCTCCTAAAGAATAGGCTTGTGCCAAAAGTTCTGTCATCCCGTATTCAGAATGAATAGACGAAACACCGAAACCTTTGCAAAGCTGTTCGTGCAATTCTTCGCGAATCATTTCTTTGCGTTTTCCTTTCATTCCTCCAGTTTCCATGATAATGGTATTTTGAAGATTGAATTGATGTTTTTCGATCAAATCTAATAAAGCGTAAGTCACACCAATCAAAATTACATTTTGACCCGAATTGTCCAGTTCAATTAATTTTTGGGTAAGTTCTCCGTAGTTGTGTAAATAAAACCCACTTTCAGGCTGATTAGAGAGTTTAATTAGATCATCGACCATATGGATTAATGAAGAGCCTTCGCGTTCCAAATAAGAGGGCAAAAGGGCTAAAACTACATAATCTTCTATATTACCGTAAAACTGAGAAAATCCTTTGCGATAACTTTCTTCGTAAAGCGTAACATCTGTTACCAAATGCCTGCTTGTAATCATTCCTGTTGTACCGCTGCTGGTAAAAGTTACTTGGGCGGGATCATTGTTTGAAACTACGTCGTGGCTTTTGAAAAATTGAATAGGTAAAAATGGAATTTGTTGTAATGACTTTACTTGTTGCGGATTAACTTTTAGGAAGTCACAAAAATCGCGATAAACCTTATTGTTTTCGTGCTGAAAACGAAACACTTTTAGTGCTATTTTTTCAAATTGTTTCTGACTCGAAATCGTAAATATATCGCTGGCTGTGATCAAAACTTTTTTTTGCAAAGATATTTATTTTTTAGTTTTCAGTCACAGTTTTCAGTTGCAGTTTATAAACTGAGAACTTCGACTTCGACTGAAAACTAAAAAAGCTCCAATGGAGCTTTATCTTATAATGAGTTTTCGGGTTGCAGATGCGTTTTGTTCGCTTATCTTAATGATGTAAACACCTGAAGGTAATTCGGCAACATTTAATTCTCTAGAGGTTAAATGCGCTTGCAGTACTTTTTTGCCTAAAATATCAAACACAATAATTTCTTTCTCTAAATCGTTTTTAGAGGATATGTACACTTTGCCATTAGTAACAGGGTTAGGGTACAAGCTTAGCCCCTCAATAGAAGTAGATTCTTGAGTTTTTGGTAATTGCTTGCTGTCTTGCGCCGAGACGCTCACAGTAAAGAAAAATGCCAATAAGAAAGTAATATAAAAGTAGTTTTTTGCCATCGCGTGTATTTGGATATTGTAAATATACAAAAAAAATTACAAAAAGTACGCCAAAAAAAAAACATCCTAAAGATTTAGGATGTTTTTAACATTATGTGTTCGAAGTTATTAGAAATATTATTTTTGATAGTAACTTGCTTTAACGAAAAAAGCTGTCTGAAATATTTCAGACAGCTTTTTATTTTTTATATAAATTTAACTATGGATTATTTAGTCCAGTTAGCCCAAGTTGGTAAGTCAGCACCAGCACCAGCACCAATTGCACCAGTAGTTGTTCCAGACAATTTAGGACCAGTTAAATCAGTGATTTGAGCTCCAAAAGTATAGTTTGTGATAGTAAAGTTACCAGCTGCAAGGTTTGCAGTTACACCAGCATCAGTAGATAATTTTGTAAGTGCTGCAGGCATGTCGTTAGCAACATATAAGTTTGTGTAAGCTTGTTTTCCACCACCTTCTTTGTAGTTGATTGCTTTTTCGTCAGCTGTAAAAGTAGCACCACCTTTAATGATAGAGATGTTAGTTACTTTAGCGTTAGTCATTGGAGAAGCTCCACTTGGATCTTTAGCGTTAGTAGATCCTTCAACACCTGCTTTACTTACACCTTTAATGTAAACGTTTGTAGCAGTACCTTGCCATCCGTCAGCAAAATCTAATGAATCGTCATAAGAGTTAATGATTACTAAGTTAGTAGCGTTTACAGCTCCACCGAAGAACTCAATTCCGTCATCACCACTTTCGTAAGTGTAAATATCAGATACTACTGTTCCTGAACCTACTCCGAAGAAAGAAACTCCATTGTATTCTTTTTCAGCAGTATATTTAGATCCTGTGTAAGAGATTTTTAAGAAGTTGATATTTCCAGAAGAATCTGCATTATCATTTCCTCCATAGCTTAAAGAACCTACTTCAGAAGTACCATTGTCTCCAGTGTTAACTTTACCGTTACCAGCGATGATCAATCCACCCCAGTCACTTTGAGCTGGAGTTGCTTTTCCAGATGTCATAATTACTGGTTTAGCAGCAGTACCGTTGATGTTGATTTTAGCATTTCTTTCTACAGCGATATATAAAGAAGTAGCTTCTGCAGTAGCAGAACTTTTGATTACTGTTCCAGCAGGAATTACTAAAGTAGCTCCACCTTTAACAACTAGACCTCCTGTTAAAGTATAAGTTTGAGTAGGATCTAAAGTTACAGTACCATCTTTAATCTCTCCTTTTAAATCGTCAACCTTTAAAACAAAAGAACTGTTGTTTGTGTCTTTGTTATCATCAGAACTACAGCTTGTTAAAGCAAGTCCTAATATTGCAGCCATTGCAAATAAACTTTTTTTCATTTTTGTTGTGTTTTATTGTTTTATTTATTCAAGGCAAAGTAAATGAACATATGTTTTTGCTGAGTTAAGACGATATTAACAATCTATTAAGTATGTTGTGGTAAAAACGACTTGTCTTAATGTAAAATTTACATTGCAGTTTTGAATAAAAAAAGGTGATTAGAATTAACTAATCACCTTTTTATAATTTATTTAAAATCTGTTTCTTAGAATGTATAGTTTAAAGTAAGTCTAAGATCTGAACCTGCTTTGTATGATGTAACTGTAATGTCACCAACAGCTTCTTTTCCTGGTACTTTTCCTTGCTCTTGTACACGCTCGAAAGTTGGGTTTAAAATGTTGTTGTAAATAAGACCTAATTTTAAGCTTTTAGTCAAACTTGTATTTAAGATAAAATCTAATTTATTTACAGCTTTGTCCACCATGTTTCCAACTCTTGAAGTTCCAATTACAGCAAGTTTATCTGAGAAATAAGAGTAAGATAAAGTAGCTGATATATCTTTGCTTTCTGTAAATTGATTTAAGAATGAAATATTTGCATTTGCTAAGAAATTAGAAGCTCCAGTTAATTTACTTTCAGTAAATGTAAAGTTTGCTCCAAAATCATTTTCATTATTTACCTTTTCATTGCTTAGATCTTGGTTTGTGTATAAATATGATCCGTTTGCGTCAAAAGAAAGTTTTGTTTTTAGATTGTCATTTTTTTCAATTTCAAAAATGTCTTTTCTAAATTCTACTTCAACCCCTGCTACTGTTCCTTTATCTCCTGTATTTGCATAAGAAATATCATTTGAAGAAGAATTAAGGAACATTTCGTTGATTGGGTTTTGAATGATTTTTCCAAATGCAGTTACAGAAATTAACTCACCTGCTTTCGGAAAAAATTCCCATCCTAAATCGAAATTATAATTTGTTGAAGCATATAAATTAGGGTTTCCTTCGTATGCTTGTGCAACATCTTCGTAGATAATTGGCACTTTTTCTTTAAACTGAGGAAGTGTGTATGTTTTACTAGCAGAAAACTTTAAATTTTGTTTGTCTGTTAAGGTGTATTTCGAAATTAAACTTGGTAAAATATTAAATTTAGAATCATTAGAACTGTCGCCGCCTGGAACTGTTGTTGTGATATAGAAAACATTCTGAGTCAATTGCTCTAATCTAGCACCTAATATCACACTCAATCTTTCAGTTAAAGAATATTGAACATTCAAGAATGCAGCATTGATATCTAAGTTTCCATTATATTCTTGATGGATTCTATTTGAGTAAGATGAACCCCAGTGTGCAGGATCTAAATAGTTGTCAACGTGGTGAATGTCTTCTTTAGGGAAAGAAATTGTATTTCTGTCTGGAAAGAATGAATATTGTTCCATGTTGTAATCTACATCTTTGAACTTTCCTGAATAACCAACAGTTACTTTTCCTTTATAAGTATCATCACTGCCTTTTTTGAAGTTATAAGAAAGGGCAACATTTGCAGCGATTTCATTTTCTTTCAAATCTTGAAAAAATCGGTGGTTATTGATGTTCGAATTGGTAAAGAAAGTATAATCTATAGCATTAGGAGCGTATACAAAAGAGTTTTGCATACGATCTGGAATTGCACTGTTCGAGATACTGTATCCTACCCCCCAATTTAAATTCCATTGATCGTTGAATTTGTTTTTTCCTGTTAATTGGTTTACAATTAATTGAGTTCTTTCAAAAGTACCACGTTTGATGAAACCTGTAATTTGTTGAGTAGCGTCTCCACCACCGTCAAAATTCTGGTTTGTTCCTTCGTACTCACTGTAATCCTGATCACTTGAATTTAAGAATAAAGAAGTAAAGAAGATCGAGTTTTTATTATTGATTTTATAATCAGCTGTACCCATAACAGTTGTTGTAGTATTATGTTTGTAAGCCGTTCTAACAAAGTCAGAAAAGATATCTCCATCAGAAGTAATTCCTCCTCTGCTGTAACCTTCGGTATATTTGTTTTTTGCACTGAAAGATCCTGTGACAAATGTACCAATTGAACTTTCGTCATTGATATTAAATTTCTTTCCTCCAGATAATGTATAAAAAGCATTTAATACATTTTTGTTCTCTTGTCTATCCCAGCTTGTTGCATAACTATAAGGAAGTAAAGGAGCATCAGGAATACCTACTTTTTTAAATCCAGTGTAAGACGGTCCGTCTTGCAGGTAAAAATGATCCTGTCCTAAAACATTTGTGTTTGCTCCAGTACCAATAGAAAAAGTAATAAAAGGGCTTCCGCTGAATTTTTTAGCGCTGATGTCAATATTAGCTCCTCCAAAATCGGCATAGTTTTGAGCTTCAAAAGTTTTGCTGATTCCAATATTATCTACAATGTTTGTAGAGAAAATTTCTAAAAGAATGTTTTTGTTTGCCGGATTGTTTGATGGTAACGGAAGACCATTTAAAGTAGTTACATTGTAACGGTCACCTAAACCTCTAACAAAGACATTTCCGGAGTCATCTTGTTTAGAAACTCCACTAACTTTTGCAACTGCATTAGCCACATCATTAACTCCTTTTCTAGCTATTTCCTCAGCACCAATTGCAGCTTTAAAAGAAACTGCGTTTTTTTGATCTAATAATAATGCCGATTCTTTTTGTTTGTTTACTGTTGCAGATTTTACAACAACATCTTTAAGTGTATAACTTCCAGAAGAAAGAGTTTGATTGATAACTACAGTTTCATTTGCTTTTACAGCAACTGGAGCTTCTACAGATTCATATCCTAAAAAACTAAAAATAAGAGTATAATTTCCTGGATTTACGCTCAACGAATATTTTCCGTCTACGTCAGTGTTTACGCTAATATTTGTACCTTTAACTAAAACATTAGCAAATGGTAAAACTTCATTGTTCATTTCTTTGTCGGTTAGAACTCCAGAAATTGTACCTTTGTTTTGCGCGATCGAAATCGTACAGATAAATAATGCAATAAAGAGAAATCTTAAATTGAATTTCATTTCAGTGTTGTGTTTAATTTATTTTTGTGCAAAGAAATAACTGCGCCGTGAAGTCCATGTTACGAACTTGTTATGTTTTTGTGTGCTAAAGATTATCAAATTGTTACCAGATTAAATTACCGTTAACACCAATTTTTAAAGGTTCTTTTGTTAGTATATTTACCCTGTGAAATAAAAAACATCGGATAAATAATTAAAAAGATTTGATGTAAAAATCTCAATTTTTGCTATTTATGAAAAAAACACAAACTAAGATTTTATTAGTTGACGACGAACCGGATATCTTAGAAATCGTTGGCTATAACCTTGCTCAAGAAGGCTACCAGATTGTTACAGCTTCTAACGGAAAAGACGCTATAGCAAAGGCTCAGAAAGAATTGCCAGAATTAATTATTATGGACGTGATGATGGCAGAAATGGACGGAATGGAGGCTTGCGAGCATATTAGAAAAATTCCTGAATTAAATAATGTTATCATAACATTTCTTACAGCAAGAAGTGAAGATTATTCGCAAGTAGCTGGTTTTGACGCTGGTGCTGATGACTATATTACCAAGCCTATTAAACCAAAATTATTGGTCTCTAAAGTAAAGGCTTTGTTAAGAAGGTTAAAAGAACAAGAAGTCGTTTCAGATACTTTGAATGTAGGCGGAATCGAGATTAACCGCGAAGAATATAAAATCATAAAAGGCAATGTAGAGATTGCTTTACCAAGAAAAGAATTCGAATTATTTTATTTGTTAGCTTCAAAACCTGGAAAAGTTTTTAAAAGAGATGAAATTCTGGATAAAGTTTGGGGGAACGAAGTTGTAGTTGGAGGAAGAACAATTGATGTTCACATCAGAAAACTGCGCGAAAAAATAGGCGAAGACCTTTTTAAAACAATTAAAGGAGTTGGCTATAAATTTGAAGTATAAACAGTCAATAAAAATTTGAACCATATAAGTGATATAAGTTCATCTAAATTATAGAACATACTTTTGTTATATTATACTAAGTTCATCTTTGTCAAAGTTCAAACTTTGATAAGATGAACTTTTTAAATTCTTATTTTTATGGTAAGAAAGCATGAGCTTTGTGTTTAAATGAACTTATATAACTTATATGGTAAAAAATAATAATCTCTTAATGGTTAAATATTATCAATGAAAATTAATTTTAAAAAAACATACAAATTTGCCATAAAATCGGCATTGTATATTAGTCTCTTCTCGACTGGATTTGTACTGATGTTAATGTCTTTATTTTATAAAAACCAGCTGAAACATCAAGTAGCTTTTGGAATAATTTTCATCATTGCCATCTATATATTCTCGTTCTTGGTTTTGCAATATCGTGTAGAACGTTTTATTTACCGAAGAGTAAAGAAAATTTACGATGAGGTTTCATTATTAGAATCAACAACACTTATCAATCAGCCGATTAATACTGATATGGAAACGCTTTCGCGTGAAGTGAAAAAGTTTGCAACCGATAAAAAACTCGAAATCGAAATGCTCGAAATTCGCGAACAATACCGAAGAGAATTTTTAGGAAACGTTTCACACGAACTTAAAACACCTTTATTTACTGTTCAAGGGTATGTTTCGACTTTGCTCGATGGTGCAATGGACGATAAACACATTCGAAAAAAATATTTAAAACGTGCCGAAAAAGGTGTAGAGCGTTTGATATATATAGTTGAAGATTTGGATATGATCACCAAATTAGAATCGGGCGATTTAGATTTAAATATGACTGATTTTGATATCGTTGAGCTCATTCAAAATGTTTTTGATTTATTGGAAATGAAAGCCGATAAAAAGAAAATCAAATTGGCATTTGAAAGTAAAAATGTGCAGTCAGTTATCATTCGTGGAGATCAGGACAGAATTCAGCAGGTTTTAGAAAACCTAATTGTAAACTCTATTAAATACGGAAAAGAAGGCGGTTTAACAGAAGTCGGCGTTGTAAACTTAACTAAGAAAAAAGTCTTGATTCGTATTAGCGATAATGGAGAAGGAGTTGAAAAACAAAACATTCCGAGACTTTTTGAACGTTTTTATCGAGTTGATAAAAGCGGAACCCGTTCTGAAGGAGGTTCTGGTTTAGGATTAGCGATTGTAAAGCATATTATTGAAGCACATAAAGAGAAAGTTTATGTAGAAAGTGAGTTCGGAATTGGTTCAGAATTCTCTTTTACGCTCGAAAAAGCATTTAAAAATCAAAAAACTGACGTTAAAAAATAGTAACATTATTTTTGCTGAAAGCTCTAAAAACAAGGTGTTTAACAATAAATCAACATTTGGTTTTGGTGCATAACATTAAATTTTTATTATAGTAACATCTTGTTAATGATTTCTTAACATAGGTGCTCCATCTTTGCATCCTGAAATTAAGGGAATTAGAGAACTAATGATAAAAAGAAAAATATTAGCCGTTTTATTGCTGATAACTTGTGCTGCTAATGCACAAGAAACAAATAAACAAGAACTAAATAAACAGGATGTAAAAAACGAAGTAATGCGTATTTTAGATTCTATCAACAAAGCGAAACTTCCAGATACTAAATCTGGTGGAGGAGTTGAAGAACATTGGTATGACAGAATCTCTTTAAGAGGCTATGCACAAATTAGATACAATGGTTTATTCTCTACCAACGACAAAGTTTCCTGCGAACAATGCGATAAATCTTGGGGAACAACTTCAACAGCTCCAGATGCTAAAGCAAACAACGGACTTTTCATCCGCCGTGCGCGTTTAGTGTTTTCGGGTCAGGTTCATCCAAATGTATTTTTCTATTTCCAGCCAGATTTTGCCAGCTCTCCAAGTACTGGAATTCAAAACTTTGTGCAAATTCGTGACCTTTATTTTGATCTTTCTTTTGACAAGAAAAAGGAATATCGTGTTCGTGTAGGGCAGAGTAAAATTCCTTATGGCTTTGAGAACATGCAGTCAAGTTCACAGCGTTTGGCGTTAGATCGTAACGATGCCATGAACAGTGCGATATTAAATGAGCGTGATTTAGGGTTGTTCTTTTATTGGGCTCCAGCCGAAATTAGAGAGCGTTTTGCCATGTTAGTAAAAGACGGTTACAAAGGTTCTGGAGATTTTGGTGTATTTGCTTTTGGAGTTTACAACGGGCAGATTGCTAATAAACTAGACGGAAACAGAGATTTAAATGTTGTAGCCAGAGTAACGTATCCGTTTGTAATTGGAAATCAGATTATCGAACCAGGACTTCAGGCTTATACAGGAAAATGGGCTTTTACGGGAGAAATCTCACCAGGAGTTACAGTAAATGATCCGCAATATGTAAAAGACCAGAGAGTAGGAGCGACATTTGTTTTGTATCCAAAACCATTCGGAATCCAGACAGAATATAATATTGGTAGAGGACCTCGGTACAATACTTTAACCAACACAGTTGACGAAACTGATTTAAACGGAGGTTACGTATTATTAAATTATAAATGGGACATCAAAAAACAGCATATTTATCCTTTCGCCAAATTTCAATATTATGATGGAGGAAAAAAATACGAGAAAGATGCTAGAAGTTACGTTGTTAGAGATTACGAATTTGGTATCGAATGGCAGCCAATCAAAGCTTTTGAACTTACTGCAGAATACGTAATTGCCGACAGAACTTTTGAAGACAGCGCGCTTCCAATAAACAGACAACAAGGAAATTTGCTAAGATTACAAGCACAGTTTAATTTCTAAAAGGATAAAAATAATTCTGTATTAATCAGCGGTTTTAAGAATACAATCCGTTTAATCTGTGTTGTAATTTTCACGCAGATTAAACGGATTCACTTTAGTGAAGACACTGATAGATACGGATTTTGTTATTGAGAATTATTTTCAAAAACAGTAAATAATGAATCCCAGTCAATAGTATTCTCAAACTGGGACAATCCTTTAAACGACTTTACTTTTGATAAATCTTCAATAGTAAAGTCGTCTTGCATTGCATACGGTACTAAATTCTCTTCTTGAAGTTTTATCGCTAAATATTCTTGTTCATATTGACCAGGAGTTGGAATAAAAAAAGCTTTTTTACCCAATTTTGCTAAATCCATAACAGTAGTATAACCCGAACGGCATAATACAAACTCACTTTCGTTAAAAGTCTGTTCCAGCTGTTTTGAGTTCATAAAATTATAATACGTTACATTTCCTGCTTCCCATTTTTCTTGAGCCTTCTCGACAATTCCCTGCACAAAAACTACTTTTCCGGGATAATTGGCAGCTTCTTTCTGCAATTTTTCGTCTAAGAAAGTACGCTGAGGTTCAGGTCCAGACAATATAATCATCAGATCATATATTTTTGGAGTCTCTTTTTTGCGCATGCGGCTCAACGGACCGATATATTTTAAGTTCAGTTCATTGTTTTTAAGATGCCCCAAATCTCCAGTAAGATTTACCTTTTCATTTGTATCAGGAACCCAGCATTCTTTATATTTTCTAATGAAATATTGATGACATTTACTTGTAAACCAAGTCGTATTTCCAGTCATCACATTCAATTGATGCGTCATAAAAACTGAAGGCACTTTTTTACTAAAAACTCCTAATCTGTTATCAGAAATAATACCATCAATTCCGTGTTTTTTGATCCAATGATTGACCATTTTTTTCTCGTCTAAAACAGCGGTAATCATCTTCGGAAGATTTTTAATCAGTTTCCATTTAAAGTTTTTACCATTCTTTGCATATTCAATATGATAAGAAGGCAGTTCTAAAGTTTGTATATAAGGAAACTCTTTTCGCAGTAAAGCCAAAGCAACACCATCAGATGCAATAATCGGAATAAAATTATTCTCCTGAAGCGCCTTAATAATAGGAATGCATCGAGTTGCATG
>Ga0160449_1001621_pt1 | contig 10741 bp, 12 predicted proteins | sample HID1975I_E1MG_FD_108216 | JGI IMG/M metagenome (GOLD analysis project Ga0160449, IMG submission 108216) | Enriched soil microbial communities from UW Madison campus, WI, USA - HID1975I_E1 MG | ecosystem: Environmental > Terrestrial > Soil > Unclassified | place: USA: Madison, Wisconsin...
AATACGAGAGACGTTATGCTTGCAAACGGTTTCTCTACGGCAGTAGGCGGACTTTGCGGTAACCCATTCCCAGTAACCGTATATGTAGGACATGCAGGGTGGAAAGAAGTAGGCGCTGGCTTAGGCTATTCCATTGCTAGCTCTGCCGCCATATTCTTTTTATCGATTTTCAGTCTAATGGGTCTGTTACTCGCTGTTGTTCCTATTGCCGCTATTGTTCCGATGCTCGTGTTTATTGCGGTTGTAACAGGTCATCAAGTCGTTAAAGAAAGTCCGAAATTTGAAGCTCCGGCCATCTTTGTCGCTTTCTTCCCCTGGGTTGCGAATTGGGCGCTAGTTGCTGTGAATAATGCACTTTCGGCTGCGGGTGTGTCGGTAGGGGAGGCTGCCGGCGAAGTTTCTTCAGCTGCCCTGCATAATGCCGGACTGTTCTATGACGGATTGGTTGCTTTAGGTAATGGGGCTCCTATTACGAGTGTACTTTGGGGCTGTATAGCCGTATTTACGATTCGCAACACGCCTATTGGAGGCATCATAGCTGCATTGCTGGGAGCTCTACTAACTTTTGTTGGCGCCATTCATACAAATACTCTTGGAATTGCACAAGAGATCGCTATGCCTTTCGTTATTGGTTATTTACTAATGGCCGCGTTCTTGGTGTATAAACTTTATGTCAATAAGAAAGAAAATATTGGTCCTGTTACGGAATAACGAATGGAGGAATTTGGATATGGATTATATGAAATTAGCTGCGGAAGCAACGACTGTGGGGATGGCCAATAAAGTAGGCGGACCCTTCGGTGCAACAATCGTACGCGGGAATGAAATTATCGCAGTCGTAAGCAATACAATGATGAGAGATACGGATCCGTCTGCCCATGCTGAAATGGTTGCCATTCGCGAAGCTTGTAAAAAGCTTGGAACGATGGATTTATCAGATTGTGTCATCTACGCGACTTGCGAGCCTTGTCCAATGTGTGTGTCCGCGATCATTTGGTCAGGCATTAAAGAAGTCTATTACTGTAATACGAGAGAGGATGCTCATCAGCATGGCTTCTCCGACATGCATCTGCGTAAGTATTTAACCGGGGAGGACACAACTGTTCTTAACATGGTGAAAGTAGCACCGCGAGAAGATTGCGACCATTTGTTTGAGTTTTTCCATCAATTAAATAAATAACGTTAGATAGCGATTCACCATTCGGGGCTGTCTTATAAGCGGTTGTTTGAGATGATCGATAGACAAAGTAAGGTGTATGTACCTCCCGGAGACTGCCTCATACGCTCCTGAAATGACCTTGTAACGGGTTTGCCTATTCAGATTTCAGGGGCGTATAGCATCGGAGGGAGGTACATACACCTTGTACTCTTCTCATCGATTGTTTTGCAGAGCAACTTGGATGGCATTATGAGACAGCACCCGTATTTTTTAACGGGAAATGAGGTGTCAACGATTATGATGACGAATAACTTAAATCAAGATCTGATTGAGGCGAGTGAACAAGGGAATAGAGAGGCAGTCCGTCGACTTTTGGTAGAAGGCGCGAATGTTGAATATAAGGATGCGAATGGTCGCACGGCACTCATGGCCGCAACCCAAAGGAATCAAATCGAGGTCACTCAGGTACTGTTAGAGGCCGGAAGCGATGTGAACGCAAGAGATATCACTTTGTTGACACCCTTTATTTGTTCGGGTGCAAACGGCTTTCACGAAATATTAAGCTTAATGTTGAATTACGGGGCCGATTTAAAGAGCGTCAATCGATTCGGCGGAACGGCTTTACTACCTTCCAGTGAAAAAGGCTACTTAAAAACGGTCCAAAGATGTTTAGATGCCGGAATTCCAGTGAACCATGCCAATGATTTAGGTTGGTCTGCACTCTTAGAGTCCGTTATTTTAGGAAATGGCGGGCGCTTGTATTCCGACGTAATTCAATTACTTGTTGAAGCAGGAGCGGATGTAAATTTGCCCGACCGGGACGGGAAATCTTCGCTGCAGCATGCAATTGAACTAAAGCAAGCTAAGGTCGTGGAAATTTTAAAGAAGGAATTTGTTGAAAGCAATGAAACGATCAGGCAAGCAAAAGCGTTAGCTCGCGCGGATCAATATGAAGAAGCTATTAAATTAATCGATATAGCATTGGAAAGCGATGCGGAAAACCTTGATCTAATCTACTATAAAGGCTATTTCCTACAAGAGTTAAAGAGATTTGAAGAAGCGCTGGAACAGTATCAAAAGGCATTGGCTATTCATCCAAATGACTTGGATTTCTATTTCTATACAGCTAATTGCTTGCGGTTAATGAAAAAGCCGGAGGAAGCATTGGCGGAATACGATAAAGCTGTCTCCTTAGCTCCTAATGAAACGTTTTATCTGTACCATAAATCAAACTATTTAAGAGAGCTTGGCCGACATGAAGATGCAGTTGCGGCGATGGATCAACTATTAGCCATGCAGCCGAATCGCTATGATTTCTCTTTTCATAAAGCCAATAGCTTAAGATCCCTAGGAAGACATGAAGAAGCGATTGAAGCCATCGAAAATGCCATTAACAATGATCCAACCAATCCCTTGTATCATACGCATAAGCAAAAATCGTTGGAATTACTAGCAAAAGAATAGATGCATACCACTAGGAGGCTTTAAAAAATGGAAAAAGTGGTCATTGTTGCCATTGGGGGCAACTCTTTAGTTCGTGATAATGGACGCGACTCGATTCAAGATCAATATGAGGCTGTCGTCGAAACAGCTGTAAATATCGCAGGCATGGTGGAGCAAGGCTATAATGTTGTCGTTACCCATGGTAACGGACCGCAAGTCGGCTTTGAGCTTAGAAGAGCTGAAATTGCCAATGAAGTAGCGGGAATGCCGGAAGTTCCTCTCGTAAATTGCGGTGCGGATACGCAGGGCGGGATTGGTTATCTTATTCAACAGGCTTTAACGAATGAGTTCGCCAAAAGAGGCATTAACAAAAAAGTGGCGACTGTCATTACACAGGTTGAAGTAAGCAAGGATGATCCTAATTTTAAAAATCCATCCAAACCGGTGGGATCATTTTTTACTTTGGAGCAAGCGGAAGAAATGAAAAAAGAACATCCGGACTGGATTTTCATTGAGGATTCCGGCCGTGGGTACAGAAGAGTTGTGCCATCGCCAAAACCCATTGACATTGTTGAAAAGGATGCCATTAAAACACTAATAGATTCAGGGTTTGTCGTTATCGCGGTTGGCGGCGGTGGAATCCCGGTTATCAAATCGGATAACACCTACAAAGGTATTGATGCTGTTATTGATAAAGACTTCGCCACCAGTCTCTTGGCTGAGCAAATTAAAGCAGATGCCTTAATTATTACGACTGGGGTTCCAAGAGTTTTTATCAACTATGGTAAACCCAATCAAAAAGCACTGGAAAAAATAACAGTCGAAGAAACAAAACAATATGTTGCAGAAGGTCACTTCCCGCCGGGAAGTATGCTGCCCAAGATTGAAGCCAGCTTAAGCTTCCTGGAACACAATGGCTCAAGAGTCATTATTACAAACCCTGAAAGCCTAAAAGATGCGATTAATGAGGAGGCGGGCACTCATATCATTGCGTAATAAACGCTATAGGGGATGCAGTTGGCTTTGACGTTTTGTGCAAAAATTCCGCGGAGAAAGTGCATTGAGAGTTCGGCTTCCTTTCCGTAATATTGTCCCTGTGGTGATTGAGAATGAATATCAATTACAATGAGACTACGGAAAGGGGATTCATCATGTTGGCAAAAACAAACAAAGCGGCGGCGCTCGTCCTCGCTATTCTGATGATTGGTGTACTCGCTGCGTGCGGCGGCAAGTCGAACTCGGAGGGTTCGTCTTCGCCGTCTGCAACTACGCCGTCTTCTACGACCTCGGCTTCCGCTTCTGCTTCGTCCGAGCCTTCGCAGGAAACGCAAGGGAGCGCAGAAACGAGAATCGTTAAGGACGAATTCGGCGATGTCGAAATTCCGGCTCATCCTCAGCGCGTCGTCGGAGTTTACGTCGAAGATTACTTGAAGGCGCTCGGCGTAACGCCGGTCGCGCAGTGGTACCATCCGCTGTGGGGCAAGCAGGATTACTTGAACCTGGACGTTCCGCTGTTCGATACGACGGGAAGCATAGAGGCGCTCATCTCGTACAACCCCGATCTGGTTATCGTTGACGGAGGGGTAGATAAGGAGAAGTACGACGTATACTCCAAAGTTGCTCCGACTTATCGGTTGACCGAAGACGTGCTGCAAAGCTCTGCCGAGATGTTGCGGGCCGTTGCGGACGTGCTGAACATTCCGGACAAGGCGGAAGAAGTCATTGCCGGCTACGAAAGCAAGGTTGCCGACGGGAAAGCCAAGCTGCTGGCGGCGGTCGGCAAGGAGAAGGTGGCCTTTATTCGCGTCAATGTGGGGGAAAAGACGCTTGCCCTGTTCGGAGTAAAAAATCGCTACACCGGCGTCATCTACTCGGAATTCGGGCTTGAGCCGATTCAGATGGCCAAGGATATGACCGAATATCAGAACATCCTCTCCGAAGAGGTCATTCCGGAGCTCGGTGCGGACCATATCATTTTCATTCCTTCCAACGGAAGCTGGGATACTCCGGAGTATCAGGAGGATTTCAAGCTGCTGGACAGTCCGCTGTGGCAATCGGTTCCCGCAGTTCAGAAGGGCAACATTTACAAATTCGAGCGGAGCCACTGGCAAAGCGGCGCGATTACGGCCAATTGGATGAAGCTGGACGATCTGCTCGGGGCGATGGCGAAATAAGGAAGCGATTCGGGAGAAGCTTTTCAATGACGATCATTGAAGAGCTTTTCTTTTTCTTATACACTGATAGCAACAGGGTTGAAAATCATTCTCATTATCGGCGTTCGGGAAAAAGGGGAAGGAATTATGCTGGATGAAACGGTACGACTTCGACCCGCGGCGCGGCATGAGCTCCTATCCGTCGCTTTTGTAAGAGAAGAGGCGTTCAAGGAGCGCACGGCTTATTTGGATGCGCGTTTCGCGCTCGTTGCAGTCACGGCGGGAAAAGGACGGCTGATCGTTGATGGCGAGGGCTATGAGCTGAGACAGGGCAGCGTGCAACTGCTCGAACGCGGCAAAGCGCTTCGATTCGAAGCTGCCGACGGCGGATTGAGCTTTTATTTGCTTAGGTTCGAGAGGGAGGATGAAGGGGGGAGCGCCGACGGACTCCAGCTTCCGACGGGAGCGCTGGTCTGCACGCCGTTTTCTCAGGTTTTGCTGCTGCTTGACGCTCTCTACAGGCAAAGGGAGACCGAAGACGAGCTGGAAGCGTTCGAGAACCAGGTTCGGTTCGGGGAATTGCTGCTTCTGCTCGGCAAGCAGAACCGATCCGCTACTTATGAAGCCAGAGCAAGGCGGGAGGTGCTGCACACCGCGGAGGAGATGCAGTCCAATTACGCTCATCCGTATACGGTGGATCAATTGGCGTCGTCGGCGGGCATGACGCGCGCAAAATATACGCAGTTGTTCAAGGAGCTGACAAACCAGCTTCCGCTGGAATATCTCAACGGGCTGCGGATTGAGAAGGCTCAGCAGCTGTTGCTGCTATCGCAGGACAAGCTGGTCGAGATTGCGAATACAGTCGGCTATAACGACGAGTACTATTTCAATCGGCGCTTTAAGCAGGAGGTCGGCGTCACTCCGGGACAGTTCAGACGCCAGCGCCGCGATCCGGACCGAGCGTTCGCGCCGTTCTTGGAGGATTTTCTGGTGGCGCTGGAGATGAAGCCGATCGTGCAATTTTACGATCGGATCTGGGGCAGGCAGGAGTATCTTGGACTGCACGACGTGCCCGAATTCGAATTGTCCACCGGGAACTGGGACGAGCTTGCGGTTTACCGACCGGAGCTGATCATTCTGGACGCAGGCTATCGCCGCTGGAGTTTGGAAAGGTGCCGGGAAATCGCTCCCGTGTTCAGGCTGCCGTCAACCGGCGAGGACTGGCGGGCGACGCTGCATGCGATCGCGGCCGTATTCGGGATTCAAGACCGGGCGGCGGAGGCGATCAAGCAGTACGAGAACAAGGCGGGAGAAGCAAGGCAATCGCTGCTGGACGCGCTGGGCGGAACAATGCCCTCCGTCGCCGTGCTGCGTATTTCCGATCTTGCGGTCTACCTGTACGGCGGCAAACAGCTTGGGTATACGGGACCGGTGCTCTACGGGGATTTGGGCTTGCGCGAACCCGAGCTGATCGGCAGTCTGATGCCGCAAGAAAGACGGGTGGCGATCGATCCGCAGACGCTAACGCGACTGGACGCCGACCATCTGTTCATTACTTTCGATAAGAGGGAGGGCGAAGGTCGGGAATTGCTCGATTCCCCGGAGTGGAAAGCCCTGCCCGCAGTTCGCAACGGCCATGTGCACGAAATGGATTTCTTCGCCTGGATGAATTACGGCGTCATGTCCCATCATCGCAAGATCGAAGATGTTCTTCGTGTATTTAGGATAGGAGCAGCAAACAAAGTGCAGCATTGACGGCCATTGGGCCGCATGCTACACTTTTTCTATCGATAAAATTATCGATAATCTTATCGATAACTTAAAATGAGGGATGCGCCATTTCGTTTCGATTGGACGAACGGGGAACTTCGCTGAGCGAGCAAGTGTATTTGGGCTTGTTCGAGGCGATCGTCAGAGGAGAGCTGTATCCGGGCTACCGGATGCTTGTGCTTGAGATTGCGAACGCGCTTGGCATCAGCCAAGCTCCGGTCAGGGAAGCAATGGAGCGGCTGAAGCAGGAAGGGCTGCTCGTGGGTAAGGCGAACAAAGGCTCTATCGTCGCGGAGATTAAGCAGGAGGAGATCGAGGAGATCTACGCCCTGCGCGAGCTGATCGAATGGGATGCTGTGCGCAGATCGATTCCGCAGTTGGACGAGGAGGATTTTCGGCGTCTGTCCGCGATCTACGAGGACCTGGTCCGAGCGGCGAGGGAGGACGACTTGTTCCGGTTTATCGATCTGGACATGGCGTTCCATGACTACTTTTTCGAGAAATCGGGCAACCGGACGATTCTCCACATTTGGCGGCAGAGCGCGGTTAAGCTGAAGCGGTTTTTGGCTGTTACGAACAAGCTTTATTTTCCGAATCTGCTGTCGATCGCCGTTGGTCACGCGCCGCTGATTGAGGTGCTGAAAACCGGAGACGAAGAGGAGATTAAACGGCTGTATGTGCTCCACATGAAGGAAGTCTGGTGGAGGATGGGGCACGGAAACCGGCAGAAGGAATAGCGCGCAAGGGGGCAGGAACAGTGAGCACACAGTCGACAACAAACGAGGCGGCGCTTCGTCCCGAAGTCGTGACTTTCGGCGAAACGATGGGGCTGCTGATAGGCGGAGCAAAGGGCATTGAGCATAGCGCAAGCTTGGACAAGTCGTTCGGAGGAGCGGAGAGCAACGTGGCGATCGGACTAGCTCGGCTCGGTCATCGAGTCGGCTGGTTTGGCTTGCTCGGAGACGATCCGGTAGGGCGTCACATTCTAAAGACGATTCGGGGAGAAGGCGTTGACGTATCCCGGGCAAGTCTGACGGATGAAGCGGCGACCGGCTTAATGCTGCGAGAGCAGTTAGCGGGCAAAAGCTCTGTTTATTATTACCGCAAGCTGTCTGCGGCGAGCCGCATGCGGCCGGAGGAGCTGGATGCCGATTACATCGGGCAGGCCAAGCTGCTTCATCTGACGGGTATTACGCCTGCGCTAAGCCCGAATTGCCGGGATACGGCCCGCGAAGCGATTCGCGTCGCCAAAGCCGCCGGAGTGAAGGTCGTATTCGATCCGAATTTGCGGCTTAAGCTGTGGGGACTGGACGAGGCCAGGACGACTTTGCTGGAGTTGGCCGAGGAAGCGGATTATTTTCTGCCGGGCTTGGATGAATTGAAGCTGCTGTACGATACGGACGATTTCGAGGAAATTGTCGGTCGGCTGCGACGCTTGAAAGCCCAAACGATCGTCAAAGGCGGCGATCGGGAGACATACGTCATCTACCCGGATGAGGTTGTCGCCGTACCGTACTTCAAGGCGGAACACTTCGTCGATCCGATCGGGGCCGGAGACGGCTTCTGCGCCGGGTTTCTATCCGGGCTTTTGCGCGGTTTCGATCCGGTCGAGGCCGTGCGGCTGGGCAACCTGGTCGGCTCGCTCGTCGTTCAGATGGCCGGGGATTGGGAAGGGCTGCCAACTCGCAAGGAAACGGATGCCGTGCTGAACAATGTAGCTCATGTTGAGCGCTAATTGAAATCGATCGGATGAACGCCTCTAACGGTCTGGCAGACCGTTACGCGAGCGAAATCGATCGGATGACCGCCTCTAACGGTCTGGCAGACCGTTATGCAAGCGAAATCGATCGGATGACCGCCTCTAGCGGTCTGGCAGACCGTTACGCGAGCGAAATCGATCGGATGACCGCCTCTAACGGTCTGACAGACCGTTATGCGGGGGAAATCGATCGGATGACTGCCTCTAACGGTCTGGCAGACCGTTACGCGAGCGAAATCGATCGGATGACCGCCTCTAACGGTCTGGCAGACCGTTATGCAAGCGAAATCGAACGATGACTGCCTCTAACGGTCTGACAGACCGTTAAGCGAGTAGCAAAATCGTACCTGTCTGAAGCCGGCAAAGCCGTCCCTTTGGGGGATGTAATGGACTTTTTTTCAAATCACTTTAATAACAGAGAGGCGGACAAATTAGATGAACAAGATTCACACGATTCAGCGCATTGTCGATCACGGAGTCGTCGCCGTGCTTCGAGGCAAGGACGCCAACGAAGTGGCCGAAATGGCGGAGCAAGCGATTGCAGGCGGAATCAAGGCGATCGAGATTACGATGACGGTGCCCTCGGCGCTCAAAGCGATCGAGAAGCTGGCCGCAAAATATTCCAGCACGGCGAACGATCCGAGCAAGTTCGCGATCATCGGCGTCGGCACGGGGCTCGACCCGGAGACAGCGCGAGCCGCCATTCTAAGCGGGTCCGAATTCGTCGTAGGGCCTTCGCTTAATCCGGCGACCGTCGCGCTATGCAATCGCTATCGGATTCCGGTAATGCCCGGCGTCATGACGATCAAGGAAATTCAGGAGGCGCTGGAGCTTGGAGTCGATATCGTCAAGCTGTTCCCAAGCACGACTCCGTCGGCGATCAAGGCGATCAAAGGACCGCTGCCGCAGGCAAACATTATGCCGACCGGGGGCGTTACGCTCGACAATATCGGCGAATGGATCGCGGCGGGCGCCATTGCCGTCGGCATCGGATCGGACCTGACGAACGAGGCCGCGAAGAAAGGCGATTTAAGCCTGATCGCCGCGCGCGCCGCTCAGTATGTGCAAGCCTTCAAGGCCGCCAGGGGCCAATAGTTCGCGTCTAGACAGACCTGCCAGCCGTTCAATTACGGCTAGGCAGGTTTTTGCGTTGCCGCCAATCGTCGGTCGCGAGACGGAGGTTTATAATCATATAACGATGTGTTTATGGAAAATGGCGTCAATTTCTTTGATTTTTTCGCCCGATTTCGCTATTATAAAAAAGTGACGATAAATATGACTCTAATGAAGCGGAGGTGTCCATAGGATGGATATCGTAGAGCAAATCGACAAAATCAATCGGCAATTGACCGTGAACGGATATAAACTGACGCCGCAGCGCGAAATTACTTTGAAGGTGCTGTTGGAGAACGAGAGAGATCATTTGAGCGCCGAAGATGTGTTTATGCTCGTGCGACAGAAGTTTCCGGAGATCGGGTTGGCAACGGTATACCGGACTTTGGAACTGCTCGCGGAATTGAACATCGTGCAGAAGATGAACTTCGGAGACGGAGTCGCCCGCTTCGACCTTCGTCAGGAGGGGCACGATCATATGCATCACCATCTCGTATGCCGGCTACGGCTGGAGAAAGAGAAAATTCAGGACGATTGGCTGCTGGAGCTGGAGCAGCGTGTCGCTAACGAATACGGCTTTAAGGTGACCGATCACCGCCTCGATTTTATGGGTGTATACCAAACTTGCAAAAACGACAGCAAGACCTGCAAGAGAACGGGCAAAGCCGTTTCTTGAGCAGGGAACGCCAGACCTGCCGACCGCTTTAACGCGGTCGGCAGGTTTTTTTGCGTCTGCCGAGGGGATGAAGGGACTTGTGGCGATACTATTGGCGAGCAAGCGATGGAAGTATGCGGGCAATAGAACTGTCGCGTTGCACGCAGCACTATGAGCGGGCAAGTGGGGTGGACGCACCATTTTGGCCTCGGTCGCGAGTGCGACTGGGCGTTCCCCAGGCGGGAAAGAGTGCGTTTTTACAAACAAAAGTGCCGGATTGTTACGTTGTGAGCTTCTTGAAAGCGCTTTACAATGAACATGTAAATCAAACAAGGGAGGACATCGGGATGAGAAAAAAATGGGCGGGTGCAATGGCGCTGCTGCTGGCGGGAAGCGTGATCGCGGCAGGCTGCGGCTCCGATAGCAAGGGCAAGGAAGGCGGAAAATCCGATTCGCTGACGCTGTATTATTCCCACGCGGCGGACTGGTCCGATCCGATCGTGAAGGAGTTTCAGGAGAAGACCGGGATCACGGTTAACCTCGTGGGCGCCGGCACGGGCGAGCTGATCGCAAGAATCCGCGCCGAGAAAGACAATCCGTTGGGCGACGTGTTATGGGGAGGCTTCGTAGACGGCTATGCGGTCGTCGACGATCTGCTCGAGCCGTACAAGAGCACCGAGCTCGACAAA
>Ga0160449_1001622_pt1 | contig 10734 bp, 10 predicted proteins | sample HID1975I_E1MG_FD_108216 | JGI IMG/M metagenome (GOLD analysis project Ga0160449, IMG submission 108216) | Enriched soil microbial communities from UW Madison campus, WI, USA - HID1975I_E1 MG | ecosystem: Environmental > Terrestrial > Soil > Unclassified | place: USA: Madison, Wisconsin...
ATCGAAGGCAACACCGACGAACGCGGCGGTGCTGAGTACAACCTGGCCCTGGGCCAGCGTCGTGCAGACGCCGTGCGTCGCATGATGACCCTGCTGGGCGTCAGCGACAACCAGATCGAAACCATCAGCTTCGGCAAAGAAAAGCCGAAGTCGACGGGTACGTCGGAAGCCGACTTTGCTGAAAACCGCCGCGCCGATATCGAATATCTGCGTTAAGCTTTTCGCTTAGTCCAAGAGCCCTACCACGCGTCGGGACGGTCAGCCGGCCGTCCCGACGTTTGTTTTTATACCGGGAATATTTATGCGCGATAACGTTCTGTCCCTGCGTCCTCTGATTGTGGCCACCGGCCTGGTGCTTGCGGCTCTGGCGGCGCCCGCTCACGCTTTTTCCGACGATGAGGCCCGCAAGGCCATCCTGGATTTGCGCCAGCAGGTTCAGCAGCAGAACGAGCAAAGCCAACGCGCCAAGCTTCAATTGGCCGACCAGATTCAAGCCCTGCAGCAGGAAGTTGCCCAACTGCGCGACCAACTGGAACTGGTGTCCCGCCAGCAGCCCAGCGCCAAGCCGGGCGCTCCCAGCGGCACGAACCCGCCGGGCGCCGCCGCCGGCGACCCGCAAGAGCAAGCCGCCTATGACGGCGCGATGGACCTGTTCCGCAAGGGCCAGTACAAGGACGCCGCCGAGTCGCTGGCCGCCTTTACCGCTCTCTACCCGAACAGCCAGCTTGCACCCAGCGCTCAGTTCTATCTGGGCAGCAGCCGCTACGGCATGAAAGACTTCAAGGGCGCCATCGAGCAGTTGACCGCCATGGTGCAGAAGTCGCCCGACAACGCACGCGCGCCGGACGCCTTGTTGATCATTGCGGGTGGCCAGATCGAACTGAATAACCGCGCAGGCGCCAAGGCCACCTTGCAACGCATCGTTCGCGACTATCCGAACGCCCAGGCCGCCAGTACCGCAAAGAGCCGCCTGCAATTGCTGCAGTAATGTCAAACGCCGCAAGCGCGGTCAGCGCCTACCGGCGCATCGTGCGCCGCCGCGCAGGGCTTATCGCCCTGCTGCTGGCGGCGATTTTCATGGCGCTGCTGATCGACTTCACCATCGGGCCTTCCGGCCTGCCCTGGCGGGATCTATGGCGCACCTTGACCACGCCCGCCTCGGCCGACGCGACTTACCGCGTGATTGTCTGGGACATCCGGCTGCCGTCCGCGTTGATGGCGGCGCTGGTAGGCATGGCGCTTGGACTGGCCGGCGCCGAGATGCAGACCATTCTGAACAACCCGCTCGCCAGCCCCTTCACGCTGGGAGTGTCATCAGCGGCCGCGTTCGGCGCGTCGCTGGCGATTGTTCTGAAGTTGGGCGTGCCGGGCATTCCCGACGCCTGGCTGATCGCCGGCAACGCTTTCCTGTTTGCGATGCTGGCGGCGCTATTGCTGGACGTGGTGGCACGATGGCGCGGCATGAACACCTCGGGCGTCGTGCTGTTCGGCATCGCGATGGTGTTCTCGTTCAATTCGCTGGTGTCGCTGGTGCAGTTTCTGGCCAGCGCCGAAGCGCTGCAAAGCCTGGTCTTCTGGACCATGGGCAGCCTGTCCCGCTCAAATTGGACAAGCGCCGGCGTGGTGGCCCTGTCCGTGGCCATTGGCCTACCCCTGGCGATGCGCCAGTCGTGGAAGCTGACCGCGCTGCGCCTGGGCGAAGACCGCGCCGCCAGTTTTGGCGTTGACGTACGCCGCGTGCGCGTGGCGGCGCTGGCGCGGGTCAGTCTATTGTCGGCGTTGGCCGTGGCGTTCGTCGGCACGATCGGCTTCATCGGCCTGGTGGCGCCGCATATCGCGCGACGGCTATTCGGTGAAGATCATCGCTTTTATCTACCCGGCAGTGCGTTGGTGGGCGGATTGATCCTGTCGCTGGCGTCAGTCGTGTCCAAGAACCTGGTGCCCGGCGTGGTCGTGCCCGTGGGCATCGTCACGGCGCTGGTCGGTATTCCATTTTTTATCGCGGTGATCTTGCGCCGCCAACTGCCATGACGCGCGGCATGACCTTGACCGTGCATCAACTGAGTGCGGGCTATGCCCGCGACGATGTGCTGCATGCGCTGTCGATACCGTCGCTGGCCGCGGGCGAAGTCACGGCCCTGCTGGGGCCGAACGGCAGTGGTAAATCGACCTTGCTGAAAGCCTTGGCGGGCTTGGTGCGCACCCGCAGTGGCAGTGTCTTGCTGGACGGCCAGGATCTTAGCCGGCTGGGTGTGGGAGAACGCGCCCGGCATCTGGTCTACCTGCCGCAGAGCCTGCCCGCCGCCGTGCATTTGCGGGTGTTTGAATCCGTGCTGGTCGCGGCCAACGCCAGCCGGCACGCGCAGGCGCCCCCGCTGGCATTGACGGACATCGACCGGCTGCTGGAGCGGTTGGGCATTGCGCATCTTGCGCTGCATTACCTGGATGCGCTTTCCGGCGGACAGAAGCAATTGGTGGGATTGGCGCAAGCGCTGATCCGCCAGCCCCGCGTGCTGCTGCTGGACGAGCCCTTGTCCGCGCTGGACTTGAACTACCAGTTCCACGTGATGCGCCTGCTGAAACAGGAAACGCAGGAACATGGGCTGATCAGCGTCATCGTGCTGCATGACCTGAACGTGGCGCTGCAACACGCCGACCGCGCGGTGATGATTCAACACGGTCGGCTGCACGCGCAAGGCACACCGGCCGAGGTGATCACGCCGGATTCACTGGCCACGGTGTATGGCGTGCAGGGCCGCGTGGAAGCGTGTTCACGCGGACTGCGGCAGGTGCTGATCGACGGGCTGGACGAGCACCCGCGCTGAACTCGGCGCTTGGGCTGCGTGATAGCCGATCACTTGGCCTTTACGCGCGCGGGATCAGCTCCGCTGGGCCACGTCCACCACCGGCGCGCCGGTCATGTCGGCAAGCTGCTTCGGCGTCAGATTGAACACCGCGTGCGGGTGGCCAGCGGCGGCCCACAGGCTGTCGTAATTGAAGAGATCCGCGTCCAGCAGCATCACCGGTTTGACCGCGTGGCCAATGGGGCAGACGCCGCCGATGGCGTAGCCCGTCATGTCGCGCACGAATTTGGCGTCGGCCTTGGCAAGCGCCCCAACCTGCTCCGCCACCTTGGCCTCGTCCACGCGGTTGGCCCCGCTGGCGATGACCAACACCGGCGCATCATCGGACGCGCGCCGGAAAATGATCGACTTGGCAATCTGCGCCACCTCGCAGCCCAAGCCCGCTGCCGCCTCCGCAGAGGTCTTGCCGGTTTGCGGCAGGACCACGACCGGCTTGTCATGCCCAATTTCCAACAACAGGCGGGCGACGCGTTGGGCGGATTCAGGCAACAGGGCAAGGGACTCAGGGGACATCGTGACAGACTCCATGAAGACAAGACGGCAGCGCGGTGCAGACGCTGCGTTCGGAAAGCCGACGATGAGTTTATCAGCGCTGCCTGAACCGATTGGCCTGATGGGCCGCCGTCAGTGCCGGGCTAGAATGCGCACCTGGCCTTTCCGCTTTCTTCTTCCATGCGTTCCGAACCCGTCCTACCCCTGCAAACCGCCCTGATTGGCGACTACGCCATGTCCTACACCGAGTACGGCAGCGGCGTGCCGCTGGTGCTGGTGCACGGGTCGCTGTCCGACTGCCGCTACTGGAAGTCGCAGATGGCGCCACTGGGCAAATCGTTCCGCGTGCTGGCCGTGTGCCTGCGCCGGTATTGGCCCGAGACCTGGGACGGCGAAGGCGAGGGGTTTTCCATTGAGCAGCACGCCGCCGACGTATTGGAATTCATCGATACCGTGGCGGGCGGCCCCGCCCATCTGGTGGGCCATTCCCGTGGCGGCCGCGTGGTGCTTGAAGCAGCGCTGAGCCGGCCTGATGCCGTGCGCAGCCTGACCTTGGCTGACCCGGGCCTGCCGCTGCCTGGCGGTGGCGACGCGCGCGGGGGCTTTCGCCAGCGGGCCTTGGCGCTGATCCGCCAGGGCGAGGTCGAGCAAGGCCTGGCGCTGTTCGTCGACACCGTGACGGGGCCGGACACCTGGCAGCGCATGGTGCCCTGGTTCAAGGAAATGGTGCGCGACAACGTGGGCACGCTCTTTGGCCAAGCCGACGAACACCCCGAAGCACTGACCCCGCAACAGATCCGCACCCTGAAGCTGCCCACGCTGTTGATCGGCGGGGCACTGAGCCCCGCCCCCTACCCCGCCGTGCTGGATGCCTTGTCGGAATGGCTGCCGCACGCGCAGCGCGTGACCGTCGTGGGTTCTTCCCATGGCATGAACCTGGGCAACCCGCGCGCCTTCAATGGCGCCATCCAGGAATTCATCGGCGGCTAAGGCTCAAGCGCTGCTTTGCGTTGCATCGCGTTGCGTAGGCGCTCAGCGCCCCGAGCCTTGGGCCGCGATGATCTCCTGCGCCACCTGGCGCGGCGCTTCGGCGTAGTGCTTGAACTCCATCGTGTAGGTAGCGCGGCCCTGCGTCAGCGAGCGCAATGACGTCGAATAGCCAAACATCTCGGCCAGTGGCACTTCGGCGCGCACGACCTTGCCGCCGCCGCCAGCAATGTCTTCCATGCCCTGCACCATGCCCCGCCGCGAGGACAGGTCGCCCATCACGTTACCCGTGAAGTCTTCAGGCGTTTCCACCTCGACCTGCATCATCGGCTCAAGCAAGACCGGATCCGCGCGACGCATGCCTTCCTTGAACGCCATCGAGCCGGCCATCTTGAAGGCGTTTTCGTTGGAGTCCACGTCGTGGTACGAGCCGAAGAACAGCGTCGCCTTCACATCGACCACCGGATAGCCCGCCAGTACGCCAGCGTTCAGGGACTCGCGGATGCCCTTGTCGACCGCCGGAATGAATTCGCGCGGCACCACGCCGCCCTTGATGGCGTCGACAAACTCATAGCCCTTGCCGGGTTCTTGCGGCTCAAGCTTCAACACCACATGGCCGTACTGGCCGCGTCCTCCCGACTGCTTGACGAACTTGCCTTCGACTTCGTTGCAGGCCTTGCGGATGGTCTCGCGGTACGCCACCTGCGGCTTGCCGACGGTGGCCTCGACGTTGAACTCGCGCTTCATGCGGTCGACCAGAATTTCCAGGTGCAGCTCACCCATGCCCGAGATGATGGTCTGGCCGGATTCCTCGTCGGTGCGCACGCGGAACGACGGGTCTTCCTGCGCCAGCCGGTTCAACGCGATGCCCATCTTCTCCTGGTCGGCCTTGGTCTTGGGTTCCACCGCCTGGGAAATGACGGGCTCGGGGAAGACCATGCGTTCCAGGATGATGATGTGGCCGGGGTCGGAAAGGGTGTCGCCCGTGGTGACGTCCTTGATCCCCACGGCCGCGGCAATATCGCCCGCGTACACCTCGGTGATTTCGCGCCGTTCGTTGGCGTGCATCTGCAGGATGCGGCCCAGCCGTTCCTTCTTGCCCTTGATGGGGTTGTAGACAGAGTCGCCGGATTTCACCACGCCTGAATACACGCGGAAGAACACCAGTTGGCCGACGAAGGGGTCCGTCATGATCTTGAACGCCAGGGCCGAGAACGGTTCGTTGTCGGCGGAATGGCGTTCAATCTCGCCGTCGCGTTCGTCGTGGCCCTTGATGGCGGGCACGTCCAACGGCGACGGCATGTAGTCGATGACGGCGTCCAGCATGGCTTGCACGCCCTTGTTCTTGAAGGCGCTGCCGCACAGCATGGGCACGATCTCATTGGCGATCGTGCGCGCGCGCAGGCCCTGCTTGATCTCGTCTTCCGTCAGGGTTTCGCCCGACAGGTATTTTTCAAGCAGGGTTTCATTGGCCTCGGCGGCCTTTTCGACCATCTTGTCGTGCCACTTCTGGGCCTCGTCCTGCATGGCAGCGGGAATGTCCACGTACTGAAATTTCACGCCCTGGCTGGCGTCGTCCCAGATGATGGCCTTCATCTTGACCAGGTCGATCACGCCTTCGAAGTGGTCTTCGGCGCCCACGGGCAGTTGGATCGGCACCGCGTCGCCTTTCAGGCGTTCGGCGATCTGGCGATGCACGCGCAGGAAATCGGCGCCCACGCGATCCATCTTGTTCACGAAGGCCAGGCGCGGCACCTTGTACTTGTTGGCCTGGCGCCAGACCGTTTCGGACTGCGGCTGCACGCCGCCCACGGCGTCATAGACCATGACGGCGCCATCCAGCACGCGCATGGACCGTTCAACTTCGATGGTGAAGTCAACGTGGCCCGGCGTGTCGATGATGTTGATGCGGTGTTCGGGGTAATTGCCCGCCATGCCCTTCCAGAAGGCGGTGGTCGCGGCCGACGTGATGGTGATGCCGCGTTCCTGCTCTTGTTCCATCCAGTCCATCACGGCGGCGCCGTCATGGACTTCGCCGATTTTGTGGGTGATACCGGTATAGAAGAGGATGCGCTCGGTCGTCGTCGTTTTGCCCGCGTCGATATGGGCGCTGATGCCGATGTTGCGGTAAAGCTCGATGCGCGTCTTGCGAGTCATGGCCTCTTCCTTGCAGTAAACCACTAGGCAGTACGGCAAGCCCGACCGGGCGCTGCCGCGGCGGGCGCCATGCCGCGTTTCGTGTGGGGTGATGCGTAACCGCGCCCGCGCTGATGCGTGAATATTACGCGCCGCGCGCCAAGTTTCAAGCTTTGCCACTACGGCCGACAAGGAAACCCGGCATCACGGCTTTGCAGCCGCCCCGCAGGGCCGCGACGGCGCGCGCGGCGCCCATGAAAAAGCCCCTCTTGAGAGAGGGGCTACGCACGGCGGCGGCGATTGGCCAGGCGCGAACGCCCGGCCTTGCTGCCCGCCTTACTTCTTGTCTTCTTTAACGCGATACACCAGCACGGCGGTGGTCGCCAGCGACAGCACCTTGGCGGTGACGCTGCCCAACAACAGGCGCGACAGGCCGCTGCGGCCGTGGCTGCCGATGAAGATCAGGTCGCAACCGACGTCGGAGGCGGCTTGCACGATGCCGTCCGCAACGTTGAAGTTGGACACGGCGCGCGATTCGGATTTGACTCCGGCGGTATCGGCGCGGTCGGTGATTTGCTTCAGATACTTGTCGGCTTGCTCGGCCGATGCCTTCTCGTAGTCTTCGTCGGTGATGGCGTAGGCGGCGGCCATGCCGTCAAACCCGATGGTGGCCGCGAACGGCTGGGTGACATACAGCGCGACGACTTCCGCGCCGACCGAACGTGCGAAGGAAATGCCCGCATTGGCGGCTTGGGCCGACAACGGCGAACCGTCGGTGGGAATCAGGATCTTCTTGAACATCTTGCCTGCTCCTGTTTGAGAGGGATCTTTATGCTACCGGAAAGCCGCCCGGCCCACATCAATGGAGCCCGGCGATCTTGACGTGCGTCAACCTAATTGCTGAGCGGCGGCGTACAGGTTGGTGCAACGGGTGCCGGTGCGGCAATAGGCCAGCACGGGACCCGGCAGGGTTTTCAGCAGTTCGGCAAAGCGAACTACATCCGACACCGTCATGGCGCTGCCCACCACGGGTTGGTATTCGATTTTCAGGCCGGCCGCTTCGGCTGCCTTGGACACGTCGGCGGCGGTGGGCTGGTCCGGGCCGCCTTCGAAGTCGGGGCGGTTGATGATGACGCTCTTGTAGCCTGCGGCGGCAACGTCGGCCATGTCGTCGGGGCCGAGTTGCGGCGCGACGGCGAAGTTTTCAGTCAGGGGTTTGATCGGTGCGGACATGGCGGTTCCTTCAAATAGATAGCTGCATATTATTGATTGTAGGAGCCGTTTTGCGCGAAGAGTTTTTCCAATTGGGTCCAGATCCCACGGTCGTCGGCGATCGAGACGGAAAAGCGCAGCATGGTCGACGGCGCCTGCGAAGGGGAAAACAGCGTGCCCGGCGCCAGCAGCATCCCCCGGTCGGCGGCCTCGCGTGCCAGCACCTCGCTATCGCGTCCGCAGTCTGCCCAGACGAACATCCCGGCATTGGGCTCGTGGGGCACGGTCAGGCCCAGCTTCAGCAAGCCTTTCAGGCAGCGCTGGCGCGCGTCGTCCACCCTTGCGCGCACGCGCTCGATGTGGCGCCGGTACTGCCCTTCCATCAGCACGCGATGGATCACGCGCTCACCCAGTTCGGGCGACGTCAGGCCGGCCAGCATTTTCAAGTCGGCCAATTTCTGAAGAATGTCGGGATTGGCCGCGACATAGCCCACGCGCAGGCTGGCGGCCAGCATCTTGGAATAGCCGCTGACCAGGATGACGCGGTTCAGCCGGTCAAGCACGGCCAGCTTCATGGCGCCGCCGGGATGCAGTTCACCATAGGTGTCGTCCTCGACAACCATGAAGTCGTGGCGTTCGGCGATGCGCAGGATGTCATAGGCCACGCCGGCCGACAGCGTATGGCCGGTGGGGTTGTGGACGGCGCTATTGATGATGAACAGCTTGGGCTTGTGCTCGGCGGCCAGTTGCTCCAACTGAGCGATATCCGGGCCATCGGGCCCGCGCGGCACGCCGATCAGGCGCGCGCCAAATGCCGCCAGGCGGCCGAAGATGACAAACCAGGCGGGGTCCTCGACCAATACGGTGTCGCCCGGTTTGACCAGGTACCGGGCGATCAGGTCCAGGCCGTGCGTGACCCCGTTGGTGGTCAGCAGATTCAGTTCGGGATGCGCGGGCACACCGTCGTTCTGCAACGTGGCCGCAATCTGCTGGCGCAACGGCGCAAAGCCCTGCGGGTGGCCGTAACTGACCAGGTTGGCGCGCACCGACCGCCCCACCGCGCGCACCGCGCCGGCCACCATTTCCGGATCCAGCCAATCGGCCGGCAACAAGCCCGCGCCGCCCGGCATGCCCTGCGCGGTGGTTTCGCGAAACATGCTGCGCAGCAGCCAGGCGATATCGATGCGCGCGGGCGGCGCGAGCGATGCGGCAGGGGCGGTGGCCACCGCCGCCAAGGGGCCGCTGCGCGCGCGGACGAAGAAACCTGCCCCACGGCGCGACTGCACCAGCCCCCGGGCGACCAGGCGGTCATAGGCCTCGACCACGGTGAACCGGCTGACGCCGGACTGCTCGGCCATTTTGCGGATGGACGGCAGCCGCGTTCCCGGACGCAGACCTTGCTCGTCGATGCGGCGCGCCAGACCGTCGGCCAACTGTGTCACCAGCGAGGCATCGGCCTGACGCACGGGCAGCCAAGGCAGGGAGGAAGCGGGGGGAGGAGCAACTGTCATGGGAATTTGACCAGGCCAGTGATTAAAGTGATATGCCAAAGTGTACCGGTACTGTACCGATAACTATGCGTAGAGTGACAGCAATACGGCTTGCCCGCAATGGGTGACGTCCTCTTGTTTTCCGGTAATCACATGACCCGCTCCACGCTCTATCCCCCTGCCCCGGCGGTGCCCGCCGCGCCCTCCTCTGTATGGGAAGGCTATGGATATGGCTTCCTGGGTGTCCTGGTCTTTTCCCTGACGCTGCCGATGACCCGCCTGGCCGTGGCCGAACTGGCTCCGCTATTGGTCGGACTGGGGCGAGCGCTGGTGGCGGCGGTACCGGCCGTCGCCCTGCTCTGGGTGACGCGCAGCCGGCGACCGAACCGGCAGGAATGGCCCGGCGTCATTCTTGCCGCCTTGGGCATCGTGGTGGGCTGGCCCCTGGCGTCGTCCATGGCGATGCAGACGGTGCCCGCCGCGCATGGCGCGGTGTTCAACGGGCTGCTGCCGCTGTCGACCGCCGCCTTTGCCGCATTACGCAGCGGCGAACGGCCTTCCGCCGCCTTTTGGGGCTGGGCGATCGTGGGCGCGGCGCTGGTGACGGTTTATGCGCTGCGCCAGGGCGACGGCACCTTGAGCACGGGCTATCTGTGGTTGCTCGTGGCCGTTGTGCTGGGCGGCATGGGCTATGCGGAAGGTGGACGTGCCGCGCGCACGCTGGGTGGTTCGCGCACCATTTGTTGGGCGCTGGCGATCAGCGCGCCCGTTGTCGTCGCGCCGGTTGGCTGGATGGCCGCGCAAGCCACCTGGCCAAGCGCCGCCGTGGTGTCAGCTTGCGCGTATCTTGCGATCGGATCTATGTTTCTTGGATTCTTCGCCTGGTATCGCGGCCTGGCCGTGGGCGGCATTGCCCGGGTAGGACAAGTACAGTTGCTGCAGCCCTTCCTGACCGTCGTCGCGGCCGCATTGTTGTTTGGCGAATCCGTGGAGGCGTCGACATTCGTCTTCGCCGCTGCCGTGATCGCCGTTATTGCCGGCGGACGCCGCGCCATCGTAAGGACCCAAAAATGAATCTGTTCCCGACCAACTGGGCCGACGTGCCCCTGGCTTCCATGTCGCTGTTGGGGCCGCTGGCCCTGTTTGCGCTGGTCAGCTCGATTACGCCGGGACCCAATAACGTCATGCTGGCGTCGTCTGGCTTGAACTTTGGCTTTCGCCGCAGCCTGCCCCACCTGCTGGGCGTGAACCTGGGATTCACCTTGATGATCTTCCTGGTGGGCATCGGACTGGGTTCGGTGTTCCAGCAGGTGCCCGAGCTTTACACCGCGCTGAAGTACGCCGGCGCGGCCTACCTGCTTTACCTGGCCTGGAAGATCGCCAACTCCGGCGACCTGGAAGACGGCGAGGCGCGCGGCAAGCCGTTCACTTTCCTGCAAGCGGCAGCGTTCCAGTGGGTCAACCCAAAGGCCTGGGTCATGGCGGTGGGCGTCGTGGCCACCTATACGCCGCAAAACGGCTTCTTCGCCAATCTGGTCATCGCCACCGTGGTA
>Ga0160449_1001624_pt1 | contig 10702 bp, 11 predicted proteins | sample HID1975I_E1MG_FD_108216 | JGI IMG/M metagenome (GOLD analysis project Ga0160449, IMG submission 108216) | Enriched soil microbial communities from UW Madison campus, WI, USA - HID1975I_E1 MG | ecosystem: Environmental > Terrestrial > Soil > Unclassified | place: USA: Madison, Wisconsin...
AGTCAAATCACGAAACGGTTTTCGCCATTTCAGATGTATTCGCCCAGCCCAGTCCTTCATACACCGGCTTGCCGGCCTTGGTCGCGTGTAGCACGGCAAAACTCATTCCGCGTTGCGCAAACTCGGCTTCAGCCAACTTCATCAGGGTTGAAGCCAAGCCCCGGCGCCGGTAAGCAGGTTCGACGAAAACATTTAGCACATAGCCGCGCTGGTCTAAGGCCGGATGGGACGGATGAGGTGGCCAGTCGATATTCATCAGACCTATCGCCGCCACAGGCTGCCCCGTGTCCATCAGCGCAAAACCGTAGTAGCGGCCATCGAATAGGCGCTGGTGCAACCAGGGCCGGAAGTGCTCAGTCATCACCCGCAACTCCGATGGGTCTCCTCCCGCCTCAAGGAACATCGTTTCACGGTGCACACAAATGATCTCACGGTCATTTGGCCCTAGCCGACGGGCCGTCAAGCCTGAAAAATCGATGTTGCCGGGAATCTCTTTCATCGTATGCACCTGGACGGAGCGGCCGATGGTAGGGCGGTCAATAGGAGAATGTTAGACACAGATTTAATAAAAACGCGCCATACAGCGATCGCGGCGCACGCATCCGCTCTTCAACGGATACGCTACGACTTCAATGCTGGTCATGGCATATACGCCCTAGAGCGTAGCTAAGCACTCCGAAGCTGTTGATCGGGACGACATTGTTGGATGATTGTTTTTGACCGCTTTTGGCCGTTAGCTGCCCTTCCTGAAGGGCAGCAATGGGTCGTTAGCAGTCAATCGCGAACGGCGGCTATCGACCCTTTGCGAACAGCCAGAAGCTTCTTAGTCTTAACCTCAAATTTGCTTCCACTGGACTTCCTGGTTAATGCCGTTGAACCAGTGTGGGTCGCACAATAGACGCGCTCTGTGCAGCGAGAGCCGTCAGCACACGCAGCTCTGGTTCCAGGTAAGCTTTGCAGTCACTCAGCGTTGCTCTCGTATCGCACCCATCCTGCAACCCCAGAGCCCCCGCCTACACGGTCTTTAGGGTGAGTCCGACCTTCACTGACAGGTACCTCTGGGAAGTCAAATGGGCTCATGCCCTCAATACAGGCCACATTAACTCCGTACTGGTTGGGCGCAGAACGGCGCTGGTGGAAAGTGTAGATGCCACACTTAGAGCAGAAGTAGTGCTTCGCTTCGCGTGTGTTGAACTGATAAAGAGTGAGCGCCTCTTCCCCTTGGGTAACAATGATGTCGCCCAGGTTAGCTGATACCGCCACGGCACCACGCATACGACAGAGCGAGCAATTACACCTACGCGCTGTACGCGTGCCATCGGTCAAGCGCAATGAGAACTGCACCGCCCCACAATGGCAGGCTGCTTGGTATACAGGACGATCATCATTTTTTTTATCAACCATAGCGTTCCTCTACTTGAGTCTGAGAAGGCATTACCCACGAGCGACCAGCAGGAACCCTAGACATTCGGCAGTAAGGTTCGTTTCGCGGATACTCACGGCCGGTCATATGGCGAGGTCAGCCCAGCCGCCCAGGGAGCATGACTTCCCCTTGTCTGGGGGGGTTGTCCGGTCCGACCTGTGGGGGCGAGTCTAATTACATTGAGCTGGTCGACTAGCAAGCCTATCGCAGAAGCAGCGATACGCGAGTGTCCTCTTCGGGTCGAATCGCGACGGTCATACCTCGACCGTCGCTGGACGCTGTCAGACCTCCGTCTGCTCTGCCATCTCCAATGCGTCATCGACTTCAATGCCCAGGTATCGCACCGTGCTTTCAAGCTTTGTATGGCCGAGCAGGAGCTGAACTGCTCTCAGGTTCTTTGTCCTGCGATAGATCAGCGATGCCTTCGTACATCTCATCGTGTGGGTTCCGTACATAGCTGGATCTAGCCCAATAGACTTTATCCACGCTTTGACGATTCGGGCGTACTGCCGGGTGGAGAGATGCGCTGAGGCGTGTAGCCGGCTTGGAAAAAGACAATCCTCGCTGTGGAGTTGGGCTTGATGTATCCAGGCTGTAGGGCCAGCCGCGTTTGCTCTGTAATTTCAAACTGCACGGGCCGTTGGGTTTTCTGCTGCATCACTATTGCTCGCGATGACACGTGCTCCCCATGAGCAACGTCGCGTACGCGAAGCTTTGTCAGATCGCAGGCTCGTAGCTTGCTGTCGATGGCCAGATCGAAAAGGGCTAAATCACGAGTTTCCTCCGCGATTTGGAGCCTTACCCGAATGGCCCAGATATCTTTCAGTCGGAGCGGAGCTTTCTGCCCGACCAATTTTCCTTTGTTCCAAGGCTGATGGCTGCTGGTCGTAATGGCGTTCATGGCTTGTCCTCCATGTGAGGGAGGACAAGGATGGTCAGCCCTATCCAGAGGCGCTAACCGACCCGAAGCTGACGATGGCGACAAGCAAAAATCGGCCAAAAGCGAACTTTCACGATGAGTCGCCTCGGCTAGATGCGGTCAATAAAGTGCGAAGTCAGCGGGCGGCAAAAAAGTAATTTTCTAACGGCTTGCTGAATTTGATTGTGGGTCGATGAAAAATGGAAATACCTTCGAAATTGAATTTCCATATGATTCATGAGGCTGCCAGCTGTGCTTGCCGAATGGCGGCCACAGCCACATTAAGTTTCCGCACTAGTTCCTCTATGCCGCTAAATTCGTTTAGCGCTGCCATTAGCTTTAGTTCGGCCTCTACTTCCCATATGCAGGTATTGTGTGTGGCTACACGTTCCCGCAAATCTTTGAGCGATTGCTGTCCACCTGCATAGTCCTCAACATACTGTGCGACCAGTGTGAAGCAGGATGAACCAAATGCGATGCATCCACTTACCAAGGCAGTTCGTGTGGAGCCTTGAGTCAGAGCTGCGATAATTCCGCCGGAGGACAATGATGAAACAACTGCACCTGCCAGGCGAAGACGGGCCGACATACGGAATCTTCGCTGTATCCTCTGCGAGGTTGCTAGACCCTCCTCCTTAGCTAAAGTTATAGTCTGCTGCGCGAGGTCTTGTAACATTTGCGATGAGGGACGCGAATCGTCACCGAGTTTCTTACCGGGCTCGAGTGCACTTCTATACGATGGATACTCCGACTGTAAGCGCGCAAGTGCGTCAGGTTTTCGGCGATTTAGTAAGTCCACAATTGATTGAATTGAAAGTATGGCTGTATCAGTCATCTGCAGCTTCTCCCTTGTGAAGCACTCTGGATACAAAAAATTCAATCAGCAAAAGAACTCCCGCAATTACAAGCCCCGGGATATCGGCAGGGTTCCAGTTACTTTTTCTCCGAGTCAAGAAGCGCAGTGCGGAAGCCGATATGAGCATTGAAATGCTGCCGCTTGCAATCCAATAGATGAGACGCGTTTGCAGGCCTGCGTACTCAATACCTCTAAAAAGATCAATTGGGGACATTAAAATAGCTACCAGAAATCCTATAACCCCCACAAACAGAGGTATCCCTAGGTATCTGACTGTCCAGGGCTCGCCTTTCGCTTCCTCTGCAAAGTGTCGAGACCATTTCCAGCCAAAATAAGCGGGCACCAAAGTAGTCCAGCCCAAAGTCATGAAAAGCGGTACTGTTCCAACTACCCAAGCTCCATAAATGATGGCTAGGTTAAGACAAACCGCCAACGGCATTAACACGGAAAAACCGAGTATTCGAATGCCTTTTACCAAGGTGGCAATAATTGGTTTTCGCGCAAACGCCGGAGCTGGAGCGCGAAAGCTTTTCCATTCGCGCACGATCCTGCGAGCAGAAAATATGAGAAAGAAAGCTCCAATGAAGTACGGATACTGTACCCACGATGGAATGTATGGAACTATTCGGTCGGCCAGTTCTTCCGCGCGCTCACGCCCAATAGTCGTTAACTTCATTACGCGATAACCACTTTCTATTCGCTTGTCGACGAGTAGAGCTTTCTGCTCTGCGAAAAGCATCACCCGAGCGGAGTGCACAACTTTTGAACTGACCACTAGGTCGCCAGCAGTCGATAATGCAGATAAAGCATCACCCAATGTTGCGCGAGAAATTGCGTCCTTCAAGCCGTCTGCAACTCGCAAGGCATTTACTGGGTCGATAAAGGCAGACGTAGTTGAGCATGCCGCCGCTGAGCATCCAAGAAGGAATAGTGATGCATCGGCTTTTTCTGCCGCATCCTCCAGTTCGGAAAAAGATATTTCGCTCTTGATTTGGCCTGCGGAATCGCGAACGATGAACTTGTCTTTCTCTACATGGCCTACTACGAACACTGTTTTTTCGCGTTGAGAGCGTATCTGGCGAACGGCTTCGCTAGGCGTATTTGATCCGGCTGGTATATGGTACTCTCCAACTGCCTTATCCAGTCTTGCCAGCTCGTCCGCATCAGAAGGATCCATGAACGATACAACTCGAATCTTGTCGTTCTGGAATGGCCGCTCAAGCGCCCAACTCAACTCACCCGAACGCTCTCCTGTTCTGATGAATATTCCCGGATACTTTTCCATCAGCAGAGTTTCACCTGCAGGTGTGGCGCGAACGACCAAACGGCCGATTGTGCCATTTTCGTTGACAACAAACGCAGGTTTACCTGACGTTTTTATTGCATCTCGTACTATATCCTTTAGGCGGTCGACATCTATCTCAGAAACGATCAGCTCCATTCGTTTAAGAAGCGCAGCCCCCTGAGGGGTAAGAGTCACCGCAGCATCGGCCGCCATAGTAGCTATTACAATTTCACGCCCCGTGACATCAATAGCACGAACCTCGTTACCTGAAATTTCAAGGGCGTGCGCCCCCTGTCGCGATTTGGGAAGTGTTTTTAATACTGCACGGCCTGCCACGACACTGGCTTTTTTCGCAAACTTTGCTGCCTCTTCTCCGGCGTTGAAAAACGCGCCCCACCAACTGGCGTGACTTTCGCTGATGAAGAACAGGAGGCAAAATATAAGATAGCCCAACGTCGAAAAGCGACCATGACACATGTCTTCTCTCCGGTAATTTTGCCACTTCTGTTAGGCGACCAGCCGCTCAACAATCAGCGCGGAGAACAGTCGCCGAGCGTTCAAGCCTCCCCCATCCGTAACTCCCTTTTTGCTTGAACATTGGACATAAGGTGAGCAGGACAGTCGACATGGCTTTGGCTGTTTGTAGAGTTTAGCAGCGCACTTACGGTCTGCTCTTGGCCGTTTGCTACCCTCCGTCAAGGGCAGCTTTGGGTCGAAAACTGACACCTCTGTTGTGCCCGGGTGCTCCATTCCCAGCCAACGTGAAGGTACACTACCCGCCGACATGGAAGCTGACAGGACAAGGAATGCCATCCCCCCCTTCTACACGTCAGGTCAAGGCGCGCCGTGCACGGGTAATCTGGCTGCAGGCGGCCGCACTGGTGCATCTGCTTGTCGGACTGTGCCTGACCTGGGCCGGCGACACCGCGCTGCTGGGCGCCTACCAACAGAGTATCGAGCAGGCGTTCTGGGGCCAGGCTGCGCCGGCAGCCGCGCGCCACCAGCAGCTCTGGTGGCTCGCCCTGTTCGGTGCCACCCTGCAAAGCTACTCATTGTACATGCTCGGCCTGATTCACCTGGGTGACCGCCTGCGCAGCCACCACGCCTGGGCGTGGCTGGCTTTCGGTATCCTGTTGTGGGCACCCCAGGACGTGCTGGTGTCGCTACAGGCCGGGATGTGGTCGCACCTGGCCATCGATGGCCTGGCATTGCTCGCCCTGCTGCCTCCCCTGTTCTGGCTCTACCGCCATGACCGCCTAATCACCGCTTTGAAAGGACTTGAACGTGGCTGACCTGCCGATCCTGACCTGGGCCATCAACCTGCTGCTGATCCAGGGGTTTCTCGGTGCCCTGGACACCCTTTACCACCATGAACTCACCGTGGGCCTACCCCAACGCCACAGTGCGCGCCTGGAATTGGCCATCCACGCCGTGCGCTCCTGCTGTTACGGCATCCTGTTCCTGGCTATCGCACATGTGGCTTTCCAAGGCGTCTGGGCGATCATCGTGGCCGCCGTGTTCACCCTGGAAATCGGCCTGACGCTGTGGGACTTCGTGGTCGAAGACCGTAGCCGCAAGTTGCCGGCAATCGAACGCATCATGCATACCGTGCTGGCGATCAACGCCGGTGCTTTCTTTGCCCTGTACGGCATGCAACTGCTGCAGTGGTCCGACCTGCCCAGTGGTCTGGTGGCAATCGACCTCGGCTGGCGCGGCTGGTTGCTGACGCTGTTCGCCGTCGGCGTGACAGCCTCGGGTATACGCGATGCGCTGGCAACGCTGCGCATGCAACGCCAGGGCCTGCCGTCCAACCCCTTTGCTGGCGGGGCCTACAAGCAGGTGCTGGTCACCGGCGGCACCGGTTTTATCGGCGAGACCCTGGTCAACCAAATGCTCGATGCCGGCCATACCGTGAGCGTCCTCACCCGAGACCCACTGCGCGCCGCTTATCTTTTCGACGGCCGCGCCCGCTGCGTGCGCAGCCTCGACAAGCTCGGCCATGACGAGCGCTTCGATGTGCTCATCAACCTGGCCGGCGCGCCAGTAGCCGGGCCGCGCTGGACCGCCCAACGCCAGGCCCAGCTGCTTGCCAGCCGGGTGGGCACCACCGAGGCGCTGCTGCGCTGGATGCAGCATGCCAAACACAAGCCGGCCTTGTGGATTCAGGCTTCGGCCATCGGCTATTACGGCGTGCGCGATGGCAGCCAACGCCTTGAAGAAACAGCCGACCAGGGTCACGGTTTCATGGCTGAGCTGTGCGCACGCTGGGAAGCGGCGGCCAGCCCTGCCCGCCAACTCGGCGTACGCCAGGTGGTGCTGCGCCTGGGCGTGGTATTCGGCCCCGGTGGTGCCTTGACGCCATTGCTGATGCCGTTCCGACTGGGCATGGGCGGACGCATGGGTAATGGCCAGCAGATCATGAGCTGGGTGCACCGTGACGATGTGCTGCAGGTGATGGCAAGGGCCATGGACGACACCTCGATGCAAGGCACCTACAACATGGTCGCACCCGAGCAGGTCAGCCAGGCCGAATTTGCCGCCACCGCAGGCAAGCTGCTCAAGCGCCCGGTCTGGTTGCACATTCCAGCAGCGCCAGTGCGCGCCCTGGCCGGCGAAATGGCCGAGCTGTTCTTCGATGGCCAGCGTGTGTTGCCGTCGCGCCTCGTGCAGGCGGGCTACCGTTTCAACTACCCGACACTCGAAAGCGCCCTGAGCGACCTGGCCTGAGGTGCAACGATGAGCAAACCTTTGCTGTACCTGCTGGCCGGCAATGGCAGTGCCGCCGATTGGTGGGAGGATGCCATCCCCCACTTCCAGCACTACCGGGTGCACCCCCTCGAGTTGCCCGGATTCGGTGCCAACCCAACGCCTCCCTGCGCCGACCTGGATGATTATGCGCAAGCGCTGTTGCGCCTTACCGAGCGCGGCCAGGCCATCATGGCCGTTGGCGTGAGTGCATTGATTGTGCTGCATGCACTGCAGCGCCGACCGGGGCACTTCAGCCGCAGCGTACTGCTGGCGCCGGTTGGCGCCTTCCTGTGGCAACGCCGCCTGCCGGCACTGATGGCGCCCCTGCTGTTGCGCAAAGGGATCCACTGGTTACTCAGCCACAAGCCGCAGTGGTTCGCCCGCAAGTTCTCCGCGCAGCAATGGACGCCGGCGCAATATCGCCGTATGGGCGAAGGCTACCGTCGCTGCAGAGCCTTCGTGCCCTCCTGGGACCAGTTGCGCGCCGACACTGCATTACCGTTGCTGGAATGGATAACCGACCCGGTCGAACTGGTCTGGGGCGACCAGGACCAACTGCTGGGTATCACTCAGGCAGCCGCCTGGTCGGCGATACTCGCCCGCGCCGACCTGCGCATCAGCCTGCAACCGGGCTGGGGGCACTACCCCTGGATCGACTCGCCGGGCGCTTTTGCAGCCTGGCTAGAGTCCGGCCCCCAGGGATTCGTCGCTCATACCAAGGGCGGCCGCCTGCGCCTGGCCGAGCTTGCCGGCCAACCGGTACCCACAGCATTGACCCTCGACGACAGCGCCGACCCGCGCCTGGCCACACTCCTTGGCGCAGCCGACGAAGCCTTGTGGGCCGTCCGCTCCTCCAGTTTCGCCGAAGACCAGGCCGACGCCGCCAATGCGGGCCTGAGCACCACCTACTTGCGCGTCCCTCGCCAGGAGGTCGCAGCGCGTGTCGCTCAGCTACGCACGTCAGGGGTTGAGGAAGTGGTGGTGCAGCGCTTCATCGAGCCGCGGGTATCCGGCATCGCCTTCGTTCGCCATCTGGCCGTGGAACTGGAGTGGCTCGACGGCCACCTGGAGACCCTGGCCGACGGCCAGGCGACGCCGCAAAGGGCCACACTTTCGCGTCTGGGCCCTGCCTGGCAAAGCGGGAAGTTTGATGAACGCCATGGCTTGACGGCGGCAGCACTGTGGGACTTTCTGCAGGGTGTGCTCAAGGTATTCCATTACGTCCCTGGTGACGTCGAATGGGCGTGGGACGGCCAGCAGCTCTGGCTGCTGCAGTATCGGCCGATCAGCGAGCACGGCTGGCGCCGCCACCTGACCTCGGCCAACATCGCCGAGATTCTCCCTGCACAGCCCAGCCGCTTCGTCGAATATGCCCAGCGCCGCGCTGCCAACAGCATCCCGGCGATCATGGCCCGCTGGGACAGCCGTGTGCTGCAGGACAACGAACCGTTCACCGCGGTATTCGGCGGCGCTTCATACATCAATAATGACCTGTTCCTCGCACGCCTGGCCGACTGGGGTATTTCGGCCGCCAACTATGCAGGTGAAGTGGGCGGCTCGACCCCGGCCCTGCCCTGGCGCCCGTTGCGTCTGCTGCGGTCAATGCCACGCCTGTGGCGCATGCAGCATCGCGCTCGCGCCCACCTGCAAGCATTGGCGCCCGGCCTGCAACGTTTCGATCAGGAACTGGCGCAGTTGCAAGCAGGCGGGGCCGATGGCCAACAACTCGCCGACTGGTTCAGTCGTTTCTATGTATTCGTTGTGCAAGGCAACCTGTGTATTGCCACGGCGCTGGCCAGCAGTGGCGGCGCACTGTTTGGCCGGCCACCTACCGCCTATGACGACCTGCGAAACAGCCCCCACCGCCTGCCCTGGGAGACTGACCCTGGCACCCCCCGCCCAGCCTTGAGCGACCTGCCGCTGCAGCCGCTGCCGGCCTGGCCGACCCCCGTCACCCTGGCGCATCGGCTCGGCCTGCCCGGACTGCGCGGTTATTACCTGCAGATACGCGAATGGTACCGGGACAACCTGATGCGGATTTTCTTCCGCCTGCACCATGCCATGCCCGAAGCGCAGCGCGCGCACTGGTTCTCCCCTCACCCACAGGTGCGCAGCCGCGATGGCAGCTTCTGGCAGGACGGCAGCCAGGCCAGCGAACAGGCGAGCGGTTTCATGATCTACCCCGGGCAGGTACAAGGGATCCTGGGGCAGGACATTCTGCTCGAAGACAGCCTCGACCCCGGACGGTATGCCCAGTACCAAGCCGCACACGCCGTGATCGCACGCATGGGCGGGCGATTGTCACACGGTTCGACCTTGCTGCGTGAACTGCGCAAGCCCTCGGCGGTATTGCCGCAGGTGAAGGGTGAATGGCTGGGCCGCGAGGTGCTTTTCCATGACGGCGCGTTGCGCCTGGTCGAAACACACGGCCAGGGGCCCGCAGGGCCCCGGGCGATTTGAATGACAAGGAATGTACGACACCGCCATGCAACGGATTGGAAAAATACTTTTGAGGCAACTCGTCCTGGTGCCGGCGCTCATGCTGAGCGGCTGCTGGAGCACGCTCATTCATCTGGATGGGCAACGGTGTGTATACCCGGGTACGCGCTTTGGCTGGAATTTCGCCACCGAGAATAGCAGCGCCTGGATAGGACTGATCGATGTGCCGTTCTCCTTTGCACTGGATACCGTGCTGCTGCCTTACGACCTCACTGCGTTTCTGCCGCAAGGCATGGGGGGTGATGACAGAGAGTGCGACCTCGGGGGCACGATTCACGTGATGTAGCAGCCTGCCAGTGGCGGCCTCATCGCCGGCAAGCCGGCTCCCACAGAGGTATCACCAGCCAGCGGGCTTACGCTGTGCCTGTGAGGAATGCTCGATAATGCAGGCCATAGCCAGCGCCCCCCCTACAGTAGCCCCAGGAGATATAAGCACCATGGAATTTGTAGCAATCGTGATTCTTGGCATGTGGCTATACGCGATCGGGTCACTTGTCATATTGCCGTGCAAGATCGTCGGCATGAAGCGGCGATCCGAGGACATTCGGACCTTTCTGACGCGGCGGCGACTTCTCTTTCTTGGCGGTCTTTACCTGATCACTGCACCGTTGGTAGGACTGTTCATCATAGCCATCAGTGCCGCCGGGATAAGCGGCAGCAACGCGTCGGGCGTGTCCGATACGCTTGTGGTTTTTGGCTGGTTGAATCTATGGACGTTCCTCGTGGCCAGCTGCTTTGCCTTGGGCGGCGCCTACCTATGGCGTCGCCCCTGATAACTGCGCGAATGCCACGTCTCTTGTCTTCCCTCACATGGAGGGCAAACCATGAATACAAAGCGCTTTTGCCAGGGCCGGCCTCATCGCCGGCAAGCCGGCTCCCACAAGGGCCCTGCCAACTCTGTGAGTCATGTGTTGTCCTGTGGGAGCGGGCTTGCCCCGCGAAGAGGCCAGCCCAGACACTGAAGAAGCCTGG
>Ga0160449_1001627_pt1 | contig 10682 bp, 8 predicted proteins | sample HID1975I_E1MG_FD_108216 | JGI IMG/M metagenome (GOLD analysis project Ga0160449, IMG submission 108216) | Enriched soil microbial communities from UW Madison campus, WI, USA - HID1975I_E1 MG | ecosystem: Environmental > Terrestrial > Soil > Unclassified | place: USA: Madison, Wisconsin...
CCGTGGCTGGAAGACGCCTCGCGCGCCAAGCTGCTGCATCACGCCAAGTACGACGCGCATGTATTCGCCAACGAAGGCATCACGCTTGCGGGCATTACCGCCGACACGATGCTGCAGGCCTATGTGCTGGAATCGCATCGCGGCGTGGGGCTCAACGACCTGGCCCAGCGCTATCTGGGCCGCAGCGGCGTGTCCTACGAGGACCTGTGCGGCAAGGGCGCCAAGCAGATCGGTTTCGACGAGGTGGCGGTGGACAAGGCGGGGCACTACGCCGCCGAAGACGCCGACTTCACCTTGCAATTGCACCGCGTGCTGCGTCCGATGGTGGCGTCCGACGAAGGCCTGGACCGCATCTATCAATTGGAAATCAAGGTGTCGGCGGTGCTGACCACCATCGAACGCAATGGCGTGAAGGTGGATGCCGACGAGCTTGGCCGCCAAAGCCACAAACTGGGCCAGGAAATGTTGCGGCTGGAGCAAAAGGCCTATGAATTGGCCGGGCAGCCCTTCAACCTGAATTCGCCCAAGCAGTTGGGTGAAATCCTGTTTGATCGCATGCAGTTGCCGGTGGTGCGCAAGACCGCCAGCGGCGCGCCGTCCACCGACGAAGACGTGCTGACCAAGCTGGCGCTGGACTATCCGCTGCCGCAGGTGCTGCTGGAATACCGTGGGCTGTCCAAGCTGAAGTCCACCTACACGGACAAGCTGCCGCGCATGATCAACCCCGCCACGGGCCGCGTCCACACGCGCTACTCGCAGGCGGCGGTGATTACCGGCCGGCTGGCGTCGTCCGATCCCAACCTGCAGAACATTCCCGTGCGCACCGAGGCGGGCCGTCGCGTGCGCGAGGCGTTCATCGCGGAAGAAGGCATGTTGCTGTCGGCCGACTATTCGCAGATTGAACTGCGCATCATGGCGCACGTGTCGGACGACGCCAACCTGCAACGCGCGTTTGCCGCGGGCGAAGACATTCACCGCGCGACCGCGGCCGAAGTGTTCGGCGTGGCGCTGCCGGATGTGTCCACCGACCAGCGCCGCGCGGCCAAGGCCATCAACTTTGGCCTGATCTACGGGATGGGGGTGTTCGGCCTGGCGTCCAACCTGGGCATCACGCGGGATGCGGCGCAGGCCTACATCGACCGCTATTTCGCCCGCTATCCTGGCGTGGCGATGTACATGGAAAACACGCGCCGCGTCGCGCGCGAGCAAGGTTACGTTGAAACCGTGTTCGGTCGGCGCCTGCAACTGCCGGAAATCCGTGGCGCTTCCGGTCCGCGCCGGCAGGGGGCGGAACGCGCGGCCATCAATGCGCCCATGCAGGGCACCGCGGCCGACCTGATCAAGCTGGCCATGGTGGCCGTGCAGGACTGGCTGGAAGCGGAAAAGCTGCAAACCCGCATGATCATGCAGGTACACGATGAACTGGTGCTGGAAGCGCCGGACGCCGAGATCGAGGTGGTCAAGGAGGCCTTGCCGCGCCTGATGTGTTCAGTGGCCGAGCTGCGCGTGCCGCTGGTGGCGGAAGTGGGCATGGGCAAGAACTGGGAGCAGGCGCACTAAGCCTGCTGTTCTGTCCCCGCGAACCCGGTGGGCCGTCTTCGGACGGCCCATTTCCGATTTCAGGATTGCAACAATATAATGTTGCGCTTCCTCCCCGCCTCTATTGCGTCCCCCCACATGTTGCTGCTCTGGGTACTTCTTGCCACCGTTACCGGCGGGCTGATCGCCGTCCTTGTCGCCAGTTGGCTGGCCTACAAGGTCTTCGCCCAGTACCTGCACCACATGGTCAGCCTGTCCGTGGGCGTGCTGCTGTCGGTGGCGCTTCTGCATTTGTTGCCCGAGGCTTTCGAAGGGGGCGTGGCCGATGCGCATACGCTCTTCGGCTTGATGCTGGCGTCACTGATCGGCTTTTTCGTGCTGGAGAAGATTGCGCTGCTGCGCCATAGCCATCACCACGAGGGTGACGGGCACCATCATCACAAAGGCCACGATCACCATGAAGCGGGTCGCGGGGGCGTGCTGATCCTGATCGGAAGTTCCTTGCACAACCTGTGCGACGGCATCCTGGTGGCGGCGGCTTTCCTGACCGATCCGCTGTTGGGGGTATTGACCGCCGCGTCGATCATCGTGCATGAAGTGCCGCACAAGCTAAGCGATTTCGTCGTGCTGCTGAACGCCGGGCTGGCGCGTCGCCGCGCCTTTTCGCTGATCCTGTTCACCAGCTTGTGTTCAGCCGTGGGCGGCATAATAGGGTACTTTGTGCTGCAGCAGGCGCAGGACTGGGTGCCGTATGTCTTGGTGGTTGCCGCCAGCAGCTTCCTGTATATCTCGGTGGCTGACCTGATGCCGCAGATGCATGAACGGGTGTCCCTTTCGGATGCCGTCCCGCAATTATTGCTGGTGGGTGTGGGCGTGGCGCTGATCTACAGCGTGACGACCGTGATGCACCATGGGCACGAGCACGGGGCCGACGCCGGCCACGGCGCTCCCCATGCCGAGCACGGCCACTCGCACTAGGCAGGGCCCGCCCACTTGCACCAGGGCGCGCGCGGACGGGACGCCTCTATGTCCATCCCCCTACACAGGAGTCCGCCATGAGTTTTTCCGCTGCCGCCGGCAACGTCGCCCCCACCGTCATTCACACTGACACCGAAGGCTTGGTCCACGGGGATTTCAAGCTGCCCGTGGCCGATGGCTCCATTGCCGCGTATTACGCCGTGCCGCAAGGACGCCGCGACTTACCTGTCGTGCTGGTGGTGCAAGAGATTTTTGGCGTGCACGAGCACATCAAGGATCTTTGCCGCCGCATCGCCAAGGCCGGTTATCTGGCGGTTGCCGCCAATCTGTACGAGCGTCAGGGTGACGCCTCTACCTACACCGATATTCCCAAGCTGATTGCCGACATCGTCAGCAAGGTGCCCGACGAACAGGTGTTTGCTGACCTGGACGCCAGCGTGGCCTGGGCCGCGGACAACGGCGGCGATGCCAAGCGCGTGGCCATTACCGGCTTTTGCTGGGGCGGCCGCCTGACGTGGATGTACGCCGCGCACAACCCTGACGTCAAGGCGGCGGTGGCCTGGTACGGCAAGCTGAGCGTGGGCCATGGCCCGCTGATCAAGCGTGTAGCGTTCGACGTGGTCAACGACCTGCACGCGCCGGTGCTGGGCCTGTACGGCGCCTTGGACGCCAGCATTCCGCTGGCCGACATCGAGACCATGAAGACGAAGCTGGCGGCTGGCAACGCGGCGGCCAAGCAATCAGAATTTGTGGTGTACCCGGACGCCGACCATGCCTTCGTGGCGGATTACCGCGCCAGCTACAAGCCCGAGGCCGCCAAGGACGGCTGGACTCGCATGCTGGCGTGGTTCCAGCGCTACCTGTAAACCGATAGGCGCCATTTGGCGGGGGCTGTGTTCCCCGCTTTGTTTCCAGCTTGGTTGCTCGCTCGGTTACCCGCTTAGTTGCGGGCTTAGTTGCCCGCTTCCCTCAAGCGGCTGGGCAACAGTTCCCCGTGGCGGGCCAAGAGCGGATACGCGGCGGCGCCCACCAGGTGCGAGTTGATGCCCTTCATATCGCGCAGAATGTCCAGATACAGCGCGCCGACTTCGGCGGCATCGACCTCGCCCGACTTGATCTTCTGCAGGTGCGTGTCGGCCGCTTGTATCTCGATCGTGCGAAAGCGCGCCTTTTCACCGGCCAGGGCGCGCGCCTGGCGCAGGTCGTCGTTGACGAAGAGCGCGGCGGCCTGACGTTGGTTGGCAATCAATTGACCCAGCGTGTCGTCCAGGCTGGCGCGCTGCTCGGGTGAGAACATCCACCCTTGCTTGCGCAGCTTGGCCACATGGCTCAACAGCCCGTGGTGGGCAATGTCGCCCGCATGGCCGATGTTGCTGGCGAAGGCCAGAATGTCATCCATGCGCTGCACGTCGTCGCGCGTCATGTTTTCCTGGTCCAGCGTGGCCAGGTAGGTGGTGATGTCGTTTTCCAGCTTGTCCAGCGCGGCGTCCAACTGGCGCGCCTGCACCATGCGGTGGCGGTTGTCGCGCTTGAAACCGGCGCGCGCATACAGCAGCAAGGTTTGCAGCATGTCGGCCATGCGCAGGGCTTCGCGCGCGGCATTGCCCAGCGCCACGGCCGGCACGTCATGGGCCCATTCATCCAGGTACTGGGGGCGGGACGGGTCGTTGGGATCGGCGCGTTTGGGCAACCAACGGGTCAAGAGCGCCGCGTAAGGCGTCAGCAACGGCAGGAACAGCAGGGCGATGACCGCGTTGAACAGCGTGTGGAAATTGGCGACGGCGCGTGCTGGGTCGCTAGCCATGTCGCTCATCAGCGGTTGCAGCACCGGCAGCAGGATCAGCCCGGCCAGCACGCCCAGCACCCGGGTCAGCAGGTTGCCCAAGGGCAGGCGGCGGGCGGCGGGGTCGTCGCCGGTCACGCCTTCGATCATGGGGTTGATGGCGGTGCCCAGGTTGGCGCCCAGCACCAGCGCGAAGGCCACGTGCGGCGCCACCATGTGATGGCTTGCCAGGGACATCACCAGCACCACCACCGCCACGCTGGAGTGGGCGGCCCAGGTGAATGCGGCCGAGAGCAACACGGCGGCCACCGGCTGGGTGGCCAGCGCGTCCAGAATCATGCCCAGCATGGGGGCCGTCTGGAACGGCTCGAAAAGCTCGACCAACTGATGCAGAGACAGCAGCAACAGCCCCAGACCGATGAATACCCGGCCCAGGTCGCGCGTGCGGCCGGGCGGGTAACGGCGAAACATCCAGACGCCGGCAAGAATAAGAATGGGGGCAAGCGAGGTCAGGTCGAACGACAGCAGTTGCACGATCAGCGTGGTGCCGACGTTGGCGCCCAGCATCGCGGCCAGTGCCGGCACCAGGCCCACCACGCCGCCCGCCGCGAAGCCGGTAATCATCAGGCCGGTGGCCGTGCTGCTTTGCAAGGCGGCGGTGATGCCCAAGCCCGCCGCGAAAGCGCGCAAGCGGGTGCCCAGGGCTCGGCCCAATGCCGCGCCCAGGGCGGCGCCGAAGGCGCGCTGGACACCGGTTTGGACCATGTGCACGCCCCAGAGAAGCAGGGCGACGTAGCCGGCGAAGTCAAGCAGGGTGATAAGACCAGACATCCAGGGGTGTTCCCGTTCTTTTTATGACAAGTAATAATTCTGTAATGATCGCATGCCTGCCCGGGTGGCGAAACCCGCGGCAGCGATACAGCATACGCTGGCCAGGTTTCCTGCGCGCGGTGTTGCCAGCGCGTATCATTGCCTGACTATTCGTTGATGTATTGGAGTGTGTGGCGTGGCCGTTTCCGTATTTGATCTGTTCAAGATTGGCATAGGCCCGTCTAGTTCCCATACGGTGGGGCCGATGCGGGCCGCCTTGCTGTTCGCGCAAGGCCTGGAACGCGACGGCCTGATCCCCCGGGTTGCGCATGTGCGCGCCGAACTCTACGGTTCGCTGGGCGCCACGGGCAAGGGGCACGGCACCGACAAGGGTGTGCTGCTGGGGCTGATGGGCGAGGCCCCCGACACGGTGGACCCGGCCGCCATTGAAGGCATGATCGCCTCGGTGCGCGCCAGCCGCCAACTGCCGCTGCTGGGCCGCTACCCGGTTGCTTTCGTCGAAAAAGAGCACATGGTGTTCTACCGGCGCGAAGCCATGGCCGAGCACCCCAACGGCATGAAATTCCACGCCATCGACGCCAACGGCGAGTCGTTGCGCGAATCGCGCTACCTGTCTGTCGGCGGCGGCTTCGTGGTGACGGCGGGCGCGTCCAATAGCCAGGTCATCGCCGCCCACAACCAACTGCCCTACCCATTTCGCTCGGGCCGCGAACTCCTGGCCATGTGCCGCGAGAACGGTCTGACGGTGGCGCAGTTGATGATGCAGAACGAACTCACCTGGCGTGAGGCGGCGGACACGCACAGCGGCCTGGACCGTATTTGGCAAGTGATGCAGGACTGCGTGGCGCGCGGTTGCGGCATCAATTACCCGGAAGCCGACGGCGAACTGCCCGGCCCGCTGCGGGTACGCCGCCGGGCGCCCGAGCTTTACCGCAACCTGACCCAGCGCGCCGAGCGCACCTTGTCGGACCCGCTGTCAGTCATGGACTGGGTCAACCTTTACGCCATGGCGGTCAACGAAGAGAACGCCGCCGGCGGCCGGGTCGTTACGGCGCCCACCAACGGCGCGGCGGGCATCATTCCCGCGGTGCTGCACTATTACGACCGTTTCGTGCCCGGCGCCAACAACGACGGCATGCGGAACTTCCTGCTGACCGCCGCGGCGATAGGCTTGCTGTACAAGTACAACGCGTCGTTGTCGGGGGCCGAAGTGGGCTGTCAGGGCGAAGTGGGCGTGGCCTGTTCGATGGCCGCCGGCGGTTTGGCCGCGGCGCTGGGCGGCTCGGTGGAGCAGGTTGAAAACGCCGCCGAAATCGGCATGGAACACAACCTGGGCCTGACCTGCGACCCCGTGGGCGGGCTGGTGCAAATTCCCTGTATCGAGCGCAATGCCATGGCGTCCATCAAAGCCGTGAATGCGGCCCGGATGGCCCTGCGCGGCGACGGCCAGCACTATGTGTCGCTGGATTCAGTCATCAAGACCATGCGCGAAACCGGGGCTGATATGAAGACGAAGTACAAGGAAACCGCGCGCGGCGGCCTGGCGGTGAACATCGTCGAGTGCTGACGCCAGGGGGGATCCCGCTCTCGGAACCTGCAAAAGAAAAGTCCCTCAGGTGAGGGACTTTTTTCTGCCTGGCAACCCGGCGGGGTCAGGCCACGCGGGCGTTTTGCAACGCGGCGATGCGCGACGGGATCGGCGGGTGCGAGGCGAACATGGCCGCCAGGCCGCCACGGCCGGTGATGCCCGAGGCTTCAAAGGATTTGGGCAGATCGCCCGGCTCCAGGCCGCCCAGGCGGGCCAGCGCGCGGATCATCGGTTCGCGCGCGCCCATCAGTTGGGCCGAACCGGCGTCGGCGCGGTATTCGCGCTGGCGCGAGAACCAGGCCACGATGATCGAGGCCAGTACGCCGAAAATGATTTCACAGACCAGCACGGTGATGTAGTAGCCCGGGCCGATGCCGCGTTCGTTCTTGAACACCACGCGGTCGATGAAGTAGCCGACCACGCGAGCCAGGAACACGACGAAGGTGTTCACGACGCCCTGGATCAAGGTCAGCGTGATCATGTCGCCATTGGCGATGTGGGCCACTTCGTGCGCCAGCACCGCCGCGACTTCCTCTTCGCTCATGCTTTCCAGCAGGCCGGTCGACACGGCGACCAGTGAGTCGTTCTTGAACGCGCCGGTGGCGAACGCATTGGGCGCGCCTTCATAGATGGCGACTTCCGGGCGGCCAATGCCGGCGCGGTCAGCCAACTGGTGCACGGTGTCGAGCAGCCATGCTTCACGCTGGTTGCGTGGCGCGTTCGGATCCAGCACTTGGGCGCCGGTGCTCCACTTGGCCATCGGCTTGCTGATCAGAAGCGAGATGATCGCGCCCGTGAAACCCACCACCACCGAGAAGATCAGCAGGGCGTTGAGGTTCAGGCCATTGGCCGTGATGTAGCGGTCTACGCCCAGGATGCGCAGCGTGGCCGACAGCACGAGCATGACGGCCAGGTTGGTGATGACGAACAAGACAATGCGTTTCATGTTTTTTGTGTTCCTCTGCGAGCGGGAAATCCCCGGGTTCGACATGGCGGCGACCCGCCAGTTCCCCGACTCGCCGGCACCGCCCCCGATGGCGAAGAGTATAGTATCGCTTTCCCCTAGTTCCCCCCACTTTTCCCTTAGCGCAGAACCCCAATGCAGGCTCTCTGGATGTTGTTGGCGTCCGCCATGTTCGCCATCATGGGGTCGTTCGTAAAGTTCGGCACCGAACACGGCGCCTCGTTGCCGCAGATCGTGCTTTTTCGTGGGCTGCCTTCCGTTCTTCTCTTGCTGCTGTGGGCACGCGCCGGCCGCCAATCCATCGTTCCGACCAGTTGGAAACTGCACCTGTGGCGCAACCTGTCCGGTGTGACGTCGATGTGGCTGGGGTTCTTCGCCATCTCGCACCTGCCGCTGGCCACCGCGACCAGCCTGAACTACACCGCGCCACTGTTCATCGCCTGTTGGATGCTGGGCTGGGGCGGCGCGCAGCGCGACGCCGTTCGCATCATCGCCGTGGCCTTGGGTTTCCTGGGCGTGATTGCCGTGCTGCGGCCCAGCATCAATGAAGACCAATGGCTGGCGGCGCTGATGGGGATGGGGGCGGGCGCCATGTCGGCGATCGCCATGCTGCAGATCCGCCAACTGGGTCGGATCGGCGAACCCGAGTGGCGCACCGTGCTGTTCTTTTCCGTGGCGGTCTGCGTGTCCAGCGTTGTCGGGCTGTGGTTCGAAGGCTGGGGCGCGGCGGACTGGCAGGGCTATGCGTCGTTGGTGGGCGTGGGCGTGGCGGGCATGTTCGGCCAGCTAGCCATGACCCGGGCCTTCGGCGTGGGCTCGGCGCTGCTGACGGCGGCGCTTCAATACAGCACCATTATTTTCGCGGCCTTGCTGGGCATGGGCTTTTGGGGCGACCACCTGGATGGTCTGGCCTGGGCCGGCATGGGCTTGATCATTTCCGCGGGCCTGTTGTCGGTGTGGCGCACCATGCGCGACCCCAAACCGGCCTGACGGGCACCCGCTAGACCAGGAGCACACCGAATGACGATGACACTGATTTCCGCCGCCGATCTGGCGGGCCGGCTTGGGGCTTCCGGGCCTGGCGCTTCCGACGTGCGCGTAGGCGACGTGCGCGTAGGCGACGTGCGCGTTTTCGACGTGCGTCACGACCTGACCAACCACGCCGCGGGCCGCCAGGCGTACGATGCCGGCCACATCCCCGGCGCCCGTCATCTGGACCACGAAACCGAGCTGGCCGCACCGCGCACCGGCAAGAACGGCCGTCATCCGCTGCCGTCGCGCGCCGAGCTGGGCGCACTGATGGCCGCCCATGGCGTCACACCGCAAACGCTGGTCGTGGCCTATGACGCCAGCGGCGGCATGTACGCGGCGCACTTGTGGTGGATGTTGCGCTGGCTGGGCCACGAGCGCGTGGTGGTGCTGAACGGCGGCTGGCAGGCCTGGGTGGCGGCCGGGCTGCCGACCACGACCGACTCCGCCCCGGCCGTGCAAGCCGGCCGGCCCGTCGAGCCCGGCGCGCCGCTGGTCGCCTCGGTTGACGCGCAAGCCGTGCTGGACAATATCGAGCAGCCCGCCTTTACCGTGATCGACGCGCGCGCCGCCAACCGCTATCGCGGCGAAGTCGAGCCAATGGATCCGGTGGCCGGCCACATTCCGGGCGCGCTGAACCGTCCGAACGGTGAAAACCTGCAAGCCGACGGAAGCTTCAAGTCCGCCGACCAACTCCGCGCCGAATTCGACGGCTTGCTGGGTGGACGCGAACCTGGCGCCATCGTGCATCAGTGCGGCTCGGGCATCACCGCCTGCCACAACCTGCTGGCCATGGAAATCGCGGGCCTGTCCGGCTCGCGGCTGTACCCGGGCTCGTGGAGCGAATGGTGCAGCGACCCGTCCCGCCCGGTAGCCAAGGGCGCCTGAGGCGCAGCGGTGCACAAAAAAACCAGGGTTCGCACCCTGGTTTTTTTTCGTCTCCGATGCTGTCTCCTGTGGCTCTTGCCGGGCTATTCCACCCGCGCTACCAGATCGCCGCCAGCTTGACCCGCCCGGACACGCTTTCCGCGATTTCCAGGAAGTGGTCCAGCGGGGGCGTGGCCAGCCCCGGGACCTTGGCCATATCGTCCCAGCGCCGCAGCCGGATCGCATCGGGCGCGCCCGGCATGCTGGCGAAATCCACCGCCTGGCCGGCATCGAAACTGCCGCCTTGCAGCGCCAGGCTGCGCTTGGAATCCTCCGACAGCGAGGCTTCGTATTGCGGCTCGACATAGCAGAGGTAGCGCTTGGCCTCCACGTGCAGGCGGATCGGGTCCAGGACGGCCGAGCTGAACAGCCCGCGCAGGAACGGCAGCACGAAATACTGGTGCTTGTCGTCAACGCCGCGCAGCGTGGGGGTGCCCGGACGGTCGGCGATCAGGTGGCCCAGATCATGCAGCAGGCAGGCGGTAATCAGCGAGGCGTTGGCGCCATGGCGTTCCGCCAGCGATGCCGTTTGCAGCGCATGCCGCAAATGGCTGACGGACTCGCCATGGTAGGAACGGTGTCCGCGTTCCAGGAAAATCTGTTCGATGTCTTGCAAGGTCAAGGCCATGGTTGTCTCCTGAGTGGCCGCAAGGGGGAGGGGGCGGGCAGTGACCGTTGACGGTCAGCCGGCTGCCGGCGCCATCTCCAGAAAGCGCGCGATCAATTGCACCGGTTGGCGCTCGCGCAGGCAGTACAGGTATTCGTTCATCATGATCTCGGCCCCCTGGATATCCAGGGCCGCCAGATCCGGATGGGACGGGATTTCACGCGACGGGATCAGGCTGATCCCCAGGTCGCAAAGAATGGCTTGCCGGATCGATTCGCGGCTGCCGATCTCCAGCGTGCGGCGCACCGTGACGCCGGCCTGCGCCAGCGCGTCCTCGGTCAGCTGACGCGTCATGGAGCCGGGTTCGCGCAGCAGCACCGCATGGTCGGCCAGATCGGCCAGACGCACCTTGCCGCGCCGCGCCAGCGGATGGTCA
>Ga0160449_1001628_pt1 | contig 10679 bp, 8 predicted proteins | sample HID1975I_E1MG_FD_108216 | JGI IMG/M metagenome (GOLD analysis project Ga0160449, IMG submission 108216) | Enriched soil microbial communities from UW Madison campus, WI, USA - HID1975I_E1 MG | ecosystem: Environmental > Terrestrial > Soil > Unclassified | place: USA: Madison, Wisconsin...
CGCCAGGGCCGGCGCGGCCAGGTGGATCGGGTTGCGCGCCAGGTGCGGGTAGGCCACGTGGCCTTGGATGCCCTTGACCGTCAACTTGCCCGACAACGAGCCGCGGCGGCCATTCTTGCAGGTGTCACCCAGCACGTCGCCCGAGGTCGGCTCGCCGACGATGCAGTAGTCCAGCTGTTCGCCGCGTGCTTTCAGCGCGTCGCAGACGATGGCGGTGCCGTCGATGGACGGGCCTTCTTCGTCGGACGTGATCAGCAGCGCGATCGAACCGTCATGTTGCGGGTGGGCCGCCACGAACTCCTCGGCCGCCACCACGAAGGCGGCGATCGAGCTTTTCATGTCGGCGGCCCCGCGGCCGTACAGCCAGCCGTCGCGTTCAGTGGGCACGAACGGATCGCTTTCCCACTTTTCGCGCGGACCCGGAGGCACCACATCGGTGTGACCGGCGAACACGGTCAGCGGCGCGGCGCTTCCGCGCCGGGCCCACAGATTGGTGACGCCGCCCTGTGCGATGGTCTCGCACGTGAAGCCGATGCGCTCGAGCCGGGCGGCAAGCGCCGCCTGGCAGTCTTCATCCGCCGGCGTGACCGACGGGCGGGCGATCAGGTCCTTGACCAGATCCAGTACGGCTGACGTGCTCATTTACGCCCTCAGCAAATCATTGATGCTGGTCTTGGCGCGCGTTTGCGCGTCAACACGCTTGACGATGACGGCGCAAGCCAGGCTGTGCGAGCCATCGGCCGACGGCAGCGAGCCAGGAACAACGACCGAACCCGAGGGCACGCGGCCGTACGTGATCTTGCCCGTGGCGCGGTCAAAGATCTTGGTGCTTTGCGACAGGAACACGCCCATGGCCAGCACCGAGTTTTCTTCCACGACCACGCCTTCCACGACTTCCGAACGGGCGCCGATGAAGCAGTTGTCTTCGATGATGGTGGGGTTGGCTTGCAGCGGCTCCAGCACGCCGCCGATGCCCACGCCACCCGACAGGTGGACGTTCTTGCCGATCTGGGCGCACGAACCGACGGTGGCCCAGGTGTCGACCATGGTGCCTTCGTCGACGTAGGCGCCGATGTTCACGTAGGACGGCATCAGCACCACGTTGCGGCCGATGAAGGCGCCGCGGCGGGCGACGGCGGGCGGCACCACGCGGTAGCCGCCTTGCTTGAAGGCGTTATCGCCGTATTCCGAGAACTTGAGCGGCACCTTGTCGTAGAACTGCAGCGGAGCTTCACCCATGATGGCGTTGTCGCTCAGGCGGAACGACAGCAGCACGGCCTTCTTGATCCACTGGTGCACAACCCAGTCGTCGTTGATTTTTTCAGCTACGCGCAGGCGGCCCAGATCCAGCCCGTCAATGGTGTGTTCCACCGCTTCGCGCACCTCGGCGCTGGCGTCGGCGGGCGTCAGGTTGGCCCGGTCGTCCCAGGCTTTTTCGATGGTGGTCTGCAGGTCGAGAGTCATAGCGGCTCAGCTTTTAAAGGTTGATCAAACAGAAGTGTGTAAAAAATGGGCGATGCGCTCGGCTGCCTGCACGCAGTCAGCCAAGGGCGCCACCAACGCAATACGAATGCGGCCCTGGCCGGGATTCACGCCATGTGCCTCCCGCGCCAGAAAACTGCCCGGCAGAACGGTAACACCCGTGCGGCCGTAAAGGTCGCGCGCGAACGCCGTATCCGAGCCCGGCGTGGCCGCCCACAGGTAAAAAGAAGCCTGCGGCCGTGACACATCCAGCACGTTTTCCAGAATGGGCACCACCGCGTCGAACTTTTCACGGTACAGGCGCCGGTTGTCTTTCACGTGCGCCTCGTCCGTCCAGGCGGCGATACTGGCGGCGGACATCAGCGGGCTCATGGCACTGCCATGATACGTGCGATACAGCAGGAAGCGGCCAATCAGCGCGGCGTCACCCGCCACGAAGCCGGAACGCAGGCCCGGCACGTTGGAGCGCTTGGACAGGCTGGAAAAGCACACCAGGTTGCGGTAGTCGTCCCGACCCAGGCGGCGCGCCGCCTGCAAGCCGCCCAGCGGGGCGTCGCCTTCGTCCAGGTAGATCTCGGAATAGCATTCGTCCGACGCAATGACGAAACCGTGGCGGTCGGACAGCTTGAACAGCGTTTCCCATTCGTCCAGCGACATGATGTTGCCGGCCGGGTTGCCCGGCGAACACACGAATACCAGCCGCGTTTTCTTCCAGACGGCGTCGGGCACCTGGTTCCAGTCGCTGGCGAAATTGCGTAGCGGGTCGGCGTTGACGAAGTAGGGCGTGGCGCCCGCCAGCAGGGTGGCGCCTTCGTAGATCTGGTAGAACGGGTTGGGGCAGATCACCACCGAACCGGCCGACGGGTCGATCACGGTCTGGGTGAAGGCGAACAGTGCTTCGCGCGAACCCAGCGCCGGCAGCACCTGGGTGTCGGCGTCGGGCGCGGGAATGCTGTAGCGGCGCGCCAACCAGGCGGATATCGCCTGGCGCAGCGCCGGATCGCCCTTGGTCGAGGGGTAGACCGACAAGCCTTCCATATGGTTGCGGATCGCCTCCGCCACGCGCTCGGGCGCGGCGTGCTTGGGCTCGCCAATCGACAAGTTGATGGGCGTCAGGCCGTCCGGCTGCGAGCTGGCCGAGGCCAGCAACGCGCGCAATTTTTCGAACGGGTAGGGGTGTAAAGCATCGAGGCGCGGATTCATGACGCAAGATTTTAACAAGCAAGCTACAATAGCGGGCTTGACCTTTAGCGAAGGTGGCGAAATTGGTAGACGCACCAGGTTTAGGTCCTGACGCCGTAACAGGTGTAGGGGTTCGAGTCCCCTCCTTCGCACCACTAATATGACAAAACCCCCTGGCTGTTGAGCCAGGGGGTTTTTTGCTTTTGGGCCAGCTTGGCGCTGACCCGGTGGAGCTGTCGCGAATTCTGCGGAGTAGGCGCGAATCCTCTGGAGCGGACGCGAATCTCCGGATTCAGCCGGTCAGTTCTTGAACTTTACGCGGTCGCGCCGCTTTTCCGTGCGCTGCTCAACATCGCGGCCCAATTCCACGTCTGACAGGATCGCCGCGTGCACCTTGGCGCGGGTCGCTTCAATGCGGTGGGCGCAGGCCCAGCCACGGCTGGCCGCTACCTCAAGCTTCTTATCCAGTTCCAAATGACGGCGACGCTTGTTCTCGGTCGACATATTGCTGAGTTCTTGATCGGTGATTAAGCGCATGGAAATCCTCTTTCGGCTTGTTGGGTGGAATTTCAGAATGCGCGTAGTTTGCCTGCTTGCAAGATTAATGCAAGTCGTTGAAAAATAAAGAAAAAAACATATAAATTAATCGCGTTCCTTATACTTTTCTGGCCCTTTGGATACTTTTTCCAAGCCCACGAAAACGTCGGGAAACAGGGTTTATCCCGATACGCCTTCTTCTTGACACCCCTTTGCGCAGCCCATAAAGTCACCGCACAGATTTAGATAAAAGACCATCTGTAGGGTGGTCTTTTATTGCGCGCAGTTTGCGTCGACCTCTTACAGAAATAATTCCAAGAGGAGACGACTGTGCAATCATCGACCGTAAAAATACGTGGCATCGACGATGTCATCGCTTATATCGATTCACGCCCCGGTATTACTGGCCGGGCCGGCCTTATCTGGTGGCTGGCGCTGGGCGGACTGTTTCTGGATGCCTTCGCCAATTCCGCCCTGAGCGCGGCATTGGGCCCCATGACGCGCGACCTGGGCTTGACCGCCGGGCAGGTGGCGCTGATGACGTCGTTCGCGGCGTGGGTCGCTATCGCCTTCAACCCCATCGGCGGGTGGATGGCCGACCGCTGGGGCCGCATCCGGCCCTTGATCATCGCCAAGTTCCTGGCCGTCATCGGCGCGCTGCTGGTGATGTTTGCGCCCAGTTTCGAGGTCATTCTGGTGGGCCGCTTCTTTGTCGGCGCGGCTTACGGCATCGACTTCGCCATTGCGATGGCCGTGTTGGCCGAGTTCACGCCGCTGAAATTCAAAAGCCGGCTGAACACCTGGCAAGGCATGTGGTACACGGCCGTGTGCACGAACCTGCTGCTGGCCATGCTGTTCTTCTCTTGGGACGTGGGCGATTCGATCTGGCGCTATTCCGTGGCGGCCACCGCTGTCTTCGCCGTCGTCATCCTGGTGCTGCAACTGAGCTACATGGTCGAAAGCCCGATCTGGCTGGCGCGCAAAGAGCGTGTCGAACAGGCGGCGCGCGCCATGACGCGCATTTATGGGCAAGCCTTCGCTGCCGCGCCAGTGCATGAGCGGGTGCCGGTGACCAACCAGGCCAAGCGCGGCATGGCCAATGTGTTGCTGATCTTTCGCGGCGTCTACCTGCCGCGCACGATCCTGGCGGCCACGGTCCAGATCGGTCAGTCCATCCAGTATTTCGCCGTGGGCTGGTACTTGCCTTTGATCAGCGCTGCCTTGTTCGGCAAGGACTTCATCTTCGCCACCATCGGCGCCCTGGTGTTCAACGTGTTCGGCATCTTCGGCGGCTTCCTGTCGCCGTACATCGGCCGCAAGCTGGGGCTGCGGCGCGCGTCGGCGTTCGGTTTCGCCGCGGTGTTCCTGATGCTGCTGATCCTGGGCACCTTCCACGGCAAGATGCCGCTGTGGGTCGCCGTCATCGTGCCTTCGTTGTTCATCCTGTTCCACTCCGGCGGGCCGGGCGCCAATGGCAAGAGCCTGTCGTCGCTGTCGTTTCGCAGCGAACTGCGTGCGGGCGCCAACGGCATCATCGGCGCGCTGGGTTCGACGGGCGCCGCGATCGGGCTGCTGGTGTTTCCGCTCTTTCGCGAGAACTACGGGCTGGAAAAGACCTTCCTGATCCTGTCGATCGTGCCGCTTGTCGCCAGCATCATCTGCTTCGTGATCAAGTGGGATCCCACCCGCACCGCCATCAACCCCGACAACGAAGCCGGCGCGCCGCAGTTCAAGGACGACGTCGTGTTGCCCGCCCTGGACCCCGCCATTGGGAAAGCCTCGCGATGACAAACAAGAATGTGATTCTGGCCATAGACGAAGGCACGTCCGGCACGCGCGCCGCCACGGTGTCCGCCGATGGGCAGGTGTCTTGCCTGCAGTACGCGACCTTGCACGTGGACTCGCCCAGGCCGGGCGTGGTGGAGCAGGATGCCAACGACATCCTGGACCAAACCATCAAGGTCTGCCGCGCCACCATCGCGGATGCCCAGCGTGCCGGCCAGGAGATCGTTGCGCTGGCGCTGGCTACGCAGCGTGCCACCGCGGTGCTTTGGGATACGCACACGGGCCGCGCACTGGTGCCGGCCATGGTCTGGCAAGACACTCGCTTTGTGGATGAGCTGGACCTGCTTGCGCCGGAATGGGATGCGCGGCTGCGCGAACGCGTCGGCCGGCCGGTGGGCGTGCGCTCGCTGTATCTGTGGGCCGCGCGCCATCTGCGTGATACGCCACGGGTAGCGGATGCGTGGCGCGACAAGCGGCTGGCGTTCGGCACCGTGGACACCTGGTTGCTGTGGCATTTTTCGCAACGGCGCGAATGCGTGACCACGCCCACCAACGCCACCTCCGCCGGCGCCTACGTGCTGGCCGACCATCGCTATTACCTGGAATGGGCGCAGGAGCTGGGCTTCCCGCACGAACTGTTGCCCACGCTGCGTCAGGACGCGGATGACTTCGGGCGCACCCGCCCGGAAGTCCTTGGCATCGACGTGCCAATTCTGGCGTCGGCCGGCGACCAGCACGCGGGCGCCATCGGCCTGGGCTGCCTGGACCGTGGGCAGGCGATGTGCGTGCATGGCACCGGCAGCTTTGTGGACCTGATCATCGGCACGGAACCGCCCGCGAATGCGGGCATGTCCGACGGCTCGCTGACGATGACGGCGCGCCGCCAGGGCGGGGTGTCGCACTTTGCGGTCGAGACCTTTGTGGCGACGACCGGGTCGGCGCTGAACTGGGTGTGCGAAAAGCTGAAGTGGTTCCAGGACGCGCACGAAATCAGCGCGCTGGCGCAAACCGTGGACTCGTCTAACGGTGTGACGTTCGTGCCGGCCCTGACAGGCCTGCGAGTACCGCGCATGGAAGCCGCCGCGCGCGCCTCGCTGACCGGCGTGTCGATGGCCACCACGCAGGCCGAAGTGGCCTACGCCATTCTGGAAGGCATCGCGCACTCGGTCGCCAGTTGCATCGAGGCGGACGAGGAAGCGTCGGGCGTTCGGGTGTCCGAATTGGTGGTGGGTGGCGGCCTGTCGCGCAGCGATCCCTTGCTGCAGATCCAGGCCGATCTGATCGGCATTCCCATACGCCGCATGCAAGAAGCGGACCGCGCCAGCCTGCGCGGCATCGCCTATCTGGCGGGGGCGTCCGGCTTGCTGTGGCCCTCGCTGCACGACGCCCGCAAGACCATCGTGACCGACGCCGTGTTCGAGCCCGCTGTCGATGCCGGCGAACGCGCGCGCCGCCGTGCCCTGTGGCACGCCCGCGTCGGGTCGGAATTGGGGCACGTAAAACAGTTCAAGCAAGACAACCAGGAGGCATTGCAGAAATGATCGGGTGGCTATCCAGACAGCCCAGAAAGGACCGGGCCGACATGACCAGCACCGAGCCATTACGCCTGAACCGGCAGGAACATTTGGACAGGTTGGGCAGCGAGCAGTTCGACATGTTGATCGTGGGGGGCGGCATCACCGGCGCCTATGCGGCCTTGGATGCGGCCTTGCGCGGATACCGCGTTGCTGTCATCGAGAAAGACGACTTTGCCTCGGGCACGTCGTCCAAGTCGTCGAAGATGGTGCATGGTGGCTTGCGCTACATCGAGCAGGGCAACCTGGGCCTGGTGCGCCATTCCCTGCACGAGCGCCAGCGCTTGCGGCGCAATGCGCGGCACCTGGTGCAGCGCTTGCCGTTCCTGTTTCCCATCCTGGAACGCGACGGGGTGTTCGACAAGCGCTTGTCCAAGGCCTTTGAAAGCCTGCTGTGGACCTACGACATGGCAGGCGGCTGGCGCGAAGGCATCCTGCACCAGAAGCTGACCGCGGCGGAAGTCCTGTCGCATTGTCCGACCTTCAAAGAGGACGGCCTGCTGGGCGGCTTTCTTTACTACGACGCGCGGGTGGACGACGCGCGCCTGACGCTGACGGTTGCGCGCACCGCCGCCTTTCACGGCGCGGCGGTGGCCAACCATGCCAAGGCGGTGGCGGTAACGCGCGATGCGCAAGGCAAGGTCGATGGCGTGATCGTGCACGCGGACGGGCGCGAAATCCGCGCGCGGGCCCGTGTGGTGATCATGGCCACGGGGGTGTGGCTGCGCGACTGGACCGGTGCGAAAAAAGGCGACGAGCCCGCCTTGCATGTGCGTCCGGCCAAGGGCGTGCACGTGGCCGTGCCGTGGATGAAGATCCGCAACGACTGCACCGTCACCATTCCGGTGCCCGGCCGCAGCCGCCGCGCCACCATCACGCGCTGGGGCGACGTGTCGTACCTGGGTACGACCGATGAAGACTACGACGGCAATCTGGATGACGTGTATTGCACGCGGCGCGAGCTCGACTTCCTGCTGGAAGGCGCACGCTCGGCGTTAAAGACCGACCTGCAGGCCGAAGACGTGGTGGGCAGCATCGCGGGCTGCCGCCCGCTGGTGGCGCCGCCGGGTGGCAAGACGCTGGAGATCAAGCGCAACCACGAGATCCGCGTGTCGGCCGACGGCCTGGTCACGATCGTGGGCGGCAAGCTCACCACGTCGCGGCACATGGCGGAACAGACCATCGACGCCGCGCAGCAGGTGCTGGGGCAGCGCAACGCCTGCCAGACCAAGAAGGCCTATCTGCTGGGAGCGGCCGGCTACGACCCGCAAGCCATCGTGGCGTCTGGCGGCATGTCGGCGCATCTGGGCGAACGTTACGGCACCGAGGCGCGCTTTGTCAGCGACCTGATGCAGGCGTCGCCGGCGTTGCTGGCGCCCATTGTTCACGGCCTGCCGTACACCGAAGCCGAAGTGCTTTACGCGGTGCGCCATGAAATGGCGGGCACCGTCGAAGACGTACTGGCCCGGCGCATGCGCACCCGCCTGATGGCGCGTGACGCCTCTGCGCAAGCGGCCGCCCGGGTAGGACAGATCTTGCAGGCGGAACTCGGTGTGCCGCCTGCCACCATCGCGCAGCAGGTCAACGAATACCTGGCTGCCATCAAGCACGAAAAATCCATACTCATGGGAGATGAATAATGATCAGTAAAGAAGCCATCAAGCGCGGCTACAACCGTGGCAATTATGTGGTGGGCGCACACACGCCGCCTGCCTACGCCGCCACCTTGGCAGGCACCGGCGCTGAAGCCGGCTTGCAGCGCGACCCCGTACACGTCACCGACGCGCAGCTTGACGCCTTGCGCCACGTGGCCGACAACGTCTTGACCGCCACGGGCGACGTGGTGGCATGGACCCGCGACTGGTGGGCCGGGTCGATGGTGTCGGAGACGGGCGGCAAGCCCGCCACGCCGCACGCGGTGATCGTGGCGGTGTCGTCGGTGGAGCAGGTGCGGGCGGTCATGCGCATCGCGCATGCCGGGGCGATTCCGGTCACCGTGTCCGCCGGCCGCAGCAACGTCACGGGCGCGGCCTTGCCCGTGCGCGGCGGCATCGTGCTGGATGTATGCCAATTGAACAAGCTGATCGGCGTGGACCGCGACAGCCAGATCGTGGACGTGGAAGCCGGCATGTTCGGCGATGTCTTCGAAGAGACCATTCAGAAAGAACACGGATTGACGATGGGCCATTGGCCGTCGTCGTTCGGCATCAGCACCGTGGGCGGCTGGGCGGCCTGCCGTGGGGCGGGGCAACTGTCTACGCGCTACGGCAAGATCGAAGACATGGTGTTCGGCATGGACGTGGTGCTGGCGGACGGCAGCCTGGTCACGGTGGGCGGTTACTCGCGCGCGGCGGTGGGGCCGGACTTGCAGCAGTTGTTCATCGGCTCGGAAGGCACCCTGGGCGTGATCGTGCGGCTGCGTTTGAAGCTGCATCGGCTGCCCGACTATGGCCGCGCCATCGCCTACGGTTTCAAGACCTTTGCCATCGGCCTGGATGCCTGCCGCGAGATCATGCAGCGTGGCGCCAACCCCGCGGCGCTGCGTCTGTACGATGAATTGGAAAGCGGCGTGCAGTTCAACCGGCCTGACCTGAACGTGTTGCTGGTGGCCGACGAGGGCGCGCGCCAGATGGTCGATGCCGTCATGCAGATCAGCGAAGGCGTCTGCGAGGAACTGGGCGAAAAGCTCGACGGCGAGGCCATCTTCGAACGCTGGCTGGAAACGCGCTACCTGACCGGGAAAAGCGCCGAAGGCTTCAAGCGCAGCCCGGGCTTCGTGGCCGATACGCTGGAAATGTCCGGGCGCTGGAGCGACCTGTCCGCCATCTACAACGAGGTGGTGGCGGCGGTGAACGCGGTGCCCGGCACGCTGGCTGGTTCCGCGCACCAGTCGCATGCTTACGTCGACGGCGCCTGCCTGTATTTTTCGTTGCGCGGCGACGTCGCGGTAGAGCAGCGCGCCACGTGGTATCGCGCCGCGTGGGATGCCGCCAACGCCGTGCTGATTAAATATAATGCCGCGCTCAGCCACCATCATGGCGTGGGTCTGTTGCGGGCGCCGTACATGCAGGAATCGTTGGGCGACGCGTTCAATCTGATGCTTGCCGTCAAGCGCCAGTTGGATCCGCAGAACCTGCTGAATCCCGGCAAGCTGGGCTTGAGCGATCAGCGCTTTTACGGTCAGGAAGATCGATAACCATGGATAGGTCATTTGGGGCATGTCTGGCGCGTCACCCGGTCATTGCGACCCTGTACGGGCTTGAGCAGATCAACACCTTCGTGGGCAGCGTGGCCGAAATCGGTATCGTCGCCAACGTCGAACTGCGCAAGCTGGCGCCCGTCATCGCCACCTTGAATCGCGCGGGCAAATTCGCCATCGTCAATATCGATAGTTGCGAGGGCCTGTCGCAGGACAAGGGCGGGGTGGAGTATCTGGCCGATATCGGCGTGGCCAGCCTGGTCTCCACCCGCGTGGCCACCATCCAACGCGCCAACCGGGCGGGCATGGTCACCATGCAAAAGGTGTTCGTGACCGACCGCTCGACTTGGCCGCGCAGCGTCAAGGCGTTGGAGCAAAGCGACCCGAACCTGGTTCAGCTGATGCCCGCGCCCATGCTGACGCACATGGCCAAGCAAGACTTGAAAGCCCTGCCGCCCATCGTTGCATCGGGGTTCGTCTGCAACCAGACGGACATCGGCATCGCCATGAAGCACGGCGCGGTGGGCGTATCCACAAGCGACCCGGCGTTGTGGAGCCTGGAGGCCAGGCAGCTCAAGGGGTGAGATATGCCCGGGGGACCGCCGCCGTCCATGCGTAGGCAGCGTCCTCGGGCGTCACTGATCAGAGCCTTCACTGCCGATTACGGCACTTCGTCCAATTCGGCAAGCTGGGCGTCTTCGGGAAAGCCGCGAGTGCGATAACGGACCGGGTACCCCGGTTCTTTGGTCAGCAAGGGCTCCAGCAGATGCGCCGACTGTTCCCAGGACACCACCATGACTTCGCCGAGCTCGTCTTCGGCCTCGGGGCGCACCAGGGCCAGGCGGTCAACCTTGGGCAGCGACGTGTCGACCCCGCGCGTCCATGACGCCAATGAGAACGACATGACCGGGTCGTCGTCC
>Ga0160449_1001632_pt1 | contig 10659 bp, 5 predicted proteins | sample HID1975I_E1MG_FD_108216 | JGI IMG/M metagenome (GOLD analysis project Ga0160449, IMG submission 108216) | Enriched soil microbial communities from UW Madison campus, WI, USA - HID1975I_E1 MG | ecosystem: Environmental > Terrestrial > Soil > Unclassified | place: USA: Madison, Wisconsin...
AGTTGTTCGAAGGTAGCGCACGTGCCCTCAGCCTGCCCCGCTTCGGCCTCGAACTTGCGTTGCTGCAAGGCACGACGCTGGTCGGGCCACTGCGCTATCTGGCCACCTCGGCGCCCACCGTCGGCAATGCGCTGGTGGCGGTGATCCGCTACATGCGCCACTACAGCCCGGCCCTTCAATTTCGTCTGGAGCACCGTGCCGGGCAGGCCCTGCTGTACTTCGACAACGGCCTGCCCAGTTCCGAGCAGACGCCACAGGTCGTCGAAAGGTCGGTCATGGGGGCCAAGCTGTTGATCGGCGAGTTGCGCGGCACGCCCCTGCGCCCCCGGGCAGTCACCTTCCGCCACCGGGCGCTGGGCGAGCCATCGGGCTACCTGCGCTACTTCGACAGCCCGGTGCTGTTCGACCAGACGCACAACTGCCTGGTGATGGCGGCCGAGGTGTTGCAGGAGGCCTGTGTCCGCCACGACGCGTCCTTGCATGCCATCGTCCGCCACTATCTGGAGAACCAGACGGTGCCCTGCGATAGCCTGCGTGCCCAGGTGGAGCGCAAGGTCCAGATGCTGCTGCCGAGCCAACGCTGCACCCTGGAGCAAGTGGCCCTGGCGCTGGACCTCAACTCGCGCACGCTACAGCGGCGCTTGGCCGACGAAGGCATCGAGTTCGAAGACTACCTGGATGGCTTGCGCCGACGCCAGGCACAGCAGATGTTGCGCAACACCGGCCTGACCGTCGGCCAGATTGCCAGCGAACTGGGCTATCGCCGCACCACGTCGTTCTGCCGCGCCCACCTGCGCTGGTTCGACATGACCCCACTGGAACATCGCCGGCAATACGGCGACCCGATGATCGCCAACCTGTAACGCTATTGGTCGTCCGGCTTGGCGGAGGTGTCCCGGGCCGGCGCGGTGAACCATTTTTCCCGCGGCACCCATTTCTCCTGCGCAGGGTCCCCCAGGTAGTGCGGCGACATGATCTGTACGCCGTATTCATTGAACACATCCTGGATATTGGCATGCAGCAGGCTCATCAGTTCCGCCCGTGGCCGCGGCTCGCTCGGTACGGCCTGGGCCACCAGGCGGTATTCCGGGTAGAAGTCCGACAGCCCGGTCTGGAACACCTTTGGCCGTGGCTTGGCGAGGATGCCCTCGGTGCGCTCGGCGGCCTCCACCAGCATCGCCTCGACCTGGCGCCAGGGCGTGTCGTAACCGATGGTGACCACGGTATCGACGATATAGCCCTGCCCCTGGACCGCCCGCGAGTAGTTGCGCGTGACGGAGCCGGTGATCATCGAGTTGGGCAGGGTCAGCACTTCGCCAAGGCCGGTGCGAATGGTGGTGTTGAACATGCCCACTTCGGTCACCGTGCCTTCGTTATCGCCCACGCGCACGTACTCACCGGCTTTCAAGGTGCGCGAGTAGGTCAGGATCAGCCCCGCCGCAGCCTGCCCCACCACGCTGGATGCACCCAGGGAAATCATCAGGCCCAGCAGCACCGACAACCCTTTGAAGGCGTCGGTGCCGGAGCCTGGCAAATACGGGTAGGCCATCACCAGGGCGAACAGCCAGATTGCCAGCGAGGCCAGGCGGGTGGTCGGCTGCAGGGTCTCTTCGGTCAGCCACTTCAGCGTTCCCGGGCGGGCCATGCGCTCCAGCATGCGCCGGCTGAAGCTGCTGATGCCGCGGGCGATGAAGAAGATCGTCACCGCCACGACGATGCCGGGGATGGCCTGCAGGATGCCGTGCAGCAGGTAGCGCAGCAGATCGAGCAGGTGCACGTTGAGGCTTTCGCCCCAGGGGCGGGTATAGGGGAACTGCGACAGCACGAAGCTCAGCCACTGGTAGCTCAGCAGAAAGACCACCACCCAGTACAGCAGCCACAGCAGGCGATCGATCAGGTAATACACGTACTGCATGTCGAGCAGTGGCAGTTGGCCGACGCGAATCTGCCGCGTGCGTTCGCGCATCAACTGCGGCAACCGTCCGCGCAGCTTGCGCCGGGTCCAGTTGGCGGCCTTGATCAGCACGACGAAGATCAGCGTGACCAGTGCCGACCAGCCAAGCGCCTTGAGCAGGAATCGCAGGCTGCGTGCTTCACCGGTTTCTTCCACCACCAGGCGCAGTTCTGCTGCGGCATGCTCGGCGGCCAGGCGCGTGTCGCCGCCATTCACGCCCAGGTCCAGGGGGGCGACGATGAAGGCACGGTGGCCGCCGAGCAGCACCATGTGGCTGTTGAGAATCTTGTCGACAGTGACCTGCAGGTCGTCGGTGCCGCGCAGGGCTTCTTCGATTACCGCCGTGGCCCGCTGCACGCGCGCTGCCGGCGTTTCCCCCAGCAGCGTGGCATTGAACGTGAATATAGAGCGGTTGGCGATCACCAGCTCAGCCGGGTCGCCGGCTGAGCCTTCGGTGGCGCTGCCGCTGGCATCACTGCCCTGCGCCAGGGCAGGCACCAGCAGCAGCCACACCAGCAACAGGCGAAAAAGGTGGTTCATTGCACACTCCCTGGGCGCTCGGACGAACGGTATCACTCTAGTGATAGCACAGGGTTCACTGGCCGGGGCCCGGCCCCAGGAACCAGCGGAAATAAGGGTTGTCGCCGTCGCTGCGGGCCAGCTCGCGGGCCTCCCGCGCCCAGGCCTGGCGGTTGCCGTTGTAGGCATGCAGGCTGAGGCTGTAGAAGCGATCCAGCGCACGCCAGCGGTCGCTCACCGCGCTGGCGAAGCCAGGCTCGGCGCCTTGCAGGGGCGGCGCGCCCTTGAGTGCAAGCAAGGTCGGCAGCACGCGGGTGATCTCCCGTGGCCGTACCCAGCCGGCGTATTCGATGCGCGGTTGGTCGTCGGTCACCGGTTGTGCATCGCCGGCGAAGCGCTCGAGCCCGGCGCGGTCGGTGATCCAGGTCGCCAGCAGGGCCTGCGCCGAATCGACGCCGACTTCGGCCAGCGCTGCGGCCACGGGTGCTTGCGCCAGGCGCTCGCGAATCCGGGGCACGTCCAGCTCCAGCGGTTGCAGCGAACCGATCAGGAGCATCTCGTGGAACTCGGTGGTCCACAGCGATGCATGGGGGAAGACGTCGATGAAGCTGCGCACCAGCGCACGGCTGTCATCTTCGTTCTGGGTCGGCAATGGCAGCCACTGCGCCACCAGCCCGTTGGGCTGCAGGCGTGCGGCTGCGAGCTGGTAGAAATCGCGGGAATACAGGTTGACCACGCCGGCCGCCGAAGGGGGTGGCGGTTCCAGGGTCACCAGGTCGTAGCGTTCCTCGCTGCGCAGCAGTTCGCGGCGGCCATCGCGCAGGCGGATATCCAGGCGCGGGTCGGTCACGACCGCGAAGTTGCCCTTGAACTGCGGCGCTGCCTGCAGCACCTCCGGCAGCAACTCGGCCACCACCGGGCGCTCCAGGCCTGGGTAACGCAGCATCGCCCCGGCGGTGATGCCGGTGCCGAAGCCGATCACCAGCGCCGAACGCGGCTCGCCGCGGTGGATCAGCAACGGCAACAAAGCCTGCAGGCGCATGTAGCGCAGCGATGGCATGGCATCGCCGGTGTTGGACACGCCCTGAATGTACAGGCGGCTGAAGGTCTGGCCCTGGCGCCCCTGGCTGACCACCGCCACGGTGCCGCCCTTGCCCTCGTGGTAGTAGGTGAGCTGGCCATTGCGCGCACCGGGCAGCAGTTCGGCCAGGCGCTGGGGCGGCGTGAAGATCGCCACCAGCAGGGTCGCGCCGGCCACCGCGATGACCGCGACAGCCGCCGGGCGCCGCACGCCCTGGCCGCGCCACACCGCCAGCAGGCCGACCAACGCGGCCAGCCCGGCCAGTACCCCCAGGGCGCGCACCAGGCCCAGTTGTGGCACCAGCACGAAGCCGGTGAGCAGCACGCCGACAATCCCGCCCAGGGTATTGAGCGCCACCACCGCCCCCACATCTCGGCCGACATGGCCGCTGTCCACCGCCAGGCGCAAGGCCAGCGGGAAAGCCGCGCCGAGCAAGGTGGTCGGCAGCAGCACCATGCACAGCGCTGCGGTTGCGAAACGGGCGCACATGCCGGCCAGTTCACTGCCGAACAGCTGCAGGGCGAGTATTTCGGCCTGGGTCTGCGCCAGCACCAGCCAGCGCCCCAGCCCGGCGAGCTGCAGCAAGGCCAGCAAGCCGGCCACGGCGATCAGCAGGCCGAACAGGCCCCAGGGATCACGGATACGGTCGGCGCGCCGGGCATACAAGGCGCTGCCGGCGAGCAGGCCACCCAGGTAGGTGGCCAGCACCACGGCGAAGGCGAACGCACGGGTGCTCATGAACGGCACGATCGACTGGCTCCACACCACTTCGTAACCCAGGGCCACGCCCCCGGCGATGCAGTACAGGCCAATGGCGAGTCGCGCCTGCGCGCTGCGCGGTGTCGAAGACAACGTGGCCGGTGGCGGCAGCGCAGCATCGCGGCGACGGGCCAGCCAGGCGCCCAGGGCGGCCAGCAGATTGAGCGAGGCGGCGGCGCAGGCGCTGCCGGAGACGCCCAGGCGGGGCAGCAGCACGAAGGCGGCCAGCAAGGTGCCGGCGATGGCGCCGGCGGTGTTCGCCGCGTACAGCCGGCCGCCCGCCTCTGCCAGTTGGCCGGTGGCCGGTGCCAATGCGCGTACCAGCACCGGCAAGGTGCCGCCCATGAGCAACGCCGGCAGCCCGACCAGGGCGAAGGGCAAGGCCCAGGCGAACAGACCCGCGCTACCTTCCAGCCGGGCGAAAGGCCCGGCGGCGTGGGCAAGGCCCAGGGTGGCGCCGATGCCGAGCGCGGCCACGGCCAGCTCCAGGCACACGTAGAGCAGCACCGGGCGCTGCAAGCGGTCGGCCCAGCGCCCGAACAGCAGGCCGCCCAGGGCCAGGCCGGCGAAGAAGGCACTGATGCCGGTGGCCACGGCGTGCACTTCCACACCGACCACCAGCGACAGTTGTTTGATCCAGAGGACTTGATAGACCAGGCCGGCGGCGCCGGAGAGAAAGAGCAATGTGGCGGGTAACAGCACCTGCAGGTGCGCCTTGCTGTGCGGCGCGTCGGAGACGACCGAGGATGCTGCTGATGTTGCCATGCACGAAGCCCTTGTCTGGTGAAGTTGGCACTGCAAAAAACGCCTACAGGTACACCACGTTTTGCAAAGCCTACGCTGTGCCTGCGGGAGCCGGCAAGCCGGCTCCCGCAGGGGATTGCGCACGCTTTCAGGAGATCACTGCTTCTTCATCTTCTCCTCGATCTTCTTGTCCACATCGGCGCGGATCTGGTCGATGCTGAAGCTCGCAGGCCGCTGGCTAGGAGGATAGTCCACGAACGTCTGCAGGAAGGCGGCCGCCTTGCGGGTACCTTCGAAAATCAGGTAGTCGTTCTTGGCCAGCCAATCGTAGTACTGGTCGGAAACCACGTCCGCCCGCTCGTACGGGTCCATGCGCAGGTTGAACATTTTCGGGATCCGCAGGCAGGTGAACGGCTCGCTCCACACCTGCAGGCCGCCCGGTGCACGTTGCTCGCAGAACACCAGCTTCCAGTCACCGAAACGCATCGACACCAGCTCACCGTCATCGCTGAAGTAGTAGAACTCGCTGCGCGCGCTCTTGTCGCTCTTGCCGGTGAGCATGTCGAGCTGGTTGAAGCCGTCCAGGTGGACCTTGAAGTTCTTGCCACCCACATCGGCGCCCTTGAGCAGGCGGTCCTTGATATCGGTATCGCCGGTTGCCGCGAGCAAGGTCGGGAACCAGTCGAGGCCGGACATCATCTGGGTGTTCACCGTGTCAGCCTTGATCTTGCCTGGCCAACGCACGATCGCCGGCACCCTGAAGGCGCCTTCCCAGTTGGAGTTCTTCTCGTTGCGGAACGGCGTAGTCGCGGCATCTGGCCAGGACCACTGGTTCGGGCCGTTGTCGGTGGTGTAGACGACGATGGTGTTGTCGGTGACCTTGAGGTCGTCCAGGGTCTTGAGCAGCTTGCCGACGTCGCCGTCATGCTCGAGCATGCCATCGGCATACTCGTTGCCGGGCATGCCGCTCTGCCCTTGCATCGACTCGCGCACATGGGTGTAGGCGTGCATGCGCGTGGTGTTCATCCACACGAAGAACGGCTTGTTGGCCTTGACCTGCTTGTCGATGAAGTTGATGGCAGCCTGGGTGGTCTCGTCGTCGATGGTCTCCATGCGCTTCTTGGTCAGGGCGCCGGTGTCCTCGATCTTGCCATCGGCGCTCGACTTGATCACCCCGCGTGGCGAGGCGGCCTTGATGAACTCCTGGTCATCCTTGGGCCAGTACGGGCGCTCAGGTTCCTCTTCAGCGTTCAGGTGGTAGAGGTTGCCGAAGAACTCGTCGAAACCATGGTTGGTGGGCAGGTATTCATCACGGTCGCCCAGGTGGTTCTTGCCGAACTGCCCCGTGGCGTAGCCTTCGGCCTTGAGCGCCTGGGCGATGGTCACGTCACGCGCCTGCAGGCCGACCGGCACGCCCGGCATACCAACCTTGGACAAGCCGGTGCGCAAGGCCGACTGGCCGGTGATGAAGGTCGACCGCCCTGCCGTACAACTGTTCTCGGCATAGTAGTCGGTGAACATCATGCCTTCCTTGGCGATGCGGTCGATGTTCGGTGTCTGGTAGCCGACCACGCCCTTGCCATAGGCACTGATGTTGGTCTGGCCGATGTCATCACCGAATATCACCAGGATGTTCGGCTTGTCCGCCGCACTGGCTAACCCTGCCCCAAACGTTGCCGTGGCTGCGAGCGCAGCCGCGGACAACCATGTTCTTCTGGACATCATATCTACGCTCTCCATTTCACGTCACTGCCTTAGTCCACAACTTCGGGCACAGGGGGGGCCCCCGGTACTCCTGCGGCTTGTTTGATCACTGCTCACGGTGTCTCGAAGGGGAATACACGGCGCCACTCACTGGCCATGTCCACCACGGTCCAGCCCTTGGCTTGCGCCTGATCCAGGGCTTTGTCCAGACGCCCGATCTTGCTCTTGCGGTCGTAGGCCCATTCGCGCTTGGCATCGGTGTGGTGCACCAGCCCGGCAAAGCGCCGGCCAGGGCCGGCCATGGTCCACTGCAGCATCTGCAGGTCACCGTCGGAATTGCCAAAAGCCAGGAGCGGCCGCCGGCCAATGATCCAGTCGATGCTCACAGGCTTGCCCGGGCCATCGTCGTTGTGCTGGATCTTCGGCAGGCGCTGGATGCTCAATTTGCCCTGCTGGTCCTGGAAGGTGGCGCCCAGGGTGGTGCCGATCACCTGCTCGGGAGGGATGCCGTATACCTCCTCGGCAAAGGCCCGCATGAAGGTCACCTCACCGCCAGACACGATGTAGGTCTTGAACCCGTTGTCACGCAGGTAGGCCAGCAGCTCCAGCATCGGCTGGTAGACCATCTCGGTGTAGGGCTTGCCCGTGCGCGGGTGGCGCGCCTTGGCCAGCCAGGCGCGGCTGCGGTCGATGAAATCGGCGCTGCTCATGCCGGAATGGGTAGCAGCGATGATCTTCAGCACGCCGTCCATGCCTTGGCTGGCCAGGGCTTCATGGTCGTTTTCCAGCACGGCCTTGAACGGTTGCTGGGTGCGCCATTGGGGGTGTTCGGGGGCCAGGCGCTTGACCTCGTCCATGGCGAACAGCACCTCGAAATACAGGGGCTGCTCACCCCACAGGGTGCCGTCGTTGTCGAACACGGCAATGCGCTCGGCGGGCGCGACGTAATCCGGGCCTCCTTGCTGGGTGACAGCCTCGACGAACGCCACGATGGCACTGCGTGACTGGCCATCGCGCCAGGCAGGCAAAGGGTCGGCCGCCTGGGCCAGCATGGGTAGCAGGAGCAACAACAGGTACAGCAGGCCTCGCTGAGAAACGCCAAACGTTGATTTACCCATGCTTTACGGTCCTCTCGCGCACCTGAATAATCCGTTTCAGGGGTTCAAATCCTGAAGCCCATGTTTCCCTGGCGACCTGGCCAGCTCAGCTGCAGCCCCGTGTTGCAGGCGCTGCAGCAGATGTTTGCGCTGCTCAAGGCTTGGCCCTTGCGTGGCATGGGCACCATAGGCAGCCTTGAAGAAGGCTAGCAAATCATTCTGCGGATGCTCGGCAGAGGGATGTTCACTTGACGACAAGGTGCGCCGCCCGCTGCTACGCCGCACCCACAAGTACAAGCCGTCGAGCCGCGCGGGCTGACTGGCGCACTGCTGTCGGGCCTGGCGCAAGGCGTAGCCGGGCGATTCGAGCCAGGCCTGATGACGCCGTGCCCGCCAGCGCCGCACCCCCTGCCAAGCCGCCCGCCCCCGTTCGCGCCCAACCCACGCCAGGACGCCCAGCACCGCCAGCAGCGCCAGCCCCCACAGCCAATGGCTGGCAATGCTGACCTTCGCGCCCTGCCCCAAGGCGCGCAGGTCTGCCGCCAAGGAGAACGGTGCCTGATAGGTCCCCGCTTCTGCCACCACCTCCACGGCCGGCACCGTGGCCGTGTGCGGCTCGCCCGTCGCCGCATCCCACCACTGCACCTCGATGGCCGGCAGGCTGTAGTGCCCGGCCGCGGTGGCCACATAGCTGACGCTGTCCTCGCGCTGGCCGCCGAGGCTGCCACCGCGGCCATCGCTAAGCGGTGTGACGCGGGGTGTCTGCACATAGCGCTTGAGGCCCTCGACCTCGGCGAACTGCGGTGGCGGGATCAGCATGGCCTGGGCGCCTGGGGCCTTGAGATGCAGGCGGCGGGTAACGCTGTCGCCTGCCCGCAACGGGCTGTGCGACGGTTCTATGGCCTGGGTCAGTTCCACCTGCTGGGCAACCAGGCGCTGTTCGCCTGCGGTGCTGGCAGGGCCCTTGGCTTCGAATGCCAGCGGCTGGCTGTTCACCGTCATGACGGTACTGGTCGGCCCCGGCTGTACCTGGAAGGCCAGCGCCGGGATGCTGAACCGCTGGGCCACGGTGGGCGTGATCTGGTAACGGTAGCGCAGGCCGAAGAACGTCTTGCCGTCGATCTGCTGGTTCAGGTGCTGGGCCTCGCCGCCGGGCGGGCTCACCACCGCGCCCGACAGTTGCAGGGCCGGCAAGACCGGGGCATCGGTGAACCAGGTGTCGACCAGCAGGTCCACCTCCAGGTTGACCGTGGCCCCGGTCATGATCGTCGTGTCCGGTACCAGCCGCGCCTGTACCCGCACCTCGGGGTCGGCGGCATGCACCTGCCCCGCCAGGCAGATCAGCAACAGCAAGGCCAAACGGATCATGGTGCCTCCTTGGCAGCCTGCTGGCGCGCGGCATCCTGGAGCGAGAACTTGCGCTTGAGAAACTGCGCCGGCGAGGTGGTCAGGTTGTTCAGCCACAATTCATCGGAAGCTGCCTGGGGCGTCTGCTGCTCCTGTTGCTTGCCGCCGGCGGCGGGCGTCTGGTCTTCCACCACCTTGTCGGCCTTCTCGTCGGGCGGGCCTGCCTCCTGCTGGTCCTCGTAGTCCTTGAGCAGTGCCTCGGCCAGCGCCAGGTTGGCCTGAGCCTCCGGAAACGCCGGTTGCAGGCGCAAGGCCTGTTGGTAGGCAGCGATAGCCTGGGTGAACTTGAACAGGCGCACGTAGCTGTTGCCCTGGTAGAACCAGGCAGGCGCCGTGTCGACCTTGCCCAGGCTGGCCAGCGCCGCCTGGAAGTCGGCAGCCTCGTAGGCCGCGACGCCCTTCCAGTACGGGTCGTGGAACAGCCCTGCGGCCTGCGGGTAGTGCCCGTGCTCGAACGCCCAGCGCCCTTGCTGGTCAGCGGTGAAGAAGGCATCAGCCAATGGTCCGGCCCGCGCTGGCTCCACCGCGCCGCCCAGCAGGACCGCCAACAGCAGGCCCGGCAGCCAGTTCACCCGCCAGCCTCGACGCACACTGAACAGCACCAGTAACAGCAACGGCCAGCACAGCCAGTAACCGGCATCCTTCCAGTGCAGCTGCGCATCCAGGCCACTGGCAGCTTTGAAATGACGCTGGGCATGCAGCTCGATCCAGTCCAGGTCATCGTCGTTCAGCGACAGACTGCCCAGCGGCGCGTTCGCGGCCTTGGCCAGGCCTTCGAGGCCCTTGGCATCGAAATCGCCCTGTACCGGCAGACCCTCGGCATCGAGCCTGGGCAGGCCCTGGGCATCGCGCAGCGGGCCGGTCGACTGGCTGCCGACCGCCAGCACCAGCACCTGCAGCGGGCTGCCGTGCAGGCGTTTGCCGATCGCATCGAACTGGCTGGCGTCGGCGCCATCGGTCAGCAGCACCAGGCTGCCGGGCGCCTTTTCAGCCTCCAGCAGCCTGAGCGCCTGGTCGATAGCGCCCAGGGCGTCCTTGCCGGGCTTGCTCATCAGGTCGGTGGCCAGGGCCTGGATGAAGGTATCGAGCAGCGCCGGGTCATCGGTAGCCGGCAGCACCAGGTGCGCGCTGCCGGCGTAGGCGATCAGCGCGGTGCGGGCACCGCCCCGGCGCAGCACCAGGTCGTGCAAGGTGTGCTGGACTGCGGCCAGGCGGCTGGGCGGCACATCGTCGGCAGCCATCGAGGGTGACAGGTCCACCGCGAGGATCAACGGCGCGCGGTCGTCGAGAAAATCCGGCTGGTCCTGCTCCCAGGTCGGCCCGGCAGCGGCCAGGGCGCCGAGCACCAGCACGGCGCCGAGCAGGTGCACGGGGCGCCAGCGCCGTTGTTCCTG
>Ga0160449_1001637_pt1 | contig 10648 bp, 10 predicted proteins | sample HID1975I_E1MG_FD_108216 | JGI IMG/M metagenome (GOLD analysis project Ga0160449, IMG submission 108216) | Enriched soil microbial communities from UW Madison campus, WI, USA - HID1975I_E1 MG | ecosystem: Environmental > Terrestrial > Soil > Unclassified | place: USA: Madison, Wisconsin...
CAATCAGCTGCATATCGTAGTAATCGAGTTGTTCAAACAGGCTGTCGCTGAAGGCTTCAAGCCAGCTTTCATCGACTTCAGGAAGGGTAATAGCCAACGTCAGCCAGGCCGGATCGGCGCCCATAGCAGCCAAATCGCTCAAATTAACCGCCAGCGCTTTGTAGCCTAAATCACGAGGGTCAATATCCGGCAGGAAGTGGATGCCTGAGACTAGCGTATCGGTGCTGATCGCGAGGACTTGCTTCTCGGCTATCGTCAGCAATGCACAATCATCGCCGATTCCGGTTTCCACATCGCGACGGGAACTGCTTACGCGATCAAAATAACGGGCAATCAGAGAAAACTCACCGCATGCCATGCGTAATGCCTCTGAGTTTAATAAAGGAATGAAAAATAGGCCGGGGTTAACCGGCCTGGAGATTATTTCTTGCGGGGACGAATTTGCGGAGCAGCTTTATCAAGTACACCATTCACGAACTTGTGGCTGTCTTCGGCGCCGAAGGTTTTCGCAAGATCGATGGCTTCGTTAATCGCCACTTTGTACGGCACGTCATCACGCTTAGCCAGTTCAAACAGTGCGATACGCAGAACCGCTTTTTCTACCTGACCCAACTCTTCGAGCTGACGGGACAGATAAGGCTTCATTAGCCCATCCAGATACGCGCTGTTAGTAGCCACCCCGACCAACAGTTCGCGGAAGTAGTTAACGTCAACGTCTTTGACGTCCTGTTCCGCCAGGAACTGGTATTCGACATCAGCGATGTCATTTCGAGATAACTGCCAGGAGTAAAGCGCCTGAACGGCACACTCACGGGCACGGCGACGAGCAGCAGGTTTCACAGATTTCCCCTTACAAAAAATCAGGCCTTGATGGCTTTCAATACATTAATCATTTCAAGCGCGGTCAGTGCAGCTTCTGCACCTTTGTTACCGGCTTTTGTGCCAGCGCGTTCGATGGCTTGTTCAATACTTTCAGTGGTCAGCACGCCAAAGGCGACTGGAATACCCGTTTCCTGAGCAACATGCGCCAGGCCGTTGCTGGCACCACCAGCAACGTATTCAAAGTGAGCTGTGCCGCCACGGATAACCGTACCCAGCGCAATCACTGCGTCATAACGCTTGGTTTTCGCCAGTGCGTCTGCCGCTAGTGGCAACTCATAAGCACCCGGAACCCAGACCACGGTGATATTTTCATCTTTAACCTGGCCAATACGTTTCAGGGCGTCAATCGCACCGTCAAGCAGGCTGTCATTGATGAAGTTATTAAAACGCGCGATGGTGATGGCGACGCGAGCGTCTGGAGTAGCAACGGCTGCTTCAATGATGTTCATATTCTTCCTTTCCGGTTCTGTTTAGCCCCGTTAGGGGGGCGGATTTTATCATAATCTTTTCGCGGCTGCTTACGTTTTACTAACGCGCGTATCGCGGTGTCAAATGCAGGCACAAATCTGGGCCGACCTGACGAACTTCGCTAAAGCTAAATTCGGGCGCATCAGCGAGTTTTTCAAGCCCTGGCAGGTTACACAGGCCACGCGCATCATTGCCTAATAATTTTGGCGCAACGTAGACAATCAGTTCATCAACAAGACCTGCCTGCAGCAGCGCGCCGCCGAGGGTGGCGCCCGCCTCTACCCAAATAGAGTTTATCTGGCGCTTGCCCAGCAGCATCATCATCACCACCAGATCCAGATGGCCGTTATGCTCCGGCACGATAAACTGCTCAACCCCTTCGGGCCACGTTTGCTGGTCTGCATTGCATCGGGCAAGCCAGGTCTCTCCTGCTTGCGTGATAATTTTATGCTCTAGCGTCACTCGATTTTCACGGTCCAGAATAATGCGTGTTGGCTGACGCAGGTTTTCTTCGTGATAAACCGCCTGTGTGGCGCTATCTAATTCATTCCAGCGTACGGTTAATGAAGGGTTATCCGCCAGAACCGTGGCACTGCTGCTAAGAATCGCGGCACTTTGCGCACGCAGACGCTGCACATCGCGGCGTGATTCAGGCGAAGTGATCCACTGACTTTCGCCGCTCGCCATGGCGGTACGTCCGTCCAGCGATGCACCAAGTTTAAGTTGAATATAAGGGAAGCCAGTACGCATACGCTTCAGGAAACCGCGGTTAATGGCCTCGGCTTCATTCATCATCAAGCCGTGACTGACATCAATGCCAGCCTGTTGCAGACGGTACAAACCTCGCCCGGCAACTTGCGGATTCGGATCCTGCATCGCGGCAACCACTCGCTTCACCCCCGCAGCAATTAAAGCATCGCAGCAAGGCGGTGTGCGCCCATGGTGGCTGCAGGGTTCCAGAGTGACATACGCCGTCGCACCTTGTGCTTTGTCGCCCGCCATACGCAGCGCGTGAACTTCTGCATGAGGTTCGCCCGCACGAAAATGAAAACCTTCGCCAACGATTTCGCCATCTTTGGCAATCACACAGCCAACATTCGGGTTTGGCATGGTGGTGAAACGTCCGCGCTTTGCCAGTTGCAGAGCACGCGCCATAAATTTTTCATCAAGCGACATCAGCATTAATCCTGTAAGCGGGCAATTTCTTCGCCAAATTCACGGATATCTTCAAAGCTGCGATAAACCGAAGCAAAGCGGATATAGGCCACTTTATCGAGTTTTTTGAGCTGCTCCATCACCAGATTACCGATCATTTTGCTCGGTACTTCACGCTCGCCGGTGCCACGTAATTGGGATTTGATATGGTTTATCGCCATTTCTACGTCATCGGAACTGACAGGGCGCTTTTCCAGCGCTTTTAAAAAACCGCTGCGCAGTTTGTCTTCATTAAAAGGCTCACGAACATCATTACTTTTCACCACACGCGGCATAACAAGTTCTGCCACTTCAAACGTCGTGAAACGTTCATTACAAACCAGGCACTGACGGCGACGACGCACGGAAGACCCTTCGCCGACAAGCCGGGAATCAATCACTTTGGTGTCTACTGCGAAACAGAATGGGCAATGCATGGCGCGTCCTGAATGATTTTTCAAATGAAGAATAGTTTACCGCGAAGTAGCGGTAGTACAAAGGCAACGCCACGTAATGCTAAGAAATATGACTTTTCATTCCTGCCAGACTACGCTTAAATCAGGACGAAACTTTAAGGAAAAATTAGCGATGACAAAGAGTTACCTAAGAATTCTCCTGGTTAGCAGCCTGGTAAGCCTCAGCGCCTGCGCCCAACAAACTGAAGTCCGCCAGATGAAGAATGAAGTGGGTTCGTTAAATAAAGAAATGACCCAACTCACCGACCAAACCGTCAAGCTGACGCAACAAAATTCGCTCAATGCCAAATCAACAACTGGCGTTTATTTGCTACCCGGCTCCAAAACGCCCGCTCGCCTGAACAGCCAATTGGGCAATTTGCAAATGTCTCTGAGCAGCATCACGCCTGAAGCCAACGGCAGCCGGGTGATGCTCATCATTAAGGGCGAGTCGAACGATCCGCTGCCTGCTTTCACTGGCAAAGTAGAATGGGGGCAGATTCAGGGCACGACCGATAACTACCAGGAAGTGAACGTTCAGTCGCAACAATTCAGCGCACCTGCCAGCGTCTTAGCGCCGAGCGATGTCAGCATTCCATTGCAACTTTCAGGGCTTTCACCAAATCAACCCGGTTTCGTGCGTATTCATGACATTCAGCCGGTAGACCCTTCACAGGCATTGCCCGCGCAATAATCTCCGCAACCCTCACGCCAGTGGGGGTAAACCTCAGTAACATCTGCTTTTTTTGTTACATCTTGCCAGAGAAAGTGTGACAAATGGCCTACCGTACCGCCAATAAATCCAGTGATCTGAATCACATATATTTGTAACTTTGCCTCATGCATTTGCTTAAATTTACGAAGCAGGTAGAATCTCGCCCGTTTTTAATGTGCGCAAACGTGAACGCAATCGATTACGCATGTGGCGATAATGTGAAATGAAACATATTTTTGTGAGCAGGGATTTCTATAATAGGCGCGTCAATAAGAAACCAGCTGAATGGTTGATGACTTTAGGTGATGACTCGCCTCCTGCCCTCACGGGAATCATGAAAAAACAGTGGCATATACAATTATGAAAAAAATTATTTTGGCGGCTAGCACCGCCCTGGCGCTTTCAAGCTCTTTCACGGCGCACGCCGACGATACTAAAAACTCTGAGTACGTTTCCGACTGGTGGCACCAAAGTGTCAACGTGGTAGGCAGCTACCACACGCGTTTCGGACCAAAAATCACTAACGACGTCTACCTGGAATATGAAGCGTTTGCCAAAAAAGATTGGTTAGATTTTTATGGCTACATCGATATTCCAAAAACCTTCGAGTGGGGCAACGGCAACGATAAGGGCATCTGGGATGACGGTTCTCGTATGTTTATGGAGATTGAACCCCGCTTCTCTATCGACAAGCTGACCGGCACTAGCCTGGCATTTGGTCCATTTAAAGAATGGTACATCGCCAACAACTATATCTACGATATGGGTGCTCACGGCGACGATGCCAGCAAACAAAACACCTGGTATATGGGTCTGGGTACCGACATCGACACCGGTCTGCCGATGAGCCTGTCTCTGAACGTGTATGCAAAATACCAGTGGCAGAACTATGGCGCGTCCAACGAAAACGAGTGGGATGGCTACCGCTTCAAAGTGAAATACTTTGTGCCGATTACTTCCCTTTGGGGCGGTAACCTGAGCTACATCGGCTTCACCAACTTCGACTGGGGTTCAGATCTGGGCGATGATAACTTCATCGACAATAAGGGCAAACACGCCCGTACCAGCAACTCCATCGCTTCCAGCCATATCCTTGCGCTGAACTACGATCACTGGCATTACTCTGTGGTTGCTCGTTACTGGCACAACGGTGGTCAGTGGGCAGATAACGCCAGCCTGAACTTCGGTGATGGTGATTTCAATGTGCGTTCTACCGGTTGGGGTGGTTACCTGGTTGTAGGTTACAACTTCTGATAACCGTCTGAATCATCGAAAAGCCGATCCGCTATTTGCCGATCGGCTTTTTTGTGTCTGGTAAACAGCCTTCGCTATGCTGCAAATTAATGAAGTCAGCCAGAGAACGATCGGGCCGCTCAGCAAAGTACTCACCAGTGAGCGTTACCGAAAGGCACCTGTCCAACCGGAAACTGCGGTAATCTTCACGCGTTTCACACCAGGCCACCAGCAACCAAACTTCGCCCCAGAAGGTCAGTCCGAGCGGATGTACTTTTCTGCTCGACGCATTTCCCTTTTCATCCCGGTAGCTCAGATTCACCACCTGCAGTTTGCCGATAGCGGCATGAAAAACGTCAAACCAAATTTTTACCTGCGGATACTTATTAAAATCCGGCGAGATAATCCGGCATCGCTCCGCCACTGCGCGTCGTTGTGGCGTCAGTATCCCCAACAGCTTTTCTTCCGCTGTTCCGGCATTTTGCGCCAGAGTTTCACCGCTCCACGTTTGAACTAAACGAATAGCCGCCACTAAGGCTTCCACTTCGCTGGGAGTAAACATCAGCGGTGGTAAATCGTAACCGGGCAATAACCGGTAGCCGCAACCCGCCTCCCCTTCAACAGGAACGCCTGACAGGGAAAGATCGCGAATATCACGATAAATGGTGCGCTCAGAAACTTCGAGCCGCTCCGCAAGCATGGCTGCCGTAGACAAACGCCGCCCGCGCAGGATCTGGACTATCTGAAAAAGGCGGTCAGCTCTTCGGCTCATAGGCCTCCCTGGTGATGGTTATGCCTGCCGATTAATCAGCAGGCATTGCTCGTTGAGTATATCTGTCCTTACGCGGGTTGATGTAACCCAACTCGATTCCCTTCACTATCTAAAATCAGCGCAAAAGTACCAATATCATCAGGCAAAACTTGCGGACCAAAAACACATTCCCCGCCAGCTTTTGCGACTCGTTCAAGCATGGCCGTTAAATCAGACGCATGCAGGTAAACCACAGACCCTTGCGCGGAAGGTTTAAACGCATCCGCCTTCAGTAATGCACCGCCAGGATTGGGTTTATCGTGTGGGAATATGGCCATTTCCATTCCAGGCATCGATTCGCGATGAAATTTAGCTGTAAAAACAGCCTCATAAAATGCTGTAGCCCGTTCAAGATCCTGCACAGGGATTTCAAACCAATTGATGGTAGTGTTCATTTTTAACTCCTCAATGGTGATGTTCAACATTGAGTCTACCCAGCCCCTCCTGACAGCCTACTGTCAGGAGACTTTTGCTCAGGCGAAAAAAAACCGCAGCACCAGGGCTGCGGTTTTACTATCAGTGAACGACCTGATGATTAAGGCAGAATCGACGGCTGATCCGCGCCTTCTTTCTCTACTTTCTGCTGTAGCATGTGCTCACGCTTCATGCCCAGTTTCAACGCCAGTGCAGACGCGACGTAGATAGAAGAAACCGTACCGATAGAAACACCGATGAGCATCGTCAGTGAGAAGCCTTTCAGCATTGCTCCACCGAAGAGATACAGCATCAGAATCACGACTAAGGTAGTACCAGAAGTAATCAACGTACGATGCAGCGTTTGCGTCAAAGAAACGTTGAAGATTTCATACGGTGTACCGCGACGAATCTTACGGAAGTTCTCACGAATACGGTCCGATACTACGATACTGTCGTTCAGTGAGTAACCGATAACCGACATCAACGATGCAACGATTGTCAGGTCAATCTCAATGTGGAATAGCGACAGCACGCCCAGAGTAATCACCACGTCGTGCATCAACGCAATTACCACACCCGCAGCCAGACGCCATTCAAAGCGGAAGCCGACATAAACCAGAATTGAGATAAGCGCGGCTAACAACGCCAGTGCACCATTCTGAGCCAGATCCGCACCCACACTTGGGCCGACAAATTCGATACGTTTTACGCCAGCATTCTGGTTAGTCGCTTCGTTAATAACCTGAACAACCTTGCTGCCCAGCACTTGCCCACCGGTTTCCCCTTGGGCAGGTGGCATGCGTACCATGATGTCACGGCTGCTACCGAAGTTCTGAACCAGCGGCTCCGCAAAGCCCGCTTTTTGCAGTGCTTCGCGCATCTGGTCTAAATCTGCTGGTTTTTCCAGCGAGATTTCGATAACCGTACCGCCAGTGAAATCCAGACCCCAGTTAAAACCTTTCACACCGATAATGGCGATAGAAAGGATTAACAGGAACCCGGAGATACCGAAAGCCCAGAAATCCCAGCGCATAAAGTCATGGACTCTACGGCCGTAGTTTAATTGTTCAACAGTATATTCCTGTGCCACAACGCACTCCTCAGATAGACAGCTTGTTGATGCGTTTGCCGCCGTACAACAGGTTTACGATGGCACGGGTACCGACGATGGCGGTAAACATGGACGTCGCCACACCAATACCGGTTGTGATTGCAAAGCCTTTAATTGCCCCGGTGCCTACGGCATACAGGATGATGACCTTGATAAGCGTCGTAATGTTGGCATCGAAGATAGAGCTGAACGCGCCCTGGTAGCCTTCGTGGATAGCCTGTTGTACCGAACGCCCGTTACTAAGTTCTTCCTTAATACGTTCGTTTATCAGTACGTTGGCATCCACCGCCACCGCAAGGGTTAACACGATACCCGCAATACCTGGCATAGTGAGCGTCGCCCCTGGTAACAGGGACATAATCCCAACAATCATCACCAGGTTAACCAACAGCGCTGAGGTCGCAATCAGGCCAAACTTCTTATAGAAGAACAGCATAAAGATGATTGAAACGGCCAGACCTGCCAGACATGCTTCCAGACCTTGCTTGATGTTTTCCATACCCAAAGTTGGGCCGATGGTACGCTCTTCAACAATCTGAATAGGCGCAATCAACGCACCAGCACGCAGCAGCAGAGAAAGCTGACGCGCTTCGTTCGGGTTGCTGATGCCGGTGATACGGAAGCTGTTACCCAGACGTGACTGAATGTTTGCCACGTTAATAACTTCTTCTTGTTTCGCCAGAATCGCACGACCGGTTGCATCTTTCTTTCCGCTGTCTTTGTACTCCACAAACAGAGTCGCCATCGGTTTGCCGATGTTGTCTTTGGTGAAGTTAGACATGATGTTACCGCCAGCACTATCGAGTGAAATATTCACCTGAGCCTGGTTGTATTCATCGGTGCTGGAAGTCGAGTCAGTGATGTGGTCACCGGTCAGAATCACACGCTTGTACAGGACAACCGGCTGACCTTCACGGGTATCTTTCACTTCGGAATCGCCCGGCACACGGCCAGAAGCCGCAGCGGAAGCATCTACGTTAGTGTTAACCAGACGGAATTCAAGCGTTGCAGTCGCGCCCAGAATCTCTTTCGCACGTGCTGTATCCTGAATACCTGGCAGTTCAACGACGATGCGGTCCGCACCCTGACGTTGTACCAGAGGTTCAGCCACACCCAGTTGGTTTACACGGTTACGCAGAATATTAATGTTCTGCTGAACGGCATATTCACGCGCTTCGCTCAGGCGAGCATCTGTCATTACAGCACGCATTGCGTTGCTGCCCTGAGCAGAAATCACCAGATCACGATGGCGTGGAGTTAAATAAGAGATAGCGTCATCGCGCGTTTTGCTGTCACGGAAGACAACATTAACACCATAGTTATCGGCTTTACGCACGTTGGTGTAAGCGATGCTCTTGTCGCGCAAATCGGTGCGCAAGTTATCAATGGTCTGCTCCTGGAGTTTACTCAGGGCGGTATCCATATCAACTTCCATCAGGAAGTGCACGCCACCACGCAGATCAAGACCGAGTTTCATCGGTTCTGCGGAAATGGCAGATAACCAGCGAGGAGTAGCTGGAGCAAGGTTAAGAGCGACAACGTATTTATCGCCAAGGACGCCCATCAGCGCTTCACGAGCACGCAGTTGCGTGTCAGTGGTATCAAAGCGTGCAAGGATCGCACCTTCTTCCAGCGCCACAGACTTAGCGGTTATTTTTTCTGCGTTTAAGGTGTTCTGGACCTGGATCAGCGTTTGCTCACTGGCGGCGACGCCGCGCGCGCCAGTGATCTGAACTGCCGGATCCTCACCATATAGGTTGGGAAGTGCGTATAGCAGACCGACGGCAAAGACGACGATCAGCATGATGTACTTCCACAAAGGATAGCGGTTTAGCACGGTAGTTCCCTTAGGGAAAAACGAATATTACAGCGCCTTCATAGTGCCTTTCGGCAGAACGGCAGCTACGAAATCACGCTTGATAACGACTTCAGTAGTGTCGTTCAGCGCGATAGAGATATAGCCAGTTTCAGCTACTTTCACTACGCGACCGACCAGACCACCGGTAGTCAGCACTTCATCCCCTTTAGAGATGGAGTCCATCAGCTTTTTATGCTCTTTAGTACGTTTTTGCTGTGGGCGCAGGATCATGAAATAGAAGATCAGACCAAATACCACCAGCATAAGAATCAAAGAGTACGGGCTACCTTGCGCAGGTGAAGCACCTGCGGCTACCGCATCAGAAATAAAAAAGCTCATTAAAAATCCCTCATTATTAAATTAATCAACATTCAAAGGTGGAACTGGTTTACCGATTCGCTCGTAAAAATCACTCACGAAGTGCTCTAATTTACCCTCTTCAATGGCCTTGCGTAAACCAGCCATTAAACGCTGGTAGTAGCGCAAGTTATGAATCGTGTTGAGCCGCGCGCCGAGTATTTCGTTACAACGGTCAAGATGATACAAGTAGGCACGTGAATAATTGCGACACGTATAGCAATCACACTCAGAATCCAGCGTCGAAGTGTCATCTTTATGCTTCGCATTACGGATTTTCACCACGCCGTCGGTGACGAATAGATGGCCATTACGTGCATTACGGGTTGGCATCACGCAGTCGAACATATCAATACCGCGACGAACACCTTCAACCAAATCTTCCGGTTTACCTACGCCCATAAGGTAACGAGGCTTGTCCGCAGGGATTTGTGGGCAAACATGCTCCAGAATACGGTGCATGTCTTCCTTCGGCTCACCTACTGCAAGGCCGCCGACAGCGTAGCCATCAAAGCCAATCTCTACCAGACCTTTTACCGAGATATCTCGTAAATCTTCGTAAACGCTGCCCTGAATAATGCCAAACAACGCATTTTTATTCTCAAGAGAATCAAAGCGATCGCGACTACGCTGTGCCCAACGCAGCGACATCTCCATTGAACGCTTAGCGTAATCCCAGTCAGCCGGGTAAGGCGTACATTCATCAAAGATCATGACGATATCGGAGCCGAGATCGTATTGAATTTCCATAGATTTTTCAGGATCGAGGAAAATCGCATCGCCGTTGATTGGGTTGCGGAAGTGCACACCAGCTTCGGTAATCTTACGGATATCGCCCAGGCTGAACACCTGGAAACCGCCAGAGTCAGTCAGGATTGGGCCTTTCCACTGCATGAAATCATGTAAGTCACCGTGCAACTTCATGATTTCCTGGCCAGGACGCAGCCACAGATGGAAAGTGTTGCCCAGAATAATCTGCGCACCAGTGGCTTCAACTTCTTCCGGCGTCATCCCTTTTACGGTGCCGTAAGTGCCAACGGGCATAAAAGCTGGCGTTTCTACTACGCCACGGTCAAACACCAGGCGGCCACGGCGGGCGCGTCCATCGGTGGTATCTAATTCAAATTTCACATTTTCTCCTGCATCA
>Ga0160449_1001641_pt1 | contig 10635 bp, 13 predicted proteins | sample HID1975I_E1MG_FD_108216 | JGI IMG/M metagenome (GOLD analysis project Ga0160449, IMG submission 108216) | Enriched soil microbial communities from UW Madison campus, WI, USA - HID1975I_E1 MG | ecosystem: Environmental > Terrestrial > Soil > Unclassified | place: USA: Madison, Wisconsin...
CGAGCTCCGTTCAGCGTGACTGGAGCAGGCCCCGCCTGCCAACTACGATGAAGCTCGCTGCGAACATGATCAACGTGAACATCGTCAACCAGTCGAGCGGAGCCGGCGCCAGCACGAAGCCGAGATGGGCCAATATCACCCAACCGCCGCCGATGACGACGATCAAGTAGAAGGCTGCGTTGCCGGTCTCGCGTGACATGGTGCGCGGAAGCTCATCCAGCAGCGGCCACGTTGCGAAGGTCAGCCCTGCCGCGATGCCGAGCAAGACCAGCACCGACACCAGGGCGATGGTTGGCGATAGTGCGCCGCCTGGCCCGACCACGCTCAACAAGACCAGCGTCAGGCCCATCGCCGCGATCACGATCAGGCTGTAGAGGCGCGGGCGGCCGCGTTCGAGGTTTGCATCCATCTCCTCCGGTGGCGGGGCAGCTCCGGGCGCATGGGCTGCAGCGAGCCCCAGGAGGCCCATGATCGCGAAGAGCAGGAGCACCGCGCCCAGGCCCAAGGCGATCGTTGCCGACACACCCAAAGCGCTTAGCGTGCGCGTGCCGGTAAAGCCGAACGTCTTGATCAGTGCGATGATGGCGAAGCCCACGACGATCGACATCATGAAATGGACAATGGCGGGCGGTTTGTAGTTCGTCATGCCATCATTCCTTCTCGGGTTCCCAGGTGTCGATGAACAGCTCGGGCACGGCGATCCCGAACAGCTTCGCCATCCGCAGCGCCAGCGGCAGGCTCGGGTCGTACTTGTCGGTTTCGACCGCGTTGATCGTCTGTCGCGAGACGCCGAGCCGGCGGGCCAACTCGCCCTGGCTCCAGCCCTTCGCCTCCCGCACGATCTTCAGCCGATTTTCCAAGCCACCATCCTGTCTGTAAAGAGTTCTTTACAGGCCATCGACGCCCTGTCAATGACTCTTTACAGGCCTCTCGCGAAGACGCGGTGACCAAAGGCTGGCGTCGAAGCCATCGTGCGACGTTCACCGCCACCTCTATGTCCGATGGATCTCACCTCCATGGCAGTCTTGTTTTGCGCCGCCACGGCGGCGCGGTGCTTGGGGCGCCGCCCCTGGCGCACTTCGGATCGGCTTCCGCCCAGCTTCCTCCACGCTTCGCGTTCCGTGCAGCCGGTTCCCCGCGAAGCCGCCCCTCCGTTTGCACCCCCGGTCTCGCCGACGGGCAGGGTTTCAGCGCGGCGCTTCGCTGCGCGAAACCCAAGCCCAAGGAAGGACAGACCATGTATCACCAACTCGCCACCCGGTTCGGCCGCAACGCCCATCAAATCAGCGGCTATGAGGCGCTCGACAACGAGGCGCTGTATCGGCACGTCCCGTCGATCTTCGCCCGCGAGGCGCACGACAGCCGTTCGGATCGCTATGTCTATGTTCCCACCATCGACATTGTGGAGGGGCTGCGCCGGGAAGGATGGTTCCCGTTCTTCGCCGTCCAATCCGTTCCCCGCGACGGCAGCCGCCACGGCCACGCCAAGCATATGCTGCGCCTGCGCCGGGATGACGGCATCGGCAAGCCCGAGGCCGCCGAAGTCATCATCGTCAACAGCCATGACGGGACCAGCGCCTATCAGATGTTCGCCGGGATGCTGCGCTTCGTCTGCACCAACAGCATGATCGCGGGCGAGCGGTTCGAGGAAGTCCGCGTAGCCCACAAGGGCAACATTCAGGACGACATCATCAAGGGCGTTTACACCGTGGCGGAGGACTTCCCGCGCCTGATCGACGCCAGCGAGGGCATGAAGGCGACCCAGCTTACCGATGACGAGCGGCGGTTGCTCGGCGAGGTGAGCCTTGTCGCCCGCTATGGCGAGGATGAAAGCCCGCTGCGCCCCGAGCAGATCATCGAGCCGCGCCGCCGCGAGGATGTGGGCGCCAGCCTGTGGAGCACGTTCAACGTCATTCAGGAGAACGTCATCCGGGGCGGACTGCATGGCCGCAAGCGCAATGCCGAGGGCCGCATCCGCCGCAGCCAGACGCGCGCCATCAACGGCATCGACCAGAATGTGACGCTCAACCGGGCGCTCTGGACGCTGGCCGAGGGGATGCAGCGTTTGAAGGCGGGATGACCGCCACGCCGCAGGGCCGGTTTCGGTCCTGCGGCTTTTGGCGTTCCCGATAGCTAGGATTCGCGCCGATCCGGCCAGCCCGGATCGGCGGCGGCCACGCGTGCTAAGGTCCGCGCGACGCTAAGGCGCGCGCTCGCCGGGCGGTCGCCCGGCTCGCATTTCTATATTCCCAATTACTCAAGACGACTATAATAGTCGTTTTCGTGGCGGATGCCGCGCCCGTCGTGGAGGTGATCGTGCATGATCAATTCCCGCCAGGTGCGGGCCGCACGCGCGCTTCTCGGTTGGACGCAGGAGATGCTTGCCGACAAGGCCCTGGTTGCTCTGACCGCGCTCAAGCGCGTCGAGTCGGAAAGCGGCTTGCCCGTGCGCGAGGACACCCGGCATCAGGTGGTCAAGGCGCTGGAGGCAGCCGGGATCGTTTTTCTCGACTCGGATCGAGGCGAAGGCTTGATGCTCGTGCATGGCGCACCAAGCAGATCGCGAAAGTAACGGGCCGCGATACGCCCTCGCTTATGCTCGTGTCATCGGGGCGTCATAGCAAGGACGGCATGATTACTTCGATCCATTATGGTGTATAGTTCGTGAATCAGCAGGCGCGGGAGGCAATGGCTGACGTCGGAGCGAATCGATGGCGATAGCCGCTTTCGAGGACCGCGCCCCCGATGCGCCCTGTGTCACCGACTATGACGAGCGCCATCACCAGACCTATTGGCGCCTGCTCGACGCGGCAGACGAAAAAGCCGACTGGCGCGAGGCCGTCCGCATCATTTTCGGCATCGACCCTGACGCCGAGCCGGAGCGTGCGCGCCTGGTTTACGACTCCCATCTCGCCCGCGCCCGGTGGATGAGCGAAACCGGCTATCGCCATTATCTGCGCCCATCCAGTTCGTAGAATCTGACCACACCACCCGGCGCGTTTGCGGAAAATCCCGTTCAAACTGCTGACTCCAAACGGCTATGCGGCCATCCGCTCGGCAGGGCTTCTCCGCCGGGGCCGGGCTGAGAACATCTCCCTACGCGCTCCACAGAGAGCCGTGCTTGGGAGGGTTTCATGCCGCCTGAGAAGGATTGGCGCGCGCCCCTGGACGAGGTCGGGGGCGACGCGCTGCAATATTGCGACATCGCCATCGGCTATCTCAGCCGAAATAGCCGTTATCGTGCCGACTACACCCGCGCACTCGGCCGCGTGAAGCGCGGCACGATCTCCGCCGACGAGGCGACCGCCGGCCTCGTGCAGCGCTGGGGGATCAGCTTCCACACCGCGCCGTCTTCCGCCTTCGATCCGAAGCTGGCGGTCGCGCGGCCCGACCTCGCGCCGGACAGTATCATTTTGGCGCCATCCTTGGATGGTATCGGCGCGGCGGCCCATCTCGACATGACGATGCTGGGCGCGGTTCGCGCGCGCATGACAATCGGCGACTTCCTCCATCTCATTCTCGCCGACACCGAGGGCGATGAGCATCTCTGGGTTTCGGGCTCGTTCGACCGGCCGATGGCCATGATGCTGCCGATCGGGATCGATCCATTCGCGCGCCTCGCGGCCGCCGAGCGGCTTTGTCGGCGCCTGCTCGGCATGGCGGCAGGCCCGCCGGCGCTGCGTCCATCGCCCTTCCGCCGCCAGCATCTTCTCACCCTGTTGCAGGTGCTCGACGGACGCGCAGCGGGCGTCAGTCAGCGGGAGCTGGCTGCCTCGCTGATCCACCGGAAGGTCCGCCGCTATAGCAACGCCGAATGGATCGAGAGCCCCGAGCGCAAGCGGATCAGGCGGTGGATCACCGAGGCCGTTGAACTGCGCGACGGCGGCTATCTCCGCCTGTTGCGCGGCGGCTGAAGGGGGACATTCCCGGCCGCCTCGGCACTGTCCCTTCTCCGCATAGGGGCGGGTTCGCCACCATCGCCCCCTGTCCGCCGGTCTCTCTTTTCGGGGCCGACCACCATCAGGAGGATCATCATGGCCGAGCCCGTCGCCGTCACAACGCCACGCTATCTCAAGACGCCGGACGCGGCGATCCATCTCGGCCTGTCGGCCCGGACGCTGGAGAAGCATCGTTGCTTCGGCACCGGGCCGGTGTTCCGTAAGCTCGGGGGCCGCATCGTCTATGCGATCGACGACCTCGACTCTTGGGCGGCGCTCGGCACCCGTCACTCGACCTCCGATCCCGGCAAGGGCGTGGTCTATCCCGCCAAGCGACTGCCTACCGATTGCGTGCGGCGCTAAGCACCCATGCCCGCCGCACGCTCCCTTTCCGGCCAGTCCAGCGCCGAGCGAACACAGCTTGAGCTGTTCCGCTCGGTCCCTGGCGACCTCGCGCCTCGCGACGCGCAGGATTTGATGGCGTGGCCGTTCTTCAGCCTCGCCAAGACCAGGCGCGTCGCGCCCATCGATTTCCGTATGGGCGCGACATGGATCTCGGTCGAGGCCGTGTTCGAGCATGGCATAGCGACCATTTGGGACGCCGACGTGCTGATCTGGGCGGCCAGTCAGCTCATCGAAGCGCGCGACGCAGGGCGACCGACCTCGCGCCTGATGGTGACGACGCCGCACGAGATATTGACGTTCACCCGGCGCGGCACCGGCAAGGCGAGTTACGAGCGGCTGAAGGCCGCGCTCGACCGCCTCCAATCCACGACCGTCGCCACTTCGATTCGGCAGGAGCATCAGCGGCGGCGCCATCGCTTCTCCTGGATCAACGAATGGCGCGAGCTGGCCAACGGCGGCGGCCGCGCCCTCGGCATCGAGCTGATCCTGCCCGACTGGTTCTATGCCGGCGTTCTCGACCGCGCGCTCGTGCTGACGATTGACCGCGCCTATTTCGATCTGACGGGCGGCCTCGAGCGCTGGCTCTACCGTATCGTGCGCAAGCATGGCGGCCGCCAGCAAGGCGGCTGGAGCTTCGACGTTCCGCACCTCTACATGAAGTCCGGTGTCCTCTCGCCGCTCCGCCGCTTCGCGTTCGAACTGCGCGCCATCGTCGCGCGCCAACCGCTTCCTGGCTACGTCCTCACGATCGAACATGCGCTCGGCCGCGATCGGCTGAACTTCACTCCTGTCCCCGTCGATCCGTTCGACGCCGCCATGCGCCGCGTCGGCCTCAAGCCTGTGGAGAACTGGCCATGAGGTTCGGACTATCGGGAACAGCCGGATTCGGACCTTCGGGAACGCGAGACTCGGACTTTCGGGAACGCACGCGCCTCGCAAACCCGCAGGAATCCTCGCGAAATCGAGCCCCCTCTAACGGTGCTAATAGAAAAGAATCCTTCGGATTCTTGCTAACACCACGCGCGGCTGTGGACAGCCTGGCCCCGTGCGGAGCGTCGCCGCTCAGCCGACGGACAAGTCGCCAGCCCCGCACCGTCCCGATTGCACTCTGCATTCCAGGAGATCCCCGATGATCGACAATCGGCCCCCCGCCGTGCGCGGTGGCGGCGCGTTCAGCGCGCTCGCCCGCGACGGCCTTACCCATGTCGAGCTGACTTGGATTGAGAAGAAGCTGGAGCACTGGATACGTTTCGGCCGGATCGCCCAGGATCGCATCCTGACCCGGAGCACCCGCGTCGTCGGCTTCCGTCCGGGCGCTGTCTTCGCGTTTGTGCGCTGGGCGGCCAACGACTTCGGCACCGTCATTTCGCGTATCGACGTGGTGCGCGCGGTCGCTGCCAACGAGCCCTATACGACGCTACCGTTCGTGCGGCCGGGCGGCGATATCCTGCTCAGGATCGAAGGCTGGCCCAAAGTCCAACAGGTGCTTACCGCGATCGACGCGGTGGAAGCGGCCGGCGTCGATCCCTGCGATGCAGCGGCCGACCACTGGCGCCACGTCCACAACCGCATCGCCGCCGGCCATCAGCCCCGACTCTACACGATCGCGCGCCATCACGCCTGGCTCAAGCGCCGGGAGATCGAGGGATGACGCGCGGCCGTTATGTCATGGCGACGGCCATCATCGCGTCCGTTTTCGCGGCATCCTTCGTCGCCATCGCCGTCACCGATCCCTCGCCGCGCGTCATCTGGAACGCCAGTGCAAGCGCGCCGATCGGGCTGTACCGCCTCCATCCCAATAGCGATCCGCCCACCGGCGCACTCGTCGCCATTACGCCACCTGAGCAGTTGGCGCGCTGGCTTTCGGCGCGCGGCTATCTCCCCGAAGGCGTGCCGCTCCTGAAGCATGTCGCGGCGAAAGCGGGGCAGCGGATTTGCAGGGCGGGCGATGTCGTGAGCATCGATGCGAAGCCCGTCGCAACCGCCCGCGCGCGGGATGGCCGGGGCCGCCCGCTGCCGATCTGGCAGGGCTGCCTGACGCTGAAACCCGGCGAGCTGCTGCTGCTCAATCCGTCCGTCCCCGATAGCCTGGACGGCCGCTACTTCGGCCCGTTGCCAGCCTCGGCGCTGCTTGGCCGCGCGACGCCGATCCTCACCCGCGATACGCCGCGCGCGCCGCTCGTTTGGCGCGGCCAGCACTCATGACCCCGCTTTTTCCCTGCCAACCGAAAGGAGCATCCCATGCAGATCGGCAGCTTCACCCGCACCCGCCACGGCTATGAGGGCCGTATCCACACGCTGACGCTCGACGCGCCGCTTTGCCTCGTGCCGGCCGAGGCGCAGGAGGGCGAGAATGCGCCTGATTGGCGCGTCCATCTCGGCGACAGTGAGGACGGCCCGGAAGTCGGCGCGGGCTGGAACGAGACCGGCGAGCGCGCTGGCGAATACGTCTCGCTGCGCCTCGACGATCCCGCCTTCGTGCAGCCGATCCGCGCCGCTCTGTTCCAGAATGGCGACGACAAATCCGCTTGGGCGCTGCGATGGAACCGGCCGCAGAAGCGCCGCGAACAGGACTGAGGCCGTGCGCTCCGCTGTCCTCGCCGCCACCGGCATCGCGCCTTTCTCGGTCATCCCTTTGTTCGCGGAAGGACCGAATCATCCCTTCGTCCCGCTCGGGCGTAGGCCGGCCGGCGCGCGCAGCGAAGGTCAAGGGCGGCCATCGGCCGGCGCTACGCGCGCACCCTTTACCGGAGCGAGCACGCTGGCAGGCTGGCGTCGTGGCAGGGGCGGATTGGCTGTCGCGATTGCGGCCTTGCTGCTGTCGAGCGTCTCTGCGCCGTTCGCCGCGTCGGCGCAGAATGCACCGATCGACCGCACGGCCGCGAGCCATCCTTACGCGGTCCATGTTGTGGACGCGGCGCGGCGCTTCGGCATCCCGGAAGCCTGGATATGGGCGGTGATGCGCATTGAGAGCAACGGCGATGCCCGCGCCGTCTCGACGGCCGGCGCGACGGGGCTGATGCAGATCATGCCCGCGACCTGGGCGACCTTGCGCGCGCGCTATCGCCTCGGGTCCGACCCCTTCAATGCGCACGACAACATCATGGCGGGCGCGGCCTATCTGCGCGAGATGCACGACCGCTACGACGACGTGACGGCGATGCTGGCTGCCTACAATGCGGGGCCGGGCCGCTACGACGAGCATATCTCGCGCGGCCGTCCGCTGCCCGGCGAGACGGTCGCCTATCTCGCCAAACTCGCGCCAATCACCGGCGGCGGGGGCGACACCCAGCTTGCCGCCGCGCCGGCTCCCGATCCGTTCGCCTGGCGTCGCGCCGCGCTGTTCGCAGTGCGATCGACCGCGCCTTCGACGGTGCGGCCGGATACCGCAAACGATGCCGCCGATGTGCAGGCCGAGCGCCTGCCGACCGATGGCGCGGCCGTTGCAATGGCCGCCATCACGCCATTCTCGGCCGGCCTGTTCGTCCCTGTCTCTCGCCGGTCTCCGCAATGAGCGGCTCTCGGGCACCCTGGCAGGCTCCGTCGCAGGCTGTCGCAGCGCCGGAAGGGATGAGGCCTCAGATTTTGCAGGGAAGGGAACGAGGGCAAGATAAAGGGCGGCAATGTGCGATGCCATTTTGCCCCGGTCGGAGCCTTGATTCTCAAGGCTTTTGGCCATTGCTGCGCAATGTGCGCGCGAAACGCGCAATGTGCGGCGAGCGCCGAACACCAGCAAACATCAGGGTTTTCCGCACATTGCGGAGCCTCGCGCCATGAGCGGCGACGACGATTTCCGCATCCGGCCAGGCCGCATCCGTTCGCGCGGCGGCCAGCGCGCGCTGCCGATCATCGCCCAGGCGCTCGCCGCCGCCCAGCGCGCCGGCGGCCATGTCTCGCGCCGGGGCCGGATCATCGCGCCCGGCCGCTCGACCTTCGGGCGGGGCCGGGTCGCCAGCCTGCGGGCCACCCACCGGCTCGGCCACCGATCGCGCCAGGTGATCGTCAAGGCCCGCGTCGTCCGGCATGGCGGCCGCGCCTCGCTCGCGGCCCACCTCAACTATCTGCAACGCGATGGCGTCACCCGCGACGGCGAGAAGGGCGTGCTGTTCGGCGCCGAGGCCGAGGGCCTGGATCGCAACGCGTTCGCGGGGGCTTGCGAGAACGATCGGCACCATTTCCGCTTCATCGTCTCGCCCGAGGACGCGCCCGAGATGGGCGACCTCAAGGGCTTCACCCGCGAACTGATGACGCGGATGGAAAAGGATCTCGGCACTCGCCTGGACTGGCGGGCGGTCGAGCATTGGAACACCCAGAATCCCCACGTCCACATCATCGTGCGCGGCGTCGGCGAGGACGGGCAGAACCTCGTCATCTCGCGTGACTATATCGGCGAGGGATTGCGGGCGCAGGCGCGCGAGATCGTCACCCGCGAGTTGGGGCTGCGCAGCGACCTCGACATCCGCCAATCGCTGGAGCGCCAGGTCGAGGCGGAACGCTGGACCGAGATCGACCGGGACCTGTCGCGCACCCTCCAGCGCGACGGGCTGATGGACATGGCGCCGGAGCCCGGCGTGCGGCCAGATGGCGACCACACGCTGCGGATGGGGCGGCTGCGGAAGCTGGAGGGTCTCGGTCTGGCCAACGAGATCGCGCCCGGCCAGTGGACGCTGGCGGGCGACGCGCAAGGAGCCTTGCGCGAACTGGGCGAGCGCGACGACATCATCAAGCGGATGCACAAGGCGATGACCGACCGCGGCATCGACCGGGGGGCCGCCAGCTATGTGCTCGACGCCGATCCCGCCCAGCCCGTCGTCGGCCGACTGGTCGATCGCGGCCTGCATGACGAGCTGACGAGCGGCGCCTACGCGATCGTGGACGGCATCGACGGTCGCACGCACCACGTCCGCTTTTCCGACATCGAGGCGACCGGCGATTGCAGGCCCGGCGCGATCGTCGAGCTGCGCCATTTCGAGGACCGCAAGGGACGGCAGCGGGTGGCGCTGGCCGTGCGCTCGGACATGGACCTGCCCGCGCAGGTCCGCGCGCCGGGCGCCACCTGGCTCGACCGGCGCAATCTGTCGGGCGATGGCCGCGATCTTGGCGGCGGCTTCGGGACCGAGGTGCGCGCCGCGATGGAGGCCCGCGCCGGACATCTCGCCGACGAGGGGCTGGCGCGGCGGCAGGGGCAGCGGATCATCTTCGCGCGCAATCTGCTCGACACACTCAGGCGGCGCGAGCTGGACACCACCGCCAAGAACTTGTCGGCCGAGATCGGCTTGCCGCACACGCCCTCCAAGGTCGGCGAATTTGTCGCCGGCACCGTGCGCCAGCGGCTGACGCTCAGCTCGGGCCGCTTCGCCATGATCGACAACGGCCTGGGCTTCCAGCTCGTGCCCTGGTCGCCCTCCCTCGACCGCCAGATCGGCAAGCACATCTCCGGCGTCATGCGCGGCGACGGCGGCGTGGACTGGTCGTTCGGGCGCGGCCGGGGGCTCGGGCTGTGAGCCGCCAAAGGAGATAGTCCATGTCCGCCACCAAAATCCTGTGGGGTCAGATCATCGTGGTCTTCACGATCATCCTCACGACGGTCTGGGCCGCGACGCAGTGGACGGCCGCGGCGCTGGCCTATCAGCCCGAGCTCGGGCCGCCCTGGTTCGTGGCTTTCGGCTGGCCCATCTATCCGCCGCCGGCCTTTTTCTGGTGGTGGTTCTCGTTCGACGCCTACGCGCCCGACATATTCCGGACCGGCGCCTTCATCGCGGGGTCAGGCGGCTTCGCTGCGATCGTCGTCGCCATCGCCATGTCGGTCTGGCGAGCGCGGGAGCTGAAGAACGCGCAGACCTATGGTTCGGCGCGCTGGGCGGCACGCAGGGAGGTCGGCGCGGCCGGCCTGCTCGGGCCGAACGGCGTCATGCTCGGGCGGCTCGGCTCTGACTATCTGCGCCACGACGGCCCCGAGCATGTGCTGTGCTTCGCGCCGACGCGGAGCGGCAAGGGCGTCGGCCTAGTGGTGCCGACGCTGCTCACCTGGCCGGGCTCGGCGATCGTGCATGACATCAAGGGGGAGAACTGGCGGCTCACAGCCGGCTTCCGCGCGCGGCACGCGCGAGTGCTATTGTTCGATCCGACCAACGTCGCGTCGGCCGCCTACAATCCGCTGCTGGAAATCCGCAAGGGCGCCTGGGAAGTGCGCGACGTCCAGAATGTGGCCGACGTGCTGGTCGATCCGGAAGGCAGTCTGGAGAAGCGCAATCATTGGGAAAAAACCTCCCATGCGCTGCTGGTCGGCGCG
>Ga0160449_1001648_pt1 | contig 10606 bp, 8 predicted proteins | sample HID1975I_E1MG_FD_108216 | JGI IMG/M metagenome (GOLD analysis project Ga0160449, IMG submission 108216) | Enriched soil microbial communities from UW Madison campus, WI, USA - HID1975I_E1 MG | ecosystem: Environmental > Terrestrial > Soil > Unclassified | place: USA: Madison, Wisconsin...
ATCCTGCCGATGGATGACGCCGATCTCGGCGTTGTCCGTCACTTCGGCGGTAAAAGCGTATTGGAGGCTCATATGTCCTGCCGCGAATTCACAGATCATATCTCCGGCCTTAAGGATCGACAGAATGTACTCCTTGCCGTCTTCCGTCGATTTGCGCAGTTTGACTCTTCCGCTGCGAACGTAGTAAGCGTGATCCGCTTCGTCGCCTTCCCAGAACAGGAATCCGCCAGCGGGGACCCGGATGGGAACCATGATGCTTTCCAGAAGCGCGAACTGCTTAGGCTCGCAGAAGTTTGCGATCCCCATATGACCGGGGCATGCCCTCGTCCCTGTCCCCGTCCGTTCATTTGTCATCGCAATTGCCAGCCCGTTGCTGCCCATCGCTGCCATCTCCCCTCGTTCTGTTACCTCTATCGTACCTCGTGCAGGAAATGAATGTTATCCGGGAATACGCTGAAATGCATAAGGGGAATTCCCCTATTTTTCTGTGAGGAAAATCACATTTGGCGTAAAAAAACGCGCAAAATATGCGCCGAAGCTTCGTCTAATCATAGATCCAGGTATCCCAGACGGGGCGAAAAGGCGGGAAATCGGGCGGCTGAGGCAAAGATGGGGGATTCTCCCGCGGTCTTTCAGGGGATTCCCTGACTTACAAGCAGGGGCAGGCTAGTTACAATAGAAGATGAGTGAGGATCCGAACGGAGGAATGCCGCATGGGAACGAGGGATATACAGATTCAGGGAGTGCTCGAAGGGGTAAGGGGAGCGTTGGACAGCGATCTGGCGGCACTCGCCGTTATTGATCGGAGGGAACGAAGCGCACGTTGGAGATGGGCGTCCGGCAACTTAAACAATCGCTATTCTTACATTAGCATAGGGTACGGACAAGGGATTGAAGGCGAGGTTATCAAAGTGGGACGCGGGCTCGTCTGGGACAGCGGCAACGCCAAGAAGCGCGCCGACTCGATTCTGTTGACGGAGGGGCTGCAATCCGCGTACGCCGCCCCCATTATGGCGGGATCGGACATCGTCGGCATATTGCTGGCGGGAAATCGGACGAAGAGAGCGTACGGCCAGCCTGAACGCGAAACCGTGACGAAAGTCGCCGCCGAGATAGCCGAATGGTTTCAGGATTTGTTATGATAGCGGTATAAAAGTTTGTATATAAAGTCCGATTTTGATCAGGAGGCGGGGGAATGATCCGAATTTTGCTGGTCGACGATCATGCCGTCGTTCGATCCGGCCTGGCGATGCTGCTTAGCGCCAAGGAGGATATGGAAGTGGTGGGGGAAGCGGCCGAAGGCGAAGAAGCGATTGCCAAAGCGATGGAGTGCCGCCCCGACGTCGTGCTGATGGATCTGAGCATGCCGCACGGCAAGGACGGGCTGAGCACGACCGCCGAGCTGAAGAAGGTGCTTCCGAGCGCGGCTGTATTGATTTTGACGATGCATGACGACGAAGAATATTTGTTCCGGGCGATCCATCTGGGAGCTTCCGGTTACTTGCTCAAGAGCGCGCCGCATGAAGAGATGGTCAGCGCGATTCGCCATGTGGCGGAGGGCAATGCGTATTTACACCCGACCGCGACCAAAAGGCTGATGAGCGAATATTTGGATAAGCTGAAGAACGGCGGAGGCGACGGGGGAGCGTACGAATCGTTGTCCGAAAGAGAGCGGGAGATTCTCGCCAAAGTCGCGCAGGGCTATACAAACAAAGATATTGCCGAGCAGTTGATCATCAGCGTCAAAACGGTCGAGTCGCACAAGAGCAACTTGATGGATAAGCTTAATCTTAAAACGAGGCCCGATCTGGTCAAGTTCGCGATGAAGAAAGGACTGCTGAATTTTGACGCATGATTACGGAAAATACGGATGGACGGAAAACGGCTCGCACGAGATTATGCTTAAGCAGCTGTCCGATCTGAAGTACGCGCTGGACGAGGCGTCGATCGTCGCGATAACCGACCGTACGGGCAAAATCCAGTATGTCAACGACCGGTTCTGCGCCATCTCCGGCTATTCGCGCGAAGAATTGATGGGGCAGGATCATCGGATTATCAATTCGGGTCACCATGGCAAGGAGTTTATGAAAGAGCTGTGGCGTACGATCGGCTCGGGCAGCGTCTGGAAGGGCGAGATTAAAAACCGCGGCAAAAACGGAAACTACTATTGGGTCGACACGACGATCGTTCCTTTCCTGAACGCAGCGGGAAAACCGTATCAATATTTGTCTATCCGTCATGAGGTGACGGCGCGCAGGCAAGCCGAGGAAGAGCTGCAGCTGCTGCTCTCGCAGATGATGCGCATTCAAGAAGAGGAAAGGCGGCGCTTCTCGCGCGATTTGCACGATGGAATCGGGCAAAGCCTGTTCTCTCTGCTCATTTCCGTCGATGCGGTTCTGTCTAGCGGCGCTTACGATCATTTGAACAAAGTGCGGGAGCAGATCGCGAACCTGATGGCGGACGTACGCGGGCTCGCCTGGGAGCTGAGGCCTTCCGTACTGGACGATCTAGGCGTCATCCCTGCGCTGCGCACGTATTTGGACACCTACTCGAAGCATTACGGCATTCAGGTCGCATTTTCCTCCAACTTGAAAAAGAGGCTGAACATTCAAGAGGAGACGACCATCTATCGCGTCATTCAGGAAGCTCTGACGAACGTCGGCCGTTATGCCGACGTATCGGAAGCGTCCGTCGACGTTCGGGATAACGACTCCCATGTTCAAGTGTCGATCGAGGACCAAGGCAAAGGCTTTGTTCGGGACGGCAGCAAGGAAGGCGTCGGTCTGTTCAGCATGGAAGAACGGGCACGGGCGATTGGGAGCGAGCTTCACATTCATTCAGTTCCGGGCCAAGGCACGCGCGTCTCGCTTATCATTCCGCAGCAGCAAAGCGGGGAGTCTATCCCGTAAGCCAAACAAGTTGCTGTGAGAGGTAATTCACGAACAAGGTGCAGGGGGGGGAATTCTCCATCGACTCGGGGGCGTCTAAATAAGCCCGTCCCGCGTACTTATTTGTCCAGAAACATCCCGGGCAGAGCGAATAGGACCGTCCCGCGTACCTATTTGTCCGGAAACACCCCTGCCGGATCAAATAAGCCCTTCGCACGTACCTATCCGCCCGGCATCAGCTCAGACAGATCGAAATGCATCTACTCCCGGCCCGTCAATGCGACAATTCGCTGCGCGATCAGTTTGCCGTGATGACGTCCGCTCTCGATGAAGATTTCGTTCGCTTCCCGTCCGGCGGCGATGACGCCGGCGATGAAGAGCCCCGGCACATCCGTTTCCATCGTCTCCGGGTCGAAGGAGGGCACCGTCGTCTCCGGATTAACCGTCGCTCCCGCATCGGTCAGCAGAGTTCGCTCCGGTCGGAAGCCCGTCAGCGCCAGCACGAAGTCGTTGTCGATCCGGTAAGGAGCAGCGCCGTCCGCTAGCGGCTGAATCGTCACACTGTCCGGATCGATGCGCACGACCTGCGAGGAGAACAGCATCCGGATGCTGCCTTTGTTCACATTGCCTTCGAACAGCGGCCGAACCCAAGGCTTGATGCTGGGCGAATAGTTTTCTCCCCGATATACGACGGTAATTTCCGCTCCTACCCTTTGCAGCTCCATCGCCGCATCCACCGCGGAGTTGTTGCCGCCGATAATCGTCACCTTCATGCCGGTATACGGGTGGGCCTCACCGAAAAAATGGGTCACCTTTGGCAGCTCCTCGCCGGGGATGCCCAGCATGTTCGGATGATCGAAATAGCCTGTTGCAACGACGACATGGCCAGTCGCGTACACGCGCTTGCCGCCGAATCGGTCGACGGTTTCGACAAGGAACGAGCCGTCGGGTTGCGGCCGGATCGCAGCCGCTTCCTCGTAAGCGCGAATGCGCAGCTTCCGCCGCAGCGCCACGTCCCGGTAGTACTGCAGCGCCTCGCGGCGAGACGGCTTGTCGCTGGGGGTTGTGAACGGAATGCCTCCGATTTCCAGCAACTCGGCGGTACTGAAGAAGTTCATATAGGTCGGATACTGATAGATGGAATGGACAACAGCGTGCTTCTCGATTAATAGCGGCTCGATGCCGACGGCTTGCAGCTCGAGGGCGGCGGACAAGCCGCAGGGGCCGGCTCCGATAATCAGGACTTGCTCATTCTGTACGTTCTCGTGTTCGCTCATAACCAATCTCCAATTCGGTGCTTTTGTCTCTCATTGTACCACGTCTAGCGGCTCCCTTCGAAACACCGCATCGAATCCGCTTCGCATTTTCACCATTTGTTCATTTCTCCACCCATACTTTGTGATTTAATTCACATATTTAGGCGGGAAATAAAGCGATAATGGAGGCGTAGGGAGAAGAGAAAACGATGGGAGATGGCGTTAATGGTGTTCAAATTTCTGAGAGAAAACGTCTGGGCAGCGGCGGCCTTTACTCTGCTTCGGATTTACCTGGGCTGGCAATGGCTTGAAGCGGGCTGGCATAAGCTGACCGGCGAAGGGTTCGACGCGTCGGGCTTTCTGAAAAAGGCGATTGACAGTCCGGTCATGGACAAAGCGACGAACGAAGCGATCTATCCGACTTATACGGGGTTTCTGGAGCATTTTGCCTTGCCAAGCGTCAAGCTGATCAACTTCCTGATTCCGGTCGGAGAATTCCTCGTCGGCCTGGGCCTTATCGTCGGAGGATTGACGGCAGCGGCGGCATTTTTCGGCTTGATGATGAACTTCCTGTTCCTGTTTGCCGGAACGGTATCGACTAACCCTTGGCTGACGCTGCTCGGCATTCTGGTCTTGATCGGCGGGGCGAACGCCGGCAAATTCGGACTCGATTACTTCCTTCTCCCGTGGATTCGTATCGGCTGGAAGAAACTGACCGGAGGCAAAGGAGGAACCCCTACGGATGCTCGTACGGTATAAAGGCTTGGAAATGAAACGAAGGCTGCCCGTCCCATTAGGGAGGAGGCAGCCTTTGTTTTTCAAAGAAGACAGGAAGCGGAAGCTCGAACAACCGACATGCTTCCGCCCTCAAGCGGAACTATCCAGAATCCGTTGACCACATGAGTTCCGACGGCGCCGCTGCGCCCGTTCAACGTTAAAGCTTTCACACGCCAACTGTCCATCGGAACGCGTAAGCACCCCGTCATTCCGGGGGGCAGCCTAATCCTTGCGAGGAAGTCCTGCTCCGTACGTTCCCAGGCCACGGCAATTTTACCATAGGGGCTCATCATGCAACTGTCCGCCCAACGCAAATCTCCGAAGCTGGGAGAGATCGCGACGCTTTTCGACCCGGCTTCGATGTCTCCAATGCCCCCGACGATTCGCGGCAGGAAATAAGCCGGAGCCACGCTCCAGCCGTGACAGTAGCTGCGCGTCGGATAGCCGGGGGACCATCTTCCCGGCATGTCCTCCCAGCACGTTGTGCTGCCGCTGTCGGCCATCGCTCCCCACACATCGCGAATTTCCCGCAGCAGAGCGTCGATCATGCCGGCTTGCTCCAGCGCTTGAAGCTTAAAGTAGCGCATGAAGGGCGTAGCGGACCGTACCGTGTCCGTCGCTTCGCCGCGAACAAACCGAAGCAGGGCCTCTCGCCGTTCCGGGCTCGGAATATCGTTGATCCAGCAGACAAGCTGAGTCTGCTCGCTGGCCGAGGGGCTCAACGAGCCATCCGTATGAAGGCAGTCTGCGAAGGCCTGCCGGGAGGAATCCCACAGATGGACGTTCAGGCGATCCTTCAACGCTTCGGACAGGGAGCCGAATTCCGCGGCGTCCTCATTCCGTCCGAGCTGTCCCGCCAGCATGCCGATTCTGCGACAGCTTTCCGCGAACCAGGCGTTCACGTGCGTCACGATCGCTCCTGCCGGCGCATCGATATCGGCCCAATCGAGCAGGTTCCAATAAGAAGAACGGACCAGTCCGGTCGGCTCGTCGAGCAACTGCCGGTAATGGAGCGTCTGCTGTTGCAGCGCAGGATAGATGAGCTCGGCAAAGGCGATATCTCCGGTTCGATCCGCATGCTCGACACAGGCAAGCGCCCATAGCAGGTTCCAGGTGGACAGAATGTTACTCCAACCGCTGGGCACCTGGGATTCGACCGCCGGAGAGCGGTCGAGCGATTGGGCCGCGAGCGTCAAACATCGCTGGATCAACGGCTCCGCTCCGAATAGCGAGGATGTCGCCTGCGACATAACGTAAGCGTCGCCGACCCAGAAGGCTTGCTCGTAGGTCGGACAATCGACGAAGATGTCGTCGCTGCACAGGCGCGCGGTCCAACGGCTCATGTCGTAGACAACGTTCAAGCGCTCGTCGCTGCAGCGAAAATGGCCGATAGCGGGAGCGGGGTACGTTCGGAGCAAGCAGCGGATGGACTTCAGCCGAATCTGTCCGCGAAAGCCGGAAAATTGTACGGCTAAATACCGGAAGCTGCGATGCGTCAGCGAACGGTAGGACTGCCAGCCCTGCCGGCATACGTAGCGCATCGTGTTGTGCATCGAGTCCATATGAACCGGCGCGTTCCCTTGGTAAGCCTCGAAGCCGTAGAAATCGATCGTTGCGCCGTCTTGGCCGAACAGCTCGAATTCGATCAATCCGGCAGTCATTTTCTCGAATTCGAACACGAGGCGAAACGCTGTTCCCTCGGGCGGTGCGTCGATCAAGGCGGCTTCGCCGTTCCCGCCGCAGCAGCGGAAATCAGCCGCCGTGATCGGGAGCGCTGTCGGTTCCGTTGGACGGCCTCCATCAACGCTCTCCGACGGCCAGGCATGACGGACGCTTAGGAAGACATTGCCGTCATGCTCTGCGGCGCGCGGAAGGATCGACCATCGTCCGTCTGCCGCCGTTCGCCAATCGTCCCAGGTGACGGCGCGCGACATAGAGGTCCATACAACCCCGTCCTCATCGCTGTCTCCTCCGGCGTTGCAAAAGGCAAAGCGGCCTTCCACGATATCGGGCAGGCAAGGGATCGGTTCGTCGGCGTCCGAATGGTCCGACGTTCCCTTCGCGATCTCGCTAGTGATGATCTCGACCGCGGCCTGGAAAGTAAACTCGTGCGCCAGCCCGTCGAACCGGAACAGCAGCAGATTCTCGCCGATCCCGAGAGTGGCGTCGTAATGAAACAGTCCGCTCCAATGACTCCCGGAATCGTCGATCGGAATCAAAGCGACCCCGTTGACCGACATTCGCGTATTCAAGCCGGATGTCCTATCCTGGAAGCGGAAGCGAACCGACATCGGTCGGTCCGCCTTTACCGTTGTCGCCACCATGCCGCGAATCGGATGGGGATTGGCATCCTGCGCCGCCCCCGCCGGCAACAGCAGCCTTCGCAGGTCCATGCTCCATGCCGGAAGTGGAAGCATGACGACCGAAGCCTCGCGAAGGCTGACCGGGTACATTTCCTCACAGGTGAGATGCGGAATGTCTCTTGGCTTCAAGACCGGCATTTCGTCCGCCTCGCGCGCATGGCGCCATCCCGGCGTGCCGTCCGAGCGTTCATTTGCCGATTCCGCGGGATCAGCGACGAGCGACACGGAAAACTCCGGAAGCTTCCATCCTTCAGGCTCCCGACGCGCGTCGAAATGTTCCACGAAAGCCTGCTGCGTCGATATTCTCGGCGTGTTGTCCGTCAAGGACGGGTGCGGAGAGCAGATCCAAGAGGCATCCGTCACGACGGACCACATCATCTGCATCCCTCCGCCGCTCAACCGCGCCGCAAAACCCGGATTGCTCGCGGGGATATATTGGAACGTTGCAACCTCAAGCGTATGCAGCAGAACGGCAATCGCATTCACTCCCGGGCGTAAGACTCGGGACATCTCGTATGTGTCGTAAAAGTAGGATTGCGGCCATCCTCGGACCGGTCCTTGTCCGATCCATTCCCCGTTCACCCAAACGGTGTAGCGGTAGTCTGCCGTAATATGCAGCAACGCTTCATCCGGCGCCTCCGGGCAAGAGAACGTCTTGCGAAAACAGACATAGCCGTTGCTGCGGCGGTGTTCCGCTTTTTCGTCGAAGCAGTCGATCCACCGGGCTCCGGCGAGATCGACATCGGCTGTCCGCGCATTGTTCATGAGGAGCGCCTCCTGCATGTCTTATATTTTTTTGTATTCCTGCGGCGTGACGCCGACGACCTTCTTAAATACTTTCGTAAAATACGGAATGTTGTCATAGCCCGAGCGAACGGCGACGTCGGCGATTTTCAAGGACGGATCATGTAGAAGCTCCATCGCTCGTTCGATGCGCAGCCGCGTGATGTAATGATTAATGCCTTCTCCCGTCTGCTCCTTAAAGATGCGGGATAAGTAGGGCGAGCTCATATGACAAGCCTCCGACAGCCGAGTCAGGGACAGATCGCCGTCGAGGTTTTGAGCGATATGCCACTTTGCTCGACTGACGGCATCCCGGCTTTCGTCGCGTCTGCGCTTCAACAGCTCGAACACTTTGGCAGAGGCACCGGCAAACCGTTCGGACATCTCCTCCACAGAGGAAATGCGGTTAACGTTCGCCCAGTCGTCTATATCCAGACTGCTTTGTTCCTCATCGGTCAAACTCAGCTTGTTCAAGGTTTTGATTAAGGAAAGCGATATGTTTTGACAGATTTCCGCGAATACTCGGTATGGCATGCCCGGCGATGCGCGCGCTTCGTCAAATGCAATCGCCAAGCGTCGGTAATATTCCGTTTCGTTGCCCGATTCCAGCAGCAGATCCAAGGAACTGACCGCCGTCAGCCCCGCGAAGCCGCTAGATTCGCGCCCGGCCGACTCCGACTCTGTCTCGGCGTCCAGCACAAAGCCGCCTACGGAACGGATATGCTGTCTAAGCAGCCGAGCGGCGACCTTATAAGCTTCCGGCCAATCGGAGAAATCCGTCGCCCGGCGCGAGAGCAGCACGGACAGCTCGATGCCGCGGTCGGTTAACAGGCGGTCCCGCAGCTGCTCCACTGCCAACCTTAACCGTCCCCGTTCCTCCTGCGAAGCTCCAGTCGTCGAAGGCTGCGTCGCGCATACGAGAAAGCCGTGGCTGTCCCAGTGCGCGGCATAGCGGAAATCAGGGGCCAGAGCCTTCTCAAGCTCCGTTTCCAGCAAAACGTCGATTTCTGGATCGGTATACGCGGCCGACATTTTCTGCCGATTGTCTACCCGGACGAGCAGCCAAGTCGCCGCTTGCTCCAGGTCGAGGGGGACGTTCAGAGAGAGACTTCTTTCCAGACGCTCCTCCGGCTGCAATCTAGCGAGCTGGCCCTCGGCGAGCTGCTTCAGGAAGGCGCTTCTTAGCATCGGAACCGTCTCTTCGTATCGGCTTTTCAGCCGGTCGATCGACTGCTTCGCCGCGCGTTCTTCGTCCAGGCTGCAGATTACCCTTTCCAGGCAGTGAAACAGATGCTCGTCTGTCACGGGTTTGAGCAGAAAATCGAACGCGCCGAGCTTAACGGCCTGCTGCGCATATTCGAACTGGCCGAAGCCGGTCAGGAAGACGACTCGGCAAGCCGGCTGAAGCTTCTTGACTTCGGCGATCAAGGACAAGCCGTCCATCTCCGGCATGCGGATATCCGACAGCAGAATGTCGTACGGCTGCCGCTCCATCGCTTTCAGCACCTCGTGAGCGGAATGGAAGCCTTGCACCTCGGAAAGAGCGAGTCCGCTGTTTTGCAGCGCTTGCGTCAGCCCGCGCACGATTCTTCTTTCGTCATCGACGATGATAAGCGCATACATGTCCATCTCCGCCTCGGTCAATCGGCTGGGAGCCGAATCGTGATGTGAAAGCCGCCATATTCGGGATGGCGGATGACAATGCCGTAGTCCGGCCCGTACTTATACCGGATTCTCCAATGAATGTTCCACAGCGCGAAGCTCGAAGCCGGATGCTCGTGCTCCAGCTCCAGATCCTGCAGCAGCTTACGGATCGCTTGTTCGTCGGCGCCGGGGCCGTCGTCCTCGACCGATAGTTCCAGAACATTTTCGACCCGCTGTGCGTGAATCGTCATCGAGATGTTCTCCGGCCGGGTTTCCAGCGCATGGACGATCACATTTTCCACGAGCGGTTGAAGAATCAGTCTTGGGACGGGAATGTCTCCCAAGGCAGGATCAACCTCGACGCTATATGCAAGTTGGTCCTCGAAGCGGATTTGCTGGATGCTCAAATAGGCGACGGAATGCTCGACCTCTTCGGCAAGCGACACCTCGTCCATTCCGCTTTTGTAGGTAATGAATTGATAGTATTTGCCCAAGTATTCGGACATTTTGGCTATGGCTTCGTTTTCCCGATCTTTAGACATGCGATAGATGATATAAAAGCAATTGTACAAAAAATGCGGGTTAATCTGCGTCTGAAGCTGTTTGAGCTCCGATTGCTTGATGCGGATTTGCTGCAAATAGTCACGCTGGATCAACGTTTCGATTCGTTGGATCATCTGATTAAAGCGGGTATAAATATAGTCGAATTCATCGTTGCGTCTAGTCGGGATGCGGGTATCGTATCTGTCGCGTTCTACGTGGCGCATTGCGTTGAACAACACGCGGATCGGCTTGTGAATTTGCCTGTAGATCACGTAGGAAAACCCGGCCACGCTGATCAGAGTGACGCCGATCAGCAAGATCAGCCCTCTCTGACGACCATGCACCTCGCCCA
>Ga0160449_1001649_pt1 | contig 10602 bp, 7 predicted proteins | sample HID1975I_E1MG_FD_108216 | JGI IMG/M metagenome (GOLD analysis project Ga0160449, IMG submission 108216) | Enriched soil microbial communities from UW Madison campus, WI, USA - HID1975I_E1 MG | ecosystem: Environmental > Terrestrial > Soil > Unclassified | place: USA: Madison, Wisconsin...
GATGCTGCTACATAAGAAAATAATCCTGAGAAAGCTATAGCTCCTGTAAAAGCATACGTATAAAATTGAGGCTCTTTTAAAACAGCTAAGAAATTAGTAATAATCGGTTTTGGTTTTAATGAAATTGAAGTATCTGGTTTATAAGTATTTGGAAGTCCAATTTGAGACGCTGCCAAAATGACAATTCCCATACACATTAATATAAAGAATACGGCATGCCAGCCTAAATCCTCTGTAACATAACCGCCAATTGTTGGCGCCAGCATTGGCGAAAGCCCCACAACAAGCATTAAAAGTGAAAATACTTTTGGAATATCCTTTACAGGAAACAAATCTCGAACCATTGCAACAGAAGCTACAGTTGCAGCACAACTTCCAATTGCCTGCACAAAACGAAGTAATATAAAAGAATCAATATCAGCAACATAAATACATCCTAAAGAAGCCAATATATAAACAAGCAAACCGATAAAGAGCGGTTTTTTTCGTCCAAAACGATCCAATAATGGTCCATAAAGCAATTGTCCAGCAGAAATACCAATGAAATAACTCGATAAACTCATCGAAACTTTTGCTACAGTTGTATTTAAATCTTTTGCAATTCCAGAGAAACCAGGCAGATACATATCAATAGAAAAGGGACCTAAGGCTGTTAATGAACCTAAAATCAGGATGAGTTTAATATATTTTTTTGTTGTCATTTTCTTAAAAAAGGGCTTTTAATTTCGTGCAAAGGTAAAGATTTCATACCTTGTAGTATAACTTCAAGAAGTTTATAACAATAAATTAAAGTTATTACCCGAAAATTCTGGTGTAACTATTTATTAATCTTTAATTTAAAAAATATGAAAAAGTACCTTTTACTATTAGCAGTTTTATGCACATCAATTTCTTTTGCTCAAACCGTAACATCTAAACAAGAAGATGCAAGCGTTGAACAATACGAATTATTAAAAAAAGTAAATCAATATTATCCTGATATTACGTTAAGTAAATCTGTCACTAATTTTTACGCAGATGGAAATATTATTGATACACAGCAGGATTTTGATTTAAGAGGAACTAAATTTTCAACTTATAAACTAGGAATTGAGCCTGGGAATAAAAAAGTAGTATTTGATTATGTCTCAAATGAAGCTGGCCATGTATACGGTGACGTTACAATTTTTAACGGAAATGCCTTGAGAACAACTTTTAATGAAAAAACAAATCAAATTGACGTTTCATTAAATGGAAAATCAGTTTATTTGAAAAAATTATAGTTTTCATTAAACTTAGGAAAAGCATCATGATTCATGATGCTTTTTTTGTTTTATATTTGGTTCAAATTTTTATACAACAATCTACAATGAAAAAATTTCTTTTTCTGGCAATTTTAATTTCTCTCAAATCATATTCACAGCACAATAGATTTTCTGGAACCTGGAGCAATGAAAATTGTAAAAACTGCAAAAAAGAATATATTTTCACAATTACAATCGCACAGTCTAATTATGCGATTTTTGGAACTGCAGAAGTTACAAGTGAAGAACATAAAGAATTAAATTCTGGAGTTTTAGAAGTTTCCGGATATGTTTATCCGCTTGGCGACAGAGCTCAAATTAAACTTAAAGATAAAGATGGAATTTCTGCGAGCGCAGTTTTAATTACAAATGAAGGAGTTTTACAATTCACAAAACGTGGCGGCGGAGATTTGGTTCCTAAAGACGTTATTTTGAATAAATTATATGAATAGCTCTTCTCTCAGAGTTATTTCAATTTGAACTATAATTTATATTATGTAAAATAGAATATTTTAAAATCCTCGTTCAATGCTGTTCTGATATTCGTACAATCGTTTACAAACGCCTCTAAAATCTTCCCTTCCATACATTCATTTATTAAATTTTTTTGAAAGTCAACTGGTAAAAATTTAAACTTGCTTTAAAAATTAAAAAGATCAAAATTTAACTTTAAAAAACCATTTTTAAACCTTTAAATCAGTAATGTTTAACATTTTCTTAATATTCCTTATATTCTCATCAAGATGCTTTCATTGTAAGACTTTATTTTATTATTTTTACATTCGATACTTTAAAAATAAATTATCAAACATATGAATACAGTCGCTGAGCATATTGCAGATTTTTTAAAAGAATACAAACCATTTGATAATTTAACTTTTCAGGAATTATCAGATATTGCTACGAATATTCGTGTCATTAATTTAGAAAAACATGCGGTTTTGTTTCAAAATAACGATCCGCTTCATGACAGTTTTTATGTTGTAGCTTCTGGTGTAATTAATCTTACGACTATTGCAGACGCTGAAGAAACGATTATAAATAAATGTCATGAAGGAGATATTTTTGGTTTACGTCCGTTTTTTGCCAAAAATAATTACATGATGACCGCTAAAGCACGTGAAGAAAGCATTATTTATGCTATTCCAATCGCTGTGTTTAGACCTTTTGTTGCTAATAATTCAGATGTTCTAAACTTTTTATTAGAAAGTTTTGCTGTAAATTCAAGACATACAAAAGACAGCGTGAGCTCAAACGGTAAATTGATTTCTGATACTGACTTCTTAGATCAGCAATCAGAAATGCAATATATCCAGTCACTTAACTATAATAATTCGCCGTTAACAACGCAATCTAATCATATTATCAAAGATGTTGCGATTTTAATGACCGATTCTATGGTCGATAATATTATAATCTGCGAAAAAAATCACCCGATTGGTATTGTTACTAATGCCGATTTATCTTCCAAGATCGCTACCGGCCGTTATCCTATTACTGAAACTATTGACAAAATTATGTCATCACCGGTTGTTACAGTTTTAGAAAATGTTTCGCTGGCAGAAGCGCAATTGCTAATGCTTAAACATAATGTGACGCACCTATGCGTTACCAAAGACGGAACAAGTAAATCTGTAGTAAAAGGAATTATTTCTGAGCACGATCTTATCGTAGCTCAAGCCAGTAACCCTGGTGTTTTAATTAAAGAAATTAAACGTTCGCAGCTTCCAAAAGATTTAAAGCAAATTCGTGATCGTTTATCAGATTTGATTCAAAATTCAATTCAAAAAAATATTCCAATTTCACATGTAAGCAACATTGCAAGTGAAATTAATCTGGCTATCATTAAACGCGCTGTTGAGCTGTCTATTTTAGATTTAGGCTCCCCTCCTGCACGTTTTGCTTGGTTAAGTATTGGAAGTCAAGGTCGTAAAGAACAACTTTTGCTTACAGACCAAGACAGTATTTTAATTTTTGAAGATGTTACACCTGAAAAATACAGAGAAGTAAAAGATTATTTCTTGAGATTGGCAAAAAGAACTACTTCTATACTTGAAAAAGTGGGTTACGAATATTGCCCAAATGGTCATATGGGAAGCAATATGCTTTGGTGTAAATCATTGAGCGACTGGACAAAACAGTACAACAGCTGGATGAATACTCCAGGTGAAAACAGTAATGACTTGAGCAGTATTTTCTTTGATTATGAAATTGTTTTTGGTGAACCAAAGATTGAAGAAGCCATCGAAAATGTTATTTTCAAAAATGCTGTCAACAATACTCTGTTTTTTGACTTTTTAGGTAATGATGCTTTAAAACGAAACTCACCTTTAAGCTTTTTCAAAAAATTCATTATTGAAGAAGAAGGTCCGCATAAAGGAAAATTTGATATAAAAACACGTGCTTTAATGCCATTAATTGATGGTGCACGTTTGCTGATATTAAATGCTAATATAAAAGGAATCCAAAATACTTACTTAAGATTCAAGCAATTAGCAATAACAGATTCTAAAAATGCAGAAATTTATTTAAGCTGTGCTGATGCTTTCTTAACACTTTCGAAATTTAGAACTGTGGAAGGATTAAAAAATGACGACTCTGGCCAATATATTAATTTAAGAGAAATGTCAAAAACTGACAAGGAGAAATTAAAAAATGCTTTAGCCCCAATGAAAGACCTTGAGGAACTGATTAAGAGTAAATTTCAATTGACACAATTCTCATAAAATATGCTAGACTGGCTGAAAAATATTAATAAAGACTATCCAGAATTCTGGAAAGATTATTTAACTAAATTCGAAACTAAACCTAATAAGTTTGTTGTTTTATCAACAGAAACATCAGGGTTAAATCCGGATAGAGATGTTATATTGTCTCTTGGTGCGTTCTCAGTTATTGATGACAGTATTGTTATTAAGGAAAGTTTTGAAACTGTTTTGCTTCAATACAAATATCTTCAGGATAATGGTCTTTCAAATGAATTTATCATTGAAAGCAAAATGATGAAAATGCCTGAACCAGATGCACTTGAAGCTTTTGTTAATTTTATCGGAAATTCAGTTTTGGTAGGACATCATATTAATTTTGATGTCGAAATGCTTAATGCAGCTTTGGAGCGATTAGATTGCGGCCGATTAAAAAATGAAGCTCTTGATGTTGACGTGATGTACAGAAAACTAACAGATATAAATGACAAACAGTTTTCGCTTGACGATTTATGCGAAATTTATAAAATTCCGAAAAGTGATAGAAATTCTTCTTCTGAAGATGCTTACAGAATTGGTTTGCTATTTTTGAAGTTAAAATCTCGTTTAGGAATTAAATAAAAGTAAAATTTCTTTTTTTAAATTTTTATAAAAGAAAATAATCGATTGTCAGACTGAGCGAGGTCGAAGTCCCGCAAAGTGATTCTGCAAACGGAGTTCGACTTCTCTAAGTCCGACAAATTATTAAGCCATTTTTCTTTTAGATTAAAATATAAAAAAATACCTCTTAAATTTAAGAGGCATTTTTATTTTTCTATAGTTACTTAAGAAATTCTTTCTTTCATAATTTGTTCTACAACTTCTGGATTTAATAAAGTTGAAGTATCACCAAAATTAGAAAAATCTCCTTCAGCTATTTTACGTAAAATTCTACGCATAATTTTTCCAGAGCGTGTTTTTGGCAACCCAGACACAAACTGAATCTTATCTAATTTAGCAATTGGTCCAATGTGATCTGCAATATATTGGTTGATTTCTTTAGACAAGTTCTCTTTATTTCTAACTTCTCCAGTTTCTTTTAGAATAACATAACCATACAAAGCATTTCCTTTAATATCATGAGGGAATCCAACAATAGCAGATTCTGCTACCGCAGGATGTTCGTTGATTGCGTCTTCAATTGGTGCAGTTCCTAAATTGTGCCCAGAAACAATAACAACATCATCTACTCTACCAGTAATTCTGTAATATCCTACTTCGTCTCTTAATGCTCCATCTCCTGTAAAATATTTTCCAGGAAAAGCAGAGAAATAAGTTTCTTTGTAACGTTCGTGATTGTTCCAGATTGTTCTGGCAATTCCAGGCCACGGGAATTTAATACATAAACTTCCCACTACTTGGTTTCCTTCAATTTCATTACGCTTTTCATCCATCAAAACCGGCTGAATTCCTGGTAATGGCAAAGTTGCATAAGTAGGTTTTGTAGGTGTAACAAAAGCGATTGGCGAAATCATGATTCCTCCAGTTTCTGTCTGCCACCATGTATCTACAACTGGACATCTCTTATCTCCAACGTGGTCGTTGAACCAGTGCCAAGCTTCCTCGTTAATTGGCTCTCCAACAGATCCGATAACTTTAAGAGATTTTAGAGGATATTTTTGAATATAATCTAGGCTTTCTTTTGCTAACGAACGAATTGCTGTTGGCGCTGTATAGAATTGTGTAATTTTATGTTTTTCGATGATTTCCCAAAAACGGCTGAAATCCGGGTAAGATGGCACACCTTCAAAAAGCACAGTTGTTCCTCCATTTAATAATGGTCCGTATAGAATATAAGAATGTCCTGTGATCCACCCGATATCTGCTGTACACCAGAAAATATCATTTTCTTCGTGACTGAAAACGTTTTTAAATGTATACGCAGTGTATACCATGTAACCTGCTGTAGTATGAACCATTCCTTTTGGTTTTCCTGTAGATCCTGAAGTATACAAAATAAACAAAGGATCTTCGGCATCCATAATTTCAGCAACACTATTATCTAAAGCTGCTTCTAATAATGGCTGTAACCAAATATCACGGCCTTCTTTCATTTTTACATCTGTATTAGTTCTTTTGGCAACTAATACTTTTGTTACAGATGGACAAGTTTCTAAAGCTTCATCAACAATTCCTTTTAAATCAATTGTTTTGTTTCCTCTATAACCACCATCAGATGTGATAACCATTTTACATTCGCAGTCGTTAATTCTTGCAGAAACTGCAGATGCAGAAAATCCAGCAAAAACAACAGAATGTATGGCTCCAATTCTAGCACAAGCCAACACGGCAACAGCTAGTTCTGGAATCATTGGTAAATAAATACAAACTCTATCTCCTTTGCGAACACCTTGCTCGCGAAGAACGTTTGCCATTTTTGAAACTCTTTCGTATAATTCGTTATACGTTATATGTAAAGCATCTTCAGAAGGATCGTTCGGTTCAAAAATAATAGCCGTTTTATCTCCTCTTTTGCTTAAATGTCTATCGATACAGTTTTTGGTAATGTTAACTTTAGCTTCTGTAAACCATTTTACTTCCGCATCAGCCATATTAAAATCAACTACTTTTTCCCATTGTTGGTACCATGTGAAATTCTCCTCTGCTATTTTTCCCCAAAATTTTCTTGGCTCCCTTATTGACTTATTGTAATGTTTAAAATATTGTTCTAAATTTTCAATTTTGTAATAGCTCATCGTTTGTTGAATTTTTTTATAAATGTATTAAATCTGAATGTATTCTAGAAACAATTTAATTCATAAATTTTATCAAAAAAAAACATTTATTTAATAAAATATGATAATTATTTGCACATGGTATAAAAGTTTACTTTTTAAACCAAAATAGAAAGGGCAAAAAAGGCATAATAAATAGATATTATGCCTTTTTTAATTTAACAAATTTCAATAACAATTAATTTTTTAAAACTGCTTTACAATACTTTTCTCTATTTTGAAAATAGCAGCATCATTATTAATTAAAACAGAAATTTCAACAAGTATATTTTTATCAAATATACCCCATTATAAGGGATCAGCTTCACTTAACTTACTCTCACAGAAGTTAAGTGAATGCAATATGCATCTATATCTATTTTCTTTAATAAGTGCTTACTAATTCAAAATATTACAAATCATTGATACAGTGCAAAACCCGCAAAATCCAATTTTGCGGGAATTCCCAATTTTTTAATTATCCAATTTTCTTCATAGCTGTCATAGACTCTCTCAACCATGCTCCTACTTCTTCGATAGGATGCTGGCGAATTTCTCTATTTACAGCAATTAATACTGCGTTGTCTACTGCATTTGAAGTTGAAAATGGTTTACCTATAATATTAGTTTCCACTTTTTTCATGAATTCAGTCAATAAAGGCTTACATGCATGATCAAATAAATAACAACCGTATTCTGCAGTATCAGAAATTACACGGTTCATTTCGAATAATTTCTTTCTTGCGATAGTGTTTGCAATTAATGGTAATTCGTGTAATGACTCATAATAAGCTGACTCTTCGATGATTCCTGCTTCAGTCATAGTTTCAAAAGCTAACTCAACACCAGCTTTTACCATTGCAATCATCAATACTCCATTATCAAAATATTCTTGCTCAGCAATTGGAGCTTCTTGCGGCGCTGTTTTTTCGAAGTTAGTTTCTCCTGTTGCAGCTCTCCATTTCAATAAGTTCACATCGTCATTAGCCCAGTCAGCCATCATAGTTCTTGAGAATTCTCCCGAAATAATATCATCTTGGTGTTTTTGGAATAATGGACGCATAATGTCTTTCAATTCTTCAGCCAATTCATAAGCTTCAATTTTTGCAGGATTTGACAAACGATCCATCATATTTGTGATACCGCCGTGTTTTAAAGCCTCAGTGATAGTTTCCCATCCATATTGAATTAATTTAGAAGCGTATGCTGCATCAATTCCTTTTTCAACCATTTTATCAAAACATAAAATAGATCCAGTCTGCAATAAACCGCAAAGAATTGTCTGCTCACCCATTAAATCTGATTTTACTTCAGCAACGAAAGATGATCTTAAAACTCCAGCTCTGTGTCCTCCGGTTGCAACCGCGTAAGCTTTTGCCTGATCTAAACCAAATCCGTTTGGATCGTTTTCTGGGTGAACTGCAATAAGTGTTGGCACACCAAATCCTCTTTTGTATTCTTCACGTACTTCAGAACCAGGACATTTAGGAGCACACATAATAACAGTGATATCTTTACGAATCTGCATTCCTTCTTCTACAATGTTGAATCCATGAGAATAAGCCAATGTAGAGTCTTTTTTCATTAATGGCATAATAGCAGTTACCACAGCTGTATGTTGTTTGTCTGGTGTAAGGTTACAAACTAAATCTGCAGTTGGAATCAATTCTTCATAAGTTCCTACAGTGAAACCATTTTCAGTTGCATTTTTATAAGAAGCTCTTTTTTCAGCTATTGCATCTGCACGTAATGCATAAGAAATATCTAAGCCAGAATCTCTCATATTTAATCCTTGATTCAAACCTTGTGCTCCACAGCCTACAATTACAACTTTTTTCCCTGCTAATGCTGCAATCCCGTCTGCAAACTCAGACTGCTCCATAAATTCACAAACTCCTAATTGTTCTAATTGTAATCTAAGTGGTAATGTATTGAAATAATTTGCCATTTTTGTTTTAATATTTAATGATAATGTTATAGTAACTAAATTGTTTTTTATTTATAAGACTCTAATAATGAAGATATTTCCATTTTTTCTTTAGAAACAGAAATTCTTCCTGAACGTACAAACTGCATAATTCCGTACGGTTTGAATTTTTCGTATAATTCTTCAATTTCTGAACGTCTTCCTGATTTTGAAATCACAAAGAAATCTCTTGAAACTGTTACAATCGTAGACTGGCTGTCTTTGATTATATTTTGAATTTGTTTTTCATCAAACAATAAATTTGAAGCGATTTTGAACAGTGCATTTTCAAGATAAATTGTCTCTTCATCTGTATGATAAAATGCTTTTATAACTTCAATTTGTTTTTCAATTTGTCCAACAATATTCTGAACCCACTTTTCTGTAGTGTTTACTACAATGATAAATCTTGAAACATTCTCTATTTCTGATTCAGAAACATTTAGACTTAATATATTAATGTGACGCTTTAAGAATATTCCAGATATTCTATTTAATAAACCAACATTATTTTCTGAGTATACCGATATGGTAAATGTTTTATCTTCCATTTGTTTTTTAGTTTATTTTGTTTCAGGTTTCAGGTTTCAACCCCGATAGCTATCGGGAGTGAAACTTGAAACTTAAAACTTGAAACCTTTTCTTAACTTAATCTAATTTCTGAAACACAAGCTCCTGTTGGAATCATAGGAAAAACGTTATTTTCTTTTTCCACCATAACTTCCAAGAAGTAAGAATCTTTTGAGGCCAGCATCTCAGCGACCGCTGCATCTAAATCTTCTCTTTGCGTAACTTTTTTAGATTTGATATAATATCCTTCAGCAATTGCAATGAAATTTGGATTAATCATTTTTGTTGAAGCATATCTATTATCAAAGAACAATTCCTGCCATTGACGTACCATTCCTAAGAATTCATTGTTTAAAATCACAATTTTCACAGGAACTTTGGTTTGAAAAATTGTTCCAAGCTCTTGAATTGTCATCTGGAAGCCTCCATCACCAATAATCGCAACTACTTCACGCTCTGGTTTTCCCATTTTTGCTCCAATCGCAGCTGGCAGAGCAAATCCCATAGTTCCTAAACCTCCTGAAGTAATATTACTTTTAGTCGAATTAAATTTTGCATAACGACACGCAAACATTTGGTGCTGCCCAACATCTGAAACGATAATTGCATCTCCATTTGAATGTTTATTGATCATTTCAATAGTTTCTCCCATTGAAATTCCTTTGCCATTCGTTGGATTTAATTCTTCTTTTATTACAGATTCAAATTCAATATTTCTTAATTCTCTAAATTGGTTGAACCACAAGTCATGAGATTTTGCATCAACTAAAGGAAGTAAAGCTGCTAAAGATTCTTTTACATCTCCTAAAACTGCAACTTCTGTTTTTACATTTTTATCAACCTCTGCTGGATCAATTTCAAAGTGAATTACTTTTGCTTGTTTAGCGTACGTTTTTAAATTTCCAGTAACACGGTCATCAAAACGCATTCCCAATGCAATTAAAACGTCACATTCGTTTGTAAGCAAATTTGGTGCGTAATTCCCGTGCATTCCCAGCATTCCCACATTCAAAGGATGATCTGTTGGCAATGCCGATAATCCTAAAATTGTCCATGCAGCAGGAATTCCAGATTTTTCTACAAAAGCTTTGAATTCAGCTTCGGCTTGACCTAAAATGATTCCCTGACCAAAAACGATAAGTGGTTTTTGCGCACTATTAATTATAGCTGCAGCTTCGGCAACTTTATCTAATTTTAATTTCGGAACTGGAACATAACTTCTAATTCCAGTACATTTTTCATAACTAAAATCAAACTCATCAAATTGAGCGTTTTTAGTAATATCGATTAATACAGGTCCTGGACGTCCAGAACGAGCAATATAA
>Ga0160449_1001654_pt1 | contig 10593 bp, 13 predicted proteins | sample HID1975I_E1MG_FD_108216 | JGI IMG/M metagenome (GOLD analysis project Ga0160449, IMG submission 108216) | Enriched soil microbial communities from UW Madison campus, WI, USA - HID1975I_E1 MG | ecosystem: Environmental > Terrestrial > Soil > Unclassified | place: USA: Madison, Wisconsin...
GCCATCTTCCAGCGCGACCTGCCGCTCTTGCAGGGCACGATTCTGGTGCTGGCCTTGTTCTTCGTGGTCTTGAACCTGGCCGTCGACATCCTGCAAGGCCTGTTCGACCCTCGCATCGAAAGGAGCTGACATGACCGATTCCGTTGCCAGCCTGGCCGCCACGGCGGCCGTGGCGCCCGTGGCGCGATCGCCGGGCTATTGGTCGAACGTGCTGCGCCGCTTGCGCCGCGACCCGGTGGCGCTGGCCGCCGGCGGCGTGATCCTGGCGCTGATCATCATCGCCATCCTGGCGCCGTGGATCACGCCGGCGGATCCGTTCCATGCGTCCATGCTCAAGCGCCTGCGGCCAATCGGCACCGAAGGCTATCCGCTGGGCGCCGACGAGCTGGGCCGCGACATGCTGTCGCGGCTAATGCTGGGGGCGCGCCTGTCGTTGTTCATGGGTATCGTGCCCGTGATTGCCGCCTTCGTGGTGGGCAGCTCCATCGGCATCCTGGCGGGCTACGCGGGTGGCTGGACCAGCACGCTGATCATGCGAGTGGTGGACGTGTTCTATGCGTTTCCGTCGGTGCTGCTGGCCATTGCGCTGTCGGGCACCTTGGGCGCGGGCATCTTCAACGCCATTCTTTCACTGACCATCGTCTTCATTCCGCAGATTGTGCGCGTGGCCGAAAGCGTCACCACGCAGGTGCGGCGCAGCGACTACGTGGACGCGGCGCGGGCCTCGGGCGCATCGCCCTTGACCATCGTGCGCGCGCACGTGCTGTCCAACGTGCTGGGGCCCATTTTCGTGTATTCCACCAGCCTGATATCGGTGTCCATGATCCTGGCCTCGGGCCTGTCGTTCCTGGGGCTGGGCGTGCGTCCGCCCGAGCCGGAATGGGGTTTGATGCTGAACACCTTGCGCACCGCCATCTACACCCAGCCCTGGGTCGCGGCGCTGCCGGGCGTGATGATTTTCATCACGTCGATGTCCTTCAACCTGCTGTCCGACGGACTGCGCTCGGCCATGGAGGTCAAGGAATGAATGCCGTCATCGACGTGGTGCGCGTGGCGCATGAAGACGTGGGCGGCCCCGCCCAGCCCTTGTTGAGCGTGCGTGGCCTGATCAAGCACTTTCCGCTCAAGCGCGATCCGCTCTCGCGCGGCCGGGGCGGCAACGCCGTGCGCGCGGTGGACGGCGTGGACTTTGACGTGAAGAAGGGCGAGACGCTGGGCGTGGTGGGGGAATCGGGTTGCGGGAAGTCCACCACCGCGCGGCTGGTCATGCAGCTGATCAAACAGGACCAGGGCGAACTGGTGTTCGACGGCATGGCGGTGGGATCGCGCGCACTGGCCTTGCGCGAATTCCGCCGGCAGACGCAGATGGTGTTTCAGGACAGCTATTCGTCGCTGAACCCGCGCATGACGATCGAAGACTCCGTGGCCTTCGGCCCGCTGGTGCACGGCAGCCCCAAGCGCGATGCCATTTCGGTGGCGCGCGGGCTGCTGGGCCGCGTGGGCCTGGATGCGCAGCGCTTTGCCGGCCGCTACCCGCACGAACTGTCGGGCGGCCAGCGCCAGCGCGTGAACATCGCGCGCGCGCTGGCCTTGCATCCCCGGCTTGTGATTCTGGACGAAGCGGTGTCCGCGCTGGACAAGTCGGTCGAGGCGCAGGTGCTCAACCTGCTGCTGGATCTGAAGGATGACTTCGGGCTGACCTATATGTTCATCAGCCACGACTTGAACGTGGTGCGCTACATCTCGGATCGCGTCATGGTGATGTATCTGGGCGAAGTCGTGGAGCTGGGGCCGGTGGATCAGGTGTTCGACGCGCCGCGCCATCCTTACACGCAAGCGCTGCTGCGTTCCATGCCGTCGATGGAACCCGGGCAGCGCACGGAATCGGCGCCCCTGTCGGGCGACCCGCCCAACCCGATCGATCCGCCTTCCGGGTGCCGCTTCCATACCCGCTGTGCGTTTGCGCGCGCCGCCTGTGCGGCCGAGGCGCCAGCCATGACGCAGCAGGGCGACCATGCCGTGCGCTGCCTGATCCATCAACCCGATTCCGGCTATGCCGCTTCCGGAGCGCTGACATGACCGTGTCGACATCCCCCTTGGTCCGCATCCGCAATCTGGAAGTCGCCTTTCAGGCGGGCGCCAAGACCGTGCATGCCTTGAATGGCGTGAACCTGGACGTGGGGCGCGGAGAAGCCGTGGCGCTGATCGGCGAATCGGGCTCGGGCAAGAGCGTGACCCTGCGCGCGCTGATGCGGCTGCACCCGCCGCGCCGCACCCGCATCAGCGGCGAAATGACGGTGGATGGCCGCGACGTGCTGGCAATGAATGCCCGCGAGCTTGCCGCCATGCGCGGCCCGGTGGTGTCGATGGTGTTCCAGGAGCCGCTGCTGGCGCTGGACCCGGTCTACACCGTGGGCCGGCAGATTGAAGAAATGGTGCGCCGGCACACCGGCAAGAGCGCCGCCGAGGCGCGTGCGCGCGCCCTGTCGCTGTTCGAGCGGGTGCGTATTCCCAGCCCCGAGCGGCGGCTGCAAGCCTATCCGCATGAAATGTCCGGCGGCATGCGCCAGCGCGCCATGATTGCGCTGGCCCTGTCCTGCAACCCCAAGGTGCTGCTGGCGGACGAGCCCACCACCGCCTTGGACGCCACGGTGCAGATCCAGATTCTGTTGTTGCTGCGCGAGCTGCAACGCGAGTTGGGGCTGTCCATCGTATTTGTGACGCATGACATCGGCGCGGCCGCGGAAATTGCCGACCGAGTGGCGGTGATGTATGGCGGGCGCATCGTGGAGCAGGGCAGCGTGGCGGACCTGTTGCGCGCGCCGCGTCATCCCTACACGCTGGCCTTGCTGAAGGGCCGCGCGCATGGCGCCCTGCAGAAGGGCCAACGGCTGGAGACCATTCCCGGATCGCCGCCCGACCTGGCTGCCTTGCCGCCCGGATGCGCGTTCGCGCCGCGTTGCGGTTTTGCGCAGCCGCGCTGCCTGGCGGCGGTGCCGGACATCGTGCCCGTGGCGGCGGGGCACGAGGTGAGGTGTATCCGGGTGAATTAACTGTTTCAACGCATCACCGGCCAGGGGAATCCGGCCGCCGGCGATTCGCCAGCCGTTTCTTTCTGGTCGATAATGCCCGCTTTACGCCAAAAGCTGGACCCCTCATGCCCTGCATTACCCGTCGTCTGCCTGTGTCCCTGTTTGTCTGCCTGACGGCGATCCTGGCGGGATGTACCTCCCCCAAACCGGCCTACGAACGCGAAGACTTCACGCAGAACGATGTGTTCTCGCGCACCTTCCCCTCCGCCAGCACCACGGCCTGCGACGCGGGGCGCCGCGCCTTGCTGAGCCAGGGCTACAACATCGATCGCTTCGACCCGGCGCGGGTGTCCGGCCACAAGAACTTCCAGGGCGAAGACGGCTTGCACACGCAGATCAATTTCAATATTGATTGCGCGTCGGACGGCAGCGCCAATCAGCGCGCCACGGTGTTCGCCAATGCGGTGCAAGACCGCTATTCCATCAAGCGCACCAGCAGCTCGGCCAGCGTGGGCGTCAGCGTGCTGGGTCAGGTGTCGATGCCGTTCGGTTCCAGCGACGATTCGCTGGTGAAGACGGCCAGCCAGACGGTGTCGCGGCCGAAGTTCTACGAAGGGTTTTTCCAGCTCTTGCAGCGCTTCCTGCCTGATGCCGAGGCGGCCGCGGCGCCCCATGTTTCGCCCAAGCTTGTGCCCCAGGTTGTGCCGCAGGTTGTGCCCCATTCGGCTGCGCCCAGCCCCGCCGGAGCCGCTCAGCCCGTATCGTCCACGCCGCCGGCAGACCCCGTGGTATCGCCCGACGCACCCGCCGACACGCTGAACCCGGCCACGGCGAACGGCCCGTCGGGCCCGCCCGCCGTCAACGAGAAAGCCGAGCCCGCGCCCGAAGCAAGCGGCGACAAGCCCGCGCCATGACCTATCAACTCTTGAAAATGGCCCACGTGGCGGCCGTGGTTACGTGGATGGTCGGCTCGCTGTTTGTCTCGTTGTTCCTGTTGTCGTCGCAACCGCAGGACAGCGACGAAGCGCCGAAAGAACGCAAGATGCTGGGTGCGCTGCGGCGCTGGACGCTGTGGGTAACCACGCCGGCCATGGTGGTGTCGTGGCTGATTGGCCTGCACCTGGCCATGACGTTCGGCTGGTTCGCCATGAACTGGATCTGGATCAAGGTGGGCTGTGCGCTGGCCCTGTCGGCCTTGTTGGGCATGCAAAGCGCGTCGTTGCGCCGGATGGTCAAGGGCTCGCTCAAGCGCCCGCCGCTGGTCGACCTTTATGCGCCATTCACCGTGATCGCGTGCGCGGTCATCGTGACGCTGGTGGTGGTCAAGCCGTTCTGACGGGGCGGGGCTCGGCCGCGCCGTAGACGCTTAAGGAAGTACCCGCTTAAGGAAGCACCGCGAACAGGTTCGCCAACTGCTGCTTGCCCAACTGTTCCTGTTCAAGCGCCATCTTGTTGATCTGCACCATGTGCTGGTGAAACCGCTTCAAGTCGCCGTCGCGTTCAAACATCAGCTCGTCGTGGTCGGCGTACCAAAACTGGCGGTTGTCATCCAGCAGTGAAATCATCTGGCCGAACTCGTGCAGGATGCGCGTTTCCAGCAGCCAGACTTTGCCCAGGCTATCGCTGCGGCGCGCCAGGGTCGAGGTCAGGGTGCTCATCATCTTCTGCTTTTCGGGTTCGCGGATGGCCAGCGACCGTATCAACTCGGGCATGTCTTGCAGCACCCGTATGCTCTGGTCGCGATACTTCGGCACCAGGCGCTCGGCCTGCTCAAGAATCATCCGGCTTTCCACCAGGCCTGTGTCCAGCGCCAGCCGGTGCGCATCCAGCAGCCGGGGCATACCGATGTCTTTCAGTTCGGTCAGATAGGCCTTGTGCTGCGCCACCCGTTCACTGGCCACGGTCTTCACGGCCCGTTCCAGTTCGCCATAGAAGCCCTTGGCCTTGGGCGTGGGGTCGATGGACGGCAGTGTCTCCGGCTCGCCTTCGGCGCCCGCCACCATCTGGCTGAGCGTATCGGCGACCTTGCGGATTTCAGCGGTGGCGACCTTTTCCTGTGCGCGTTCGCCCAGGCGGTCATAGCCCTGCGTGGCCACGATGGCCACCAGCACGATCAAGCCTGCACTTAACGCGACGCGCCCGCCACGGTGCGCGCGTAAGCGTTTCCATGGCGAGAGCGTGTTTTCCTGGGAATTCATGGCGCACCGAAAAATGGGGTCATTGGGCTTGACTGTAGTCAGCGTGTTTGACGACGTCAATGAAGGCGAATAAAGGATTCAACGTCAGCAAGTGCCGTGCCAAGCGCCCGCGTGCCGCGCTATGCCCCGGCGGCATCGCGGCGCCAGGCCGCCCACTCGCCTTCGCCTTTGAAATGGCGCAGCCCTCGGCGCGCGGTGGCCAGCCCGGCGTGCAGCACGCCGATGTCCAGCCCGGGCAGGTTGCGCAGCAAAGCGGGCGGCAAGTGGTCGGCGTCCAGCAGCCGTTCATCAATGAACACCCGCATCATGTCGCCGTCTTCGCAGCGCACCCACAGGTACCACAGGCTTTCCATGTAGTCGCCATACCAGGGGTCGGGATAGAGCGCGCGCTGGAACGAAAAGCCGAACTCGTGCACGTCCGCCCAAGGCCAGAACACTTGCAAGCCCATCGCGCGCGCCAGCTCGCAGTGGCGGGTGAATCCGGCCTCGTCGAAGCTCACGGTTTGCCGGAAAGGATCTTCAGGCGGGGGCGGGCCGGACAGGAAGCGCTTGATGCGTGACCACATGAGAAGCAGGGAGCGATGAGGATTCGGCAGTGTAGCGGCGCCTGACGTTGTAAAAAATGTTACAACCTTTGATTCTCGTCAATTCCTCGCCGCATGCAAGCAGGTAGGGTTGCGCCTTGCCCTGCCGGGCCGCTCGCCCTGGGCTGGCCGGCGGGGGCAGACGACAAGCGCAGCAAGGACAGGATCGATGACAGACAAGACACCGCAAGCCACCCCGGACAATGTTGCCGTCGCGCCGCGCAAGCGCCGCAGTGCGTCGCCAAGCGCAGCCAAACGCAGCGTCGCGACCCGAAGCGCTGCGGCCACGGGGCCGTCCCCTGACAAGACCGGCAAGGCACGGGTGGCGCGAGGCAAGCAAGCAGTGACTGAGGCAACGACACCGGCAGCGAAACAGGCAGTGACCCAGGCAGAGACCCAGGCAGAGACCCAGGCAGCAGCGCAGGCAGCAGCGCAGCAGGCGGCCCAGGTTGAGGCCCGGGAAGACGCCGCGCGGCAGGAAACGGTGTCGGTGCTGGCGGACATTGCCCGCCGCTATACCGTAGGCCCCGACGCGCAGGCTCACGAGGCGCTGCGTTCCGTCATCGAGGAACTGTCGCCCGACGACGCGCGCGCCGTGCATCGCGCGCTGTTGGAGGCCAACACGCAGGCGCCCGCCACGCGGCGCAATCCCGACGAAGAGCTGGCGATGGACTGGCGCGAAGGCATCTACCCCTATCGCCACCGCATGCTGCGCCGCAATTACGAAAAGCAGAAGTACCAGTTGCAGGTGGAGTTGCTGAAGCTGCAAGCCTGGGTCAAGGCCACTGGGCAGCGCGTGGTGATTCTGTTTGAAGGGCGCGATGCGGCGGGCAAGGGCGGCACCATCAAGCGCATGATGGAACACTTGAATCCGCGTGGCGCGCGTGTGGTGGCGCTGGAAAAGCCGTCGGACACCGAGAAGGGGCAGTGGTACTTCCAGCGCTATGTGCAGCATCTGCCGACCGCCGGCGAGATCGTGATGTTTGATCGGTCCTGGTACAACCGCGCCGGCGTTGAGCGCGTGATGGGCTTTTGCTCGCAGCAGGAATATCAGGACTTTCTGCGCCAGGTGCCGGACTTTGAACGCCACCTGGTATCCAGCGGCATCCACCTGGTGAAGTTCTGGTTTTCGGTCAGCCGTGAAGAGCAGCGTCGCCGCTTCTTGCAGCGCAAGGTGCATCCGCTGAAGCAGTGGAAACTGAGCCCGGTGGACCTGGCGTCCTTGGACAAATGGGACGACTACACGCGCGCCAAAGAGGCGATGTTCGCGCATACGGATACCGCGGATGCGCCGTGGATCGTGGTGAAGTCGGACTGCAAGAAACGCGCGCGCCTGAATGCCATGCGCTATGTGCTGAACCGCCTGCCCTACGAGGGCAAGAGCGGCGAACCCGGCCTGGCGCTGGACCCGCTGATCGTGGGCCGCGCGCTGTAAAGAGTCAGTCGCCCCACGCCTGCGGGGTCAGCCGCCCAGCGCGTGCAGGTTCAGCACATGGCTGTGCCCGATCCACACCGCGCAATCGCGGTGGTCGCGCAGCGAATCGCCCGTGTTCGGATGCATGAACACGTCCAGCGCGCCGTGGTTCAGGGTGAGCCAGGTGGCGATGCCGGCGAAGTGCTCGGGGGCGAACGCAATCTGGTAGCTCCATAGCGGATGCGGGCCGACGGGGCGCTCATGAAAGCGCCCCATTTCCATCTTGCCGTCCCATTGCGCAATCACCCGTTCGCGCAACGCCAACGCGGCATCGCGGCTGGCCGCGTCGAAGTACACATGCGCGTGCCAACTCGCCACGCTGCTTATTGCCAGATCATTCATGAGTGTCTCGTCAGGTTCAGCCGCCCGCGCGCTTGGCGCGATGGCCGCTGCTTGTCAGGGCGTTGATGATGCGTTCGCAGTGATCGCCCTGCACCTCGATCACGCCATCCTTGGTGGTGCCGCCCGAGCCGCATGCCGTGCGCAGTTGCTTGCCCAAGGCCGCAAGCGCGATCGGGTCCAGTGCCAGCCCGCGCACGACCGTCACGCTTTTGCCGCCACGCCCCTTGGTTTCGCGCGATACGCGCGCCACGCCGTCACCGGTGGGTGCGGCGCGGGCGGCGGCTTTGCACAGGCATTGCGCAAGCGCCTGGCGGCATGTCGGGCACATGCGGCCGGTTTCGGTGGAATAGACCAGACCGCCGGTTGAGCTGCGTTTCATGGGGGTTTACTTGCCTCGCATCTGGTCGATCAGCCGGCGGTCGCGCTTGGTGGGGCGGCCGGTTTCAATGCCCAATGCGGGTTCCGGCGCCAGGCGGCGCATTTCCGCCGCGCGTTCGCGCGCGGCGATGCTATCGGGGGTTTCTTCATACAGCAGGCGCGCAACCGGCGCGGGGCCACGCACACCGCTGACCGCGACCACCCGCACTTGCAGCGCGGGGTCTTCCTTGCGGATGGTGACGCGGTCGCCGGCCGAGACTTCGCGCGACGGTTTGGCGGCCTGGTCGTTCACGAAGACCCGACCCTTGCCGATTTCTTGCACGGCCAGGCTGCGCGTCTTGTAGAAGCGCGCGGCCCACAGCCATTTGTCGAGTCGAATCTTGTCCATATTGAAGCGCTTTGCGATGTGTTTTGCCCAAGCCGCAATGATAGCCCCGAGCGCGCATCGAAAAAAAAGCGCCCCGTGGGACGCATCCAAAAAAAACGGCGCCCGTAAGGACGCCGCAAGTCCGGCGGCTTTTAGCAAACCGGGCCCTTTCAGCAAACCGCGCTGCGTAGACCCGGCAGGCCTGTTGAATCAGTCTATTAGTCCAGCTTCAGGTTCGCTTCCTTGACGACGCGCTGCCATTTGGCAATTTCAGCGCGGCGGAAGGTGTCGAGTTCGGCCGGGGTCGAGCCGATGGGTTCCGCGCCGATGCCGGCCAACTGCGCGGCGATGGCGGGGTCCTTCAATACCTTGGCCAGCGCTTGCGACACCTGGTCCACGATGGCGGGCGGCGTGCCGGCCGGCGCGAACACGGCATTCCATTCATAGGTTTCGTAGCCCGGCACGCCGGACTCGGCGATGGTGGGCAGATCGGGGGCGGCCTTGGAACGCTCCGAACCGCCCACGGCCACCGCGCGCAGCTTGCCGTTCTTCACGTGCTGCCACGCCGAACCCATGCTGGCGAACATGACGGGCACCTGGCCCGACATGACGTCGATCATGGCTGGGCCACCGCCCTTGTAGGCCACGTGTTGCAGATGCGTTTTGGCAAGCAGGTTGAAGAGCTCGCCAGCCAGGTGCTGCGCCGAGCCGGGGCCGGCCGACGCGAAGTACACCGGCTCCTTGGCATCGGGCTGCCCCAGACGGATCAGATCGGCCACCGACTTCACTTCATACGAGGGCGTCACGACCAGCACGTTGGGCACGCGCAGCAGCAAGGAAACGGGTGCAAAGGCGGTCAGCGTGTCGAACTGCATCTTGGAATGCAGCGCGGGATTCTGCGCATGGTTGGAGGCGTCGAGCATCAAGGTGTAGCCGTCGGGCTGTGCCTTGGCCACGACCGCGCCGCCGATCATGCCGCCCGCGCCGCCACGGTTTTCAATCACCACGGGCTGGCCCAGTTCGGCGGCCAGCTTCGGGCCGATCAGGCGGGCCACGACGTCCACGGTGCCGCCTGGCGGATACGTCACGACCAGCGTGACGGGGCGTTCGGGATAGGCCGCTGACGCGGTGCCGGCGGCGCCCGCCAACAGGCCCGCCGCCATCAGCACGCTGCCACGGTGGGCAAGTCGTTTGAAGAATGAGTTCATGGTTTGTCTCCTTGGAATTGGAATAATTGCAACGGCGTATCGGCAAGCACGCTGCGCCGCTGCGTTGGGTCGTCGATCCAGGCGTCCAGCCATTGCGTTGCCGCGGGGTAGGACGCCACGTCGCGATGTTCGGTGTGCGGCCAGTCACTGCCCCACATCAGACGGTCGGCCGTGTAGGCCTGAAGCAAAAGCTGGGTGGCCTGCCGGCCGGACGCGGCGCACTCAGCATCCGCCCAGTTGCGATAGGGCGCGGACAGCTTCACCCAGACCTGGCCGCTGTCGGCGTGTTGCAGCAGGTAGGCAAAGCCGGGGTCGGACACACCCAGCGCCGGATCGGGGCGGCCGAAATGGTCAACCACCACGCGGCAACCCGCCGCCAGCAGCGCGGGCAAGACCTCATGCAAACGCGCAGCCTGCAAATGGACTTCCACGTGCCAGCCCATCGCATTGACGCGGGCCAGCAAGGCCTGCCAAGGCGCGGTGTGCAAGGCGGGGGTGGGCAGGCCTATCAAATTCAAGCGGATACCCACCACGCCGGCGTCGGCCAGCGTGTGTAGCTGCGCGTCCGTGATGTCCGGCGACACCACGGCCACCCCGCGCAAACGCGCCGGCGCCGCGCGCAGCGCTTGCACCATGTGGCTGTTGTCGGTGCCCAGGAAGCTGGGTTGCACCAGCACGCCATGGCTCAAGCCGTGCGTGTCCAGCAGGGCCAGGTAGTCGGCCAGGGTGGCGTCGTAGTCCGGCGTATGGCGGCGCGTGCCGGCCAGCGCCAGGCCTTGCTGGAATACGTGTGCATGGGTGTCGACGGCGGCGCCGGTCGAAAGCGGGGGCAAATCAGTCTCCTGTCCGTGGCGCGGGCATGGCCGCGCGCTCTTCTATAAGGCCGGATTCTAGGGAGTCGAGGTATAGTTTTCTATTGGTTAAAAATGCAATTTATATATCGGATCAATATGGAAACCCGGCACCTGCGGTATTTCCTGGCGGTGGTGGACCACGGCAGCGTGAGCCGC
>Ga0160449_1001655_pt1 | contig 10584 bp, 7 predicted proteins | sample HID1975I_E1MG_FD_108216 | JGI IMG/M metagenome (GOLD analysis project Ga0160449, IMG submission 108216) | Enriched soil microbial communities from UW Madison campus, WI, USA - HID1975I_E1 MG | ecosystem: Environmental > Terrestrial > Soil > Unclassified | place: USA: Madison, Wisconsin...
GGAATCATAATTTGCTCATCGGGTGTTGAAAACATCACCACTTCAATACCTGCCAGTTTTTCATAGGTGCGAAGACGGCGTAAAAATTCCAGTCCGTTTATAAAGGGCATATTGTAATCCAGCAGTATTAGATCAGGAAGCTTATCAGTAGAATTGAGTTCTTCAAGCGCTTTTATAGGATTTCCTGCGGTGCGGCAGTTTACTTCTTTGTTCAAAGAGTGGATGGCATCCATAAAGTTGGTAATATCGTCATCATCGTCATCCACAAGAAATATTTCTTTTCTTAACATAAAATCTAATTTATAATAGGCTGTCTTTGCAGCAGTTTAATGGTACACCTAAATATAAGATTATTTTAAATGAAAATCCAAAAGAAGTCTCAAAAACTTATCTTTTAATATAAAAACAAAAAATATTAACCTGCATTTCCTGTTCCTAGCAGTTAAATAAACAATACCAATACTTATAATCATGTAAAGCTGAGAAGGTTATTCTGTAAGTAAATTGCAAAGCTGTTATTTAATTTTAAAATACTTTAAAAACATCAGATTTGATGGTAAAATGTAACAAATAATATGATTTCCATCATTGGCCTGAAGAATTTATAAAAAACAGCCGAAGATGTTGTGAGAGCAGCAGTTACTTCTGAATTTCAAAGAAAAATAACAGCATTTTATAAAAACAATAAATTAAAACTCAAAATCATGGAAAACAAGAATAATAAGCCCGAAGATAATCAAGAGCAAAATGTCAACAAAACCAATTCAGGAAGCATTCATTCAGCCACAAGTGAAGCGGGAAAACGCAACGGCGAATCTGACAAAGACACCTCTATTCAAAATGGTAATCCCTTTGATTCAGAAAACCTGGACAACGAATCAGATGCGTCATCAAAAGATATAACCGAACAGGATATTGAAAAAGATCTTAGAGAAAATGACCAGTTTGAAGAAAACGAAGGAGCAGAAGTCCACAATCCAGACCATAATGAACTTGAAGAGGAAAAATTTGATATCCATGAAGTGGAAAGCACTCCAATTCATGAAAAAGAATTTGAAATTGGCGAGCTCAGTAATGATGAAATCAAAAATGACGAATTCAATACAAACGAAATAAATCCCCCGCAATGGAAAAAGGATGATTTTGGAAATAACAACTAAAACAAGGATGATCGATTAAAGACTTTTTATTAAGGTTATATATCTTCTAAAAAACTAAAAAAGTGCGGCAGCCTCTACTCTAATGGGCTGCCGCACTTTTGTGTTCTTTATTTGCAGCGAATAAGCCTTCGAATGTTGAAGAAGACTTGTTTCATTTAAAGCAAAAAGGTTTCATATTATAAAATGCTACAAAGTTTTGATATCTATCTAAAATTAAACGAAGTATTTTTAACGTGAGAAAATTATTATAAATCAAAACCAGAAAAAATTATGATAAGCTTTACACGTTTAAAAAGTATTTTTTTTGTGCTTTGTCTGATTAATATTACTATTGGCCAAGCACAAGAAAAGAAAGACAAAAATGAAACGCCGAAAAGTGAAACACCGCAGATACTACCCCGTCCGGATTTTCACTTTAATGGTCATGTAGGCAGAACATATCTAGATTCTGATCCTGCACAGTTCCCTCAGCCTGTCCAGGCTCCAAAAGGTGCACCCAATATTGTAATAATATTGATAGATGATGCTGGTTTTGGCCAGTTCAGCACTTTTGGAGGCGGTGTCCCTTCCCCAACTATGGACAAACTTGCAGCTGAAGGCTTGCGTTACAACCGTTTTCATACGACTGCATTATGCAGTCCGACACGCGCCTCATTAATCACGGGACGCAATCATCATTCTGCTGCTTTTGCTGGTATTACTGAGCTGGCTACAGGATATGAAGGATATACCTGTATACTTCCAAAGAGCTGCGGAACAGTTGGCGAAGTACTTCGTCAAAACGGTTATGCAACAGCATGGATTGGTAAAAACCACAACACGCCGACATGGGAAACAAGTGATGTTGGACCTTTTGATCATTGGGCAAATGGTTTAGGCTTTGATTATTTCTATGGATTTAACGGTGGCGATATGAACCATTGGAATCCAGTGTTATATGAAAACCGTAATCTTGTACCCGCGTCAAAAGATCCAAATTATTATATGACAACAGATTTGGCAGACAAAGCAATTGCATGGGTTCAGAAAACCAAAAGTATTGCTCCCGACAAACCTTTCTTTTTATATGTAGCTCCAGGAGCCACTCATGCACCACATCATGCCCCAAAAGACTGGATTGAAAAATTTAAGGGCAAATTTGATATGGGATGGGATAAATACAGAGAACAGGCTTTTGAACGCCAGAAAAAACTGGGCGTTATTCCTGCCAATGCTAAATTAACGCCAAGACCAGAGAGTCTTCCTGCGTGGGATTCTCTTAATGATGATCAAAAACGATTGTATGCTCACATGATGGAAGTTTTTGCTGCTTATGGGGCTTTCGCCGATGATCAAATGGGAAGAATTACTAATGCAATCAGTAAATTACCTGATGCAGATAATACCATAACAATTTATATCGCCGGAGATAACGGTTCTAGTGCAGAAGGCGGAATCGAAGGATCTGTAAATGAAATGGCATTTTTTAACGGACATCCTGAAAAATGGCAGGATAACTTAAAAGTAATTGATGAATTGGGAGGTCCAAAGCATTTTAATCATTTTACTTCTGCTTGGGCATGGGCAATGAATTCTCCTTTTCAATGGACCAAACAAGTCGCAAGCCACTTTGGAGGAACTCGCAACCCTATGATTATAGACTGGCCTGCCAAAATTAAAGATAAAGGCGGATTAAGAAGCCAGTTTACACATGTAATTGATATTGTGCCTACTATTTATGAAGCAGTAGGTATTACACCTCCAACAGAACTTAACGGAATAGAGCAAAAACCTATCGAAGGAATCAGTTTTGCTTATACTTTTAATGATGCTAAAGCAAAAGATCGACATAATACTCAATATTTTGAATTAGGAGTTAACCGAGGTATTTACAGCGACGGATGGATGGCATCTGCACTTTCTTTTCCTCCTTGGATGGCAGAACGCGGTGCTTTTGATCCTGATAAACAAAAATGGGAACTTTATAATATAAATGACGATTTTACTCAGGCAAATGATTTAGCCGCTCAAAATCCTGAAAAATTACGCCAAATGCAGGATTTGTGGTGGGTTGAAGCTTCGAAATATAATGTGCTACCGTTAGATTGGCGTGGTTCAAATCCTAGAATGAACGGTGAGCTTATGGGAAGGCCAAGTCTTATTGGCAAACGTAAATCAATGACTTATTATCCAGGAACTTTTGGACTCCCAGATGCGGCAGCTCCTCCTATGCTTAACAAATCTTGGACGATTACAGCCGAAGTACAAATATCTGACAATAATACTAGCGGCATGATTGTAACACACGGCGGAATGCAGGCGGGATATGGATTATATCTTCAGGACAGTAAACCTGTTTTTGTATACAATTACCTTACGTTGGACTGGGTTTATCTTAAAGGTAAAGATGCTCTTCCAAAGGGCAAGACAAAGCTCACTGTGGATTTTGTTTATGACGGAGGAGGTTTAGGAAAGGGCGGTAAATTGACTATGAGCGCAAACGGTAAAAAAATAGCCGAAGGACGATTAGAAAAAACGGTCCCTGTTCAGTTTTCTATAGTCGAAGGATTTGATATAGGACAAGATGTGGGTTCGCCAGTTGATTGGACTTATAAAATGCCATTCGAATTTACAGGCAAAATAGACAAAGTAACAATTGATTTAAAATAACATCATACAAAAAAATTAATAGAAAAAAGCCTGAATTATTTTCAGGCTTTTTAATTTTACTTTTTTTACTTCGCATATTTTTTCAATGGTTTTCTAAGGGATATTTAAAACAAATAATATTGTAGTGTTATGTAAGGTATAAACTACAAATCTTTCACATCAAAGAAAAAACATTCCATCCACAGAGAACTAAAGATATTATCATCAAAATTTTGGATGTCTTTTTTAGATAAGCTGCCTTTTTAGCTTTTGAAAAGATAATTGCTGTTATTGCTAATGAAAATATTTCAATAACTGTTAAAAGAAAAGCATTTTGGAGAGATTTAGGAAACAAGCTAAGGTAAGCTGTTTTGCAATCTTCAAAGTCAGTGTAAATACTGCTTATGTAAATCCACCAAATTTTATCTAAGATATTGACTGCAAGCAATAATACACCAATACTATAAATAATCGATTTGTATTTAGGTTTCATAATCATACAAATTAGACTTTAGAAAACCTCAAAACTGCACATTGCTGTGACAGTAATGAGGCTCCGCTAAAATATTATACAATAGTAGATTCAAATTGCTTAAGGTCTCGGGTATTTTTTTGCACCGCAAGTGCAGAGAACAATCCTAATACGAACGACATTCCGAAGAAACCTTTTTCACTCAATAATAAATTAGCATTCCACAAGCCGATTATGAGTAAAACTATAGAGGCAATTGTACTAAACCAGCTTATGCTGTAATACAAATCTGTTACTGGTATGCCTTCCAGCCTATCTCGCACACTTTTTTGTACTGATATTACAGAGAAAAGACCAAAAAGAAGAATTGTAAAATAATAGCCTTTTTCATTATAAGCCATTTGCGAATTGTAAAGACCAATGCAATAAGAGGTCATACCAATAATTAATGTCATCCAGGAAGCTCCTACAAAGGCAGCACTCGGTTTTAACGGACTAAATCCATTGTTTGATTTTGCATTTTTTGATTCTGAATTGTTGTTTGATTCATTTGATTTTAGCGGTTCCATAATTTTATGTTTTATAATTATGAGACAAATTTCAGGATGAAACAGCAGTTGTCAAAATCAATTTCCATATAAAACTGACGACATAAAATCATTTTTATTATTTTTACCTCAACAAAATATTATCTATGAATGCACTACATGAAATATCAAACCTAATGAATGAGAATGATAAAAAAGCATTCATACAGTATTTATCAAAGAAAAACAAGCGTAAAGATGCAGGCAATATAGCTTTGTTTAATTCTTTAAAAACTGACGATATAAATAACAATAAAAAGAATTCACTAGATAAAAAAAGTTCAGATGCATATCATGCTTTAAGAAAAAGACTGTATGACAATATGATTGACTTCATGGCTAATCGAAGTTTTGAAAATGATACTTCGCAAGAAAATGCCATACTTCGTCTTATTGTTGTGAGCCGATTGTTTTTTGAACATAAACTCGAAAAAACGGCTTTCAAATGTTTGGCAAAGGCCGAAGAAATCGCGGTGAATATGGAACATTTTAGTCTGCTTAATGAAATATATCTCACTCAGATACAATTTGCCCATTTCGATTTATCTCAGCCCATTGAAAAAATAATAAGGAATTTCAAAGCAAATAAAAAACAGCTCGAATATGAGGAACAGCTTAATTTAGGCTATGCTGTTTTGCGACGCGAACTGGCCGCAATCTATCATGAAAGCAGAATTGTAGACTTTCAGTCGCTTATAAAAAACACTATTGAAACATACGGAATTTCATTGAAACAAGGGTTAACTTTTAAATCCCTTTATCAAATATTATTTATTGCCAATGAATATGCTTCTATAAACAACAATTTCTCTCTTATACAGCCATTTGTTCTTAAAAGCTATCGCTTCATTAGTAAAAAAGCAGATTTGACAGATAAGCATTTGTATTATCACATCTACATATTATATTTTATAGCCAACTTCTATTTTAGAAATGGTCAGTTTAAAGAATCTTTAAGCTATTTAAATTCGATGTTTACAGAACTGAATAAAGAGTCTGGAAAATATTACCAGCGTTTCTGTCTGAGGTATTTTTTATTACTTTCTTTCAATGAAAATTATCTTGGTAATTTTCAAAAAGCGATAGACACTGCCGAGAAATCTCTAACTTTAAATAAAAAGACAGATCCCAATGACAGTAACGACATTCGTTTGATGCTGATCGTTTTTTATATACAGCAAAATGCAGGACGTAATGCCGTAAAAGAAATGGCAAAATTAAACCATACCGACAGCTGGTACGAAAAAAAAATGGGCATGGACTGGACAATAAAAAAATGTCTGGTAGAAATCTTGCTTCATGTACAGGAAGAAAATACAGAACTGGCTATATCGCGTATAAAAAGTTTTAAACGACGTTACAAAAAATATCTTTTAACTGTAAATGAAGAACGCGTTGTGCAATATCTCTTATTTGTAGAACAATATGTACTGAAACCAGAAATTATAAAAATTCAAAAATTTCAAAAAACAATTGAAGATTTTATCATTACATCGCAAAACGGACCCAAGGATATTTTAATCATGAGTTTTTTGGGCTGGCTGCTGGCAAAAGTACGTCATAAGCCTATTTATGAAACAACTTTAAATCTTCTAACAACCTATTTTCCTGTCTAAAATTGCAATACAGGAAATCGTAATTTATGTTCTGTTCCTAATATGAATTTCTTTTTTACAAATCAAAAAAGGATATCATAACAACGATATTTCGTTGGACTTAAAAAATAGAATTTCCGAGTGTTAAAATTTAATTTATCAATAACTTTGAGATCAAGATTTTAACACTTATAACTAATAGATGAAACCATCTGCTTTTATAAAATCCACTTTTATTATCCTGTTGATACTTGGTAATTCGTTCGGTACAAATGCGCAGATATCATTGTATAAGCATCTAGAAGTAAAAAAAACGGAAAGATACTTATCAGAATTAGATGGAGTAGAAAAGATCGAAGCTTTATTGAAATTAAGTGACTGGTACGAAACTTATTATTATAAACCTAAAGAACTTCAAAAGGCGTTTGACTTTGCCAATGAAGCTCTTATCCTGAGTCAATCTTTACAATCTGATATTTATGCCGGCAAGTGTTACCTGCAGATTTCAATGCTATATCAGTTGAGTAATAATTATTTGATGCTGGAAAACTGTGCCAGAAAAGCAATTACATTATTAGTGAAAACAGATGATAGAGATGATTTAGCCGAGGCATGGGTAATGATCTGGTCTGTAAAAATGCTTACTAACCGGTCGAAAAAAGAGAAAATGGATCCTATTTGTAATGCTTTGGCTTTATTTAAAAGCACAGGCAATAATGAAAGAATCAGCGACTGCTATAAAGAAATTAGCGATATACATTTATCATATAAAGATTTTGCCAATGGACGGATTGCGTTGGAAAAGTCGATGTTTTATTATAAAAAATCTAATCAAAATCAAAAACGTTATTATCCTGTTTATGAAGATATTCTAAATCTTAAAAACAAAACTCTTTTACAGCAAAATGAACTTAAAAGTGCGACTTTTGTACGTAATTCAATGATTATCTTTCTTGTTCTTTTACTTATAATCCTTGGACTTTTATACAAGAGTTTTAAGTTTAAGAAGAAAACCAATAGAGTCCTCGAATTGCAGCAAAATTTGATTACTCAAAAAAATACAACACTCGAAAATCTATTAATTGAAAAAGAATGGCTTTTACGTGAAATTCATCACAGAGTAAAAAACAACCTGCACATGGTAGTAGGTCTGCTTGCAAGCCAGGCTGAATTTTTAAAGAATGAAGAAGCTGTTCAGGCTATTAACAGCAGTCAGAATAGAATTCATGCCATGTCTTTGATTCATCAGAAACTATATCAATCAGAAAATTTATCCATAATTGATATGCCGTCTTACATATTTGAATTAACCGAATATTTAAAAGATTCATTTGAAATTAGAAAACAAATAAGGTTTGTTTTGGATATTGATAGTTTTAACCTGCCTTTATCCCATTCCATACCCATTGGATTAATTTTTAACGAAGCCGTTACAAATGCAATTAAATATGCTTTTCCAAATCATAAAAACGGAGTAATTCATATTTCCCTTAAAACAAATGACAATAAAAATTATGTTTTAATCATTCAGGACAACGGCATAGGACTTCCTGATGATTTTGATCCTTATGACAGTCCTTCACTAGGTATTAAATTAATGCACGGACTTTCGGACGACATTAAAGGAAAGTTTCAAATTTCTAGTGAAAATGGCACAAAAATAACTTTGGAATTCAATATTAGCGAAAGTAACCTTCATTAGTTTAATTCTATAAAATGGCAAAACCACTAAAAATACTTATTGTTGAAGATCAGTTTGTTGAGGCAAATCATTTACGCCTTATGCTGAAAAAAGCTGGACACTCTGTAATCGGGATGGCACGGTCAGTAACTGATGCCAAATATTATATTGCACAAGAAAAACCGGAATTGGTTTTATTGGATATTTTTCTTTCAGGAAGGCAGACTGGTATTGATCTTGCTGAAATACTTAAAGAAGATAATATCCCATTTATTTTTCTCTCTGCTAATTCTAATGAAGATGTTTTAAGCAAAGCTAAATTGACACATCCGCATGGTTTTCTTGTAAAACCTTTTAGGGAAAAAGATTTACTGGTTACAATTGAAATTGCCGAATACCATCAACAGCACGGAATTGAGTCTTCTATTAGAAAGGAACTTTTATTCCAGAAACAATTAAAGACTATAATCACAAAAAACGGCACTTGGGACGACAGAGTACTTAACATCATTACATCACTTCAATCACTTATTTCATTTGATCTGGTAATGGCTATTTTTTATTTAGACAATAAATTATCCAGCAGGGTCTTAGGTTATGCAAGAACGGGTTTACACGAATACCAGAAAATAGGAATCGAAGAACTGCAGAATATTACGTCTTTAAAAGAATCTGAAATCAATGAACTTAGAAGCAAAAGCAAGGTAGAAACTGAAGCCACTTTCTACAATGATCAGGATTTTATAAATATTTGCGATAAAACCCCAATCAAAAAAATGATTGCGACTTCAATGAATATGAAATCTAATCTAATGCTGCCCGTTCCTTTATCAATTAGTGAAAACGGAGGTCTATATTTATCTTTTTTCAGCAGGCAGACAGACAACTATAATAAAAATCATTTAACGCTCTGCGAAAGACTTCAGGAACCTTTAATTTATGCGATCGAAAATTTGATCAGCCACGACAAAAAAGTAGACAAAAAAAATATTTCTGCTAAAAAGCCTATTACACTTAAGAATATACAAAAGTTAGGCTTTGAATCGATTGTTGGAAAAAGCGCAGCGCTGCTAAAAATATTTGATCATATTTTACAAGTAGCTCCCGCAGACACAACAGTTTTGATTACTGGAGAAAGCGGTACAGGAAAAGAAAGTATTGCCCACAGCATCAAAAAACTTTCTACTAGAAATAATCAGCCATTTATCAAAATTAACTGCTCTGCCCTGCCTCCAAGTCTTATAGAATCTGAATTGTTTGGACATGAAAAAGGATCTTTTACTGGCGCATCAGAAAGACGAATTGGTAAATTTGAACAAGCACACAATGGTACTTTGTTTCTGGACGAAATTGGTGACATGCCGCTAGAAATGCAGGCGAAACTACTGCGCGCAATTCAGGAAAAAGAAATTGAACGTGTCGGCGGAAATATTCCTATACAAGTAAATGTGCGCATTATTGCAGCGACGAACTGCAATCTTGAAAAGGAAGTTGCTGAGGGACGTTTCAGACTTGATTTATATTACAGATTAAATGTATTTCCTATTCAGTTGCCGCCATTACGAGAACGTAAAGAAGACATAGGTCTTCTTGCCCGTCATTTTATTGCTGTTTATAGTTCTAAAACGGGAAAAAATGTAACAGAAATATCCGAAAGTGCTTTAAAAAGTCTTTTATCCTATCAATGGCCTGGAAATATTAGGGAATTGGAAAACCTTATTGAAAGAAGCATTCTTTTAGCAAAAACAGATACGATTGAACATATTCCTCTTCCCGCTTTTGATGAAGCAAAAATAAATAACAAATCAAATGAATGGTTTTTCAAAACAATTCAGGAAAACGAAAGAGAACATATCATCAATGTTCTTGAAAAATGCAACGGCAGAATTAGAGGTGCCGGCGGAGCTTCTGAAATACTTGGACTCCCTCCCACTACACTTGCTTCGAGAATGCAAAAACTAGGCATAAAGAGAAGTCATTTTTAATGGTGAATTGTGAGTTGTGAATTGTGAATTGTGAATGGTGAAATGTAAAATGCGAAATGCAAGGAAAAGTTTGAAGATAAAATAAAGGAAGGTATTTCTACTAAATTTAAATTCTGCGATTCAAAACTCACAATTCACAATTCACCATTCACATTTCACAACTCACAATTCCACAACTCACAATTCCACAACTCACAATTCACAATTCACAACTCACAATTCACATTTCACATTTCACATTTCACAATTAAAAAAAAACGATATTAAGTTGCTTGTTTTTCGTTTTACGACGAAATATAGTTCGTTTTAAAATCGATAACAAATCACAATACACTAACAATCAATAACTTACAAAATAGGTTCGGTTTTCGTTTACACTTTGGCATAACATAAAAATATGTACTATGCTCACTGAAAACCCTACTACAATTCTTTTTATTACTGGTGCATTTGTCAGTAATAAATGCTGGGACGAA
>Ga0160449_1001658_pt1 | contig 10578 bp, 10 predicted proteins | sample HID1975I_E1MG_FD_108216 | JGI IMG/M metagenome (GOLD analysis project Ga0160449, IMG submission 108216) | Enriched soil microbial communities from UW Madison campus, WI, USA - HID1975I_E1 MG | ecosystem: Environmental > Terrestrial > Soil > Unclassified | place: USA: Madison, Wisconsin...
GCTGACCCGCGACACATGGGCGGTGCCGAGCAGGGTGTAGCGCACGCCGTCGCGTTCGACGATCGCATGCGGCTGCGATTGCCAGGGCGTGGCGCCGGGTGGCGTCGTCGCGCCGGTCATGGGTTCGGTCATCGGGTCATTCGTCGTCGGGAGGAGTGGCGGCGCCGTCGCCGAGCGCGCGCTGCATCAGGATGGTGTCGAGCCAGCGCCCGTGCTTGCGGCCGGAGGCAGGCAGCACGCCGACGGTCTCGAAGCCGAGCCGCTCGTGGAACCGCACCGAGGGGCCGTCCTGCGGTGGGCCGATCACCGCCATCATCTGCCGTTCGCCGCGCTGCGTGCACAGCTCGATCAGGCGTTCCATCAGCACGCGGCCGATGCCGTGGCCGTGCAGCGCGTGCTCGACGTAGACCGAACTCTCGACGGTGAAGCGGTAGCCGATGCGCGTGCGGAAGCTGCCGGCATAGGCGTAGCCGGCGAACGCGCCGTCGAATTCGGCGACCAGATACGGATGGCCGGCTGCGCGCAGCGCCGACCAGCGGCGTCGCATCTCGTCGACGTCGGGCGCGTCGTATTCGTAGGTCGCCACGCCACCCGCGACTTCGCGGGCGTAGAGCGCGGTGATGGCGTCGAAGTCGCCTTCGACGGCGTCGCGGAGTGTGAGAGGCATCGGGTCAGTCGATGTAACGCTTGAGCAGGTCGCCGTAGGCGTCGATGCGGCGGTCGCGCAGGAACGGCCAGATGCGACGCACGTGTTCGCTGCGGCCCAGATCCACGTCGCAGGTCAGCACGGTCGGATCGGCGCCGGCCTGTGCGAGGAACTCGCCCTGCGGCCCGAGCACGTGGCTGTTGCCCCAGAAGTCGATGCCGGACGCACCGATCGGCGAGGGTTCGTGGCCGACGCGGTTGCACGACAGCACCGGCAGACCATTGGCGACCGCATGGCCGCGGTGGCTGAGGATCCAGGCGTCGCGCTGACGCTGTTTCTCGTCGTCGACATCGGTGGGGTCCCAGCCGATCGCCGTCGGGTACAGCAGCAGGTCCGCGCCGGCCAGCGCCATCAGGCGCGCGGCTTCGGGATACCACTGGTCCCAGCACACCAGCAGGCCGAGCCGGCCGACCGACGTGTCGATCGGCTTGAAGCCGATGTCGCCCGGGGTGAAATAGAACTTCTCGTAGAAGCCCGGGTCGTCGGGGATGTGCATCTTGCGGTACTTGCCCGCGGTGCTGCCGTCCGCGTCGAAGACCACGCCGGTGTTGTGGTACAGCCCGGCGGCGCGGCGCTCGAACAGCGAGCTCACCACGACGACCTTGTGCTGCTTCGCCAGTGCGGCGAGACGTTCGGTGCTCGGGCCGGGAATCGGTTCGGCCAGATCGAATTCGTCGACCGACTCGTGCTGGCAGAAGTAGGCGCCGTTGTGCAGTTCCTGCAGCAGCACGAGTTTCGCGCCCTGCCTGGCCGCCTCGGCCACGCGCGATTCGATGATCGACAGGTTGGCGTCGGCATTGCCGGCGCCCTGGTCGATGACGGCACGCTCCTGGATCAGCGCGACGGGCAAGGTGGTCTTGCGGGACATGGATTCGAATCCTCGAAGGATGGCGACAATGCTAACGCGCCGCTGCGTGCGGGCCGGATCGCGCCGCGGACTTCGCGCTCGCGCGATCTCAAATGGTGGCGCGTCGGATGTAGGCAAGCCGTGGCGACACGTGGCGCAAGCCGCGGTACAGGCGGCTTGCGACGACGCGTGTCCGGCTCACGTCCGCAGCAGGCCCACGGGCAACTGCATGGTGATGCAGTGCAGGCTGCCGTTCTGCCAGATCAGCGGCCGGCACGGCACCTGCACGATCTCGCGGCCGGGATGCGCCTGCGCGAGCACGGCCGCCGCCGCATCGTCGGCCGGATCGCCATAGGCCGGCATCAGCACCGCGCCATTGAGGATCAGGTAGTTCGCGTAGCTCGCGGCGAGTCGACGGCCGTCGTCGAGCACCGGCTGCGCCCACGGCAGCGGGAACAGCCGGTAGGGCGCGCCGTCGCGCGTGCGCAGCGCGGCGATCTCGTCGGCCATCGCCTGCAGCTCCGCGTGGTGTGGATCGGCGACGTCGTCGCAGGCCTGGAACACGATCGCGTCGTCCGGTGCGAAGCGGGCGAGGGTGTCGATGTGCGCGTCGGTGTCGTCGCCCTCGAGATAGCCGTGGTCGAGCCACAGCACGCGGTCCTGGGCGAGCCAGTCCGACAGCTTCGCGTTCAGGGCTTCGCGCGAGGTGTCGGGATGCCGCTCGTGCAGGCAGCGCCAGGTCGTCAGCAGCGTGCCCGCGCCGTCGGTTTCGATCGCGCCGCCTTCGAGCGCGAAGTCGATCTCGCGCCGCTGCGCCGCGTCGGCGAACACCCCGTTCGCATGCAGATGGCCGACCAGCAGATCGTCCCGGCTCGCGTCGAACTTGCCGCCCCAGCCGGTGAAGCGGAAATCGTTGAGCACGAAGCCACCGCCGTCACTACGCAGCGAGATCGGTCCCGAATCACGCAGCCAGGTGTCGTCGTAGGCCGCCTCGACGAAGTGCACGCGCGCCATGTCGATGCGGTTCGAGGCCAGGCGCACGTAGGCGTAGCTCTGGATGTCCTCGTCCGGCACGCAGATCACGACCGGCTGGAAGCGGGTGATCGCCGCGACCAGCGCGATGTAGGTGTCCTCGACCTCGCCCAGGCGCGCGGCCCAGTCGGTGTCTTCGGTCGGCCAGGCGATCAGGATCGCGGACTGGGGTTCCCACTCCGCGGGGAAGCGCAATGCGTGTTCGGTCATGGACTCAACGGATGGCGGGCTTGGGGCCGATCTCCGACGCCGTGGCGCGGTTGGCGACGGTGTCGATGACCCGGTTCCGCTCGAAGTAGACGGTGAAGGTGGGATAGACCCAGCGGTTGATCGTCGGCCACTGGCGCTTCTGGCCGCCGCGCGGGTCCAGGCGCTCGCTCGGCACGCCGAAGCGGGCCTCCACGTCGGCCATCGACATGCCACGCGTCGGCACGGCGGCATGGGCGGGCTGCTTGGTGCGATCGACCAGCAGGGTGTCGGCAGAGGCGGGCAGGCTGGCGAGCAGCGCGCAGCTCAGCGCGGTGCCTGCGAGGATCGAAGCGAAGGAACGCGACATGGCGGGGACTCCTGGGCAGCACAGCGATGGAAGGACGGTGGCGCCGCAACGGCGCACGCGCCTGTTTAACAGAATTCGCGCGACGGCGATGCCGTGACGGGGCGCCGGGTGTCCCAAACGAAGAAAGGCCGCATCGCTGCGGCCTTTCTCGCGTGCATGCCGCAACGCGCGGCAGCAACGCGTCTCAGCGCTGGCGCGCCTTGAAACGCGGATTGGACTTGCAGATCACGAAGACCTTGCCGCGGCGACGCACAACCTTGCAATCGCGGTGGCGGGTCTTCGCCGACTTCAGGGACGACAGGACCTTCATGGTGAACCTCTGGGATGGGATACGAACAGCAAGCCGGCTATTCTAGCTGCTCTTTCCCACACGATTCAAGCGCTTGGCATCGCCCGACGGCGGGCCGGGTACTGGAGGCATAGATGACGGCCATGGTGCCGGTTTTGACGATCGACGGACCCTCGGGCTCGGGCAAGGGCACGATCAGCCGCGCGGTCGCGCAGCGGTTGGGCTGGCATTACCTCGATTCGGGCGCGCTGTATCGCGCGGTCGGCGTGGCGGCAGGCTGGGCCGACCTGGACCTCGACGACGGCGGTGCGCTGGTGCGCTGCACCTTCGACACGACGATCGCGTTCGACGAAAGCGGCGAGGAGCTGCGTGTGCTCGTCAACGGCCACGATGCGACCGACGAGCTACGGACCGAGACGGCCGGCGCGGCCGCGTCCGCAATCGCCGCCATTCCCGAGGTCCGCGCCGCGCTCAAGGACCGGCAGCGTGCATTCAGGGTGGCGCCGGGCCTGGTCGCTGATGGACGCGACATGGGCACGGTGATCTTCCCGGACGCGGGCTGGAAGGTGTTCCTGACCGCGAGTGCCAAGGAGCGGGCGGACCGGCGCTATAAGCAGTTGAAGAACAAGGGGGTTTCGGTGACAATGGATGGTCTGCTGCGCGAGATCCTCGCCCGCGATGCCCGCGATGCCAACCGCGCGGTGGCGCCGCTGCGGCCGGCCGAAGACGCCGTCCGCATCGACACCACCGGCCAGGGCATCGAAGCCGTCGTCGAACGGGTGCTGGCGTTGCTGCCTGCACGCGAGGCCTGACCGGATCCAGGGTCGGGCATCTGCTGCAAGCCGGGCGGGCCGTTCCGGTCCGCTCCGGCGTTGTTCCCGCTGTCATGTTCCATCGTTGTATCGCTGCACCCATGTCGGCGTCCGGAATCCTCCGGTCGCCGGTCCATCCACCTCAACACTCACGGCCCTGCAATCCCGCGACGGCCGACCAACGGGTGGACTGCCGGCATTCCGCGCCCGAAAAGCGCCGCCACGCAGTCTGAGTCAACCAGGTATCTACCAATGACCGAATCATTCGCAGAACTGTTCGAAGCCAGTCAGACCAATCTGGCCAAGCTCAAGCCGGGCGCCATTGTCACCGGCATCGTCGTGCAGGTCCGCACCGACGTCGTCGTGATCAACGCCGGCCTGAAGTCCGAAGGCATCGTGCCGATCGAACAGTTCCGTAACGACGCCGGCGAGATCGACGTCGCCGAAGGCGACACCGTCAAGGTGGCGCTGGACTCGCTCGAGAACGGCTTCGGCGAGACCGTGCTGTCGCGCGAGAAGGCCAAGCGCGCCATGGTGTGGGACGAACTCGAGGAAGCGCTCGAGAAGAACGAGACCATCACCGGCCGCATCAGCGGCAAGGTCAAGGGCGGTTTCACCGTCGACATCAAGGACGTCCGCGCGTTCCTGCCGGGCTCGCTGGTCGACGTGCGTCCGGTCCGTGACCCGGTCTACCTCGAGGGCAAGGAACTCGAGTTCAAGCTGATCAAGCTGGACCGCAAGCGCAACAACGTCGTCGTCTCGCGCCGCGCGGTGGTCGAGAGCGAGCACTCGGAAGAGCGCGAGCAGCTGATGGAGAAGCTGGTCGAGGGCGCGGTGCTCAAGGGCGTCGTCAAGAACCTCACCGACTACGGCGCGTTCGTGGACCTCGGCGGTATCGACGGCCTGCTGCACATCACCGACATGGCCTGGAAGCGCGTGCGCCATCCGTCCGAAGTCGTGGAAGTGGGCGCGGAGCTCGACGTCCGCGTGCTGAAGTACGACCGCGAGCGCAACCGCGTCAGCCTCGGCCTCAAGCAGCTGGGCGAGGATCCGTGGGACAACATCGCCCGCCGTTACCCGTCCAACACCCGCGTGTTCGGCAAGGTCAGCAACGTCACCGATTACGGCGCGTTCGTCGAGATCGAGCCGGGCGTCGAAGGCCTGGTGCACGTGTCCGAGATGGACTGGACCAACAAGAACGTCAATCCGTCCAAGGTGGTGCAGGTCGGTGACGAGCTCGAGGTCATGGTGCTCGACGTCGACGAGGAGCGTCGCCGCATCTCGCTCGGCATCAAGCAGGTCACGTCGAACCCGTGGGAGACCTTCGCGGCCATCCACAAGAAGGGCGACAAGGTCGACGGCCAGATCAAGTCGATCACCGACTTCGGCATCTTCATCGGCCTGGACGGCGGTATCGACGGCCTGATCCACCTGTCGGACATCGCGTGGAACTCCACCGGCGAAGACGTGGCGCGTGCGTTCAAGAAGGGCGACACCGTCGAGGCCGTCGTGCTGGCGGTCGATCCGGAGCGCGAGCGCATCTCGCTGGGCGTCAAGCAGCTCGAGCAGGACCCGATGGGCCAGTTCATGGCGAACACGCCGCGCGGTTCGAAGGTCACCGGTACCGTCAAGGAAGTCGACGCCAAGGGCGCCGTGATCGACCTGGGCGAGGGCGTGGAAGGCTATGTGCAGGCGCGCGACATCAGCGACCAGCGCATCGACGACGCCAGCCAGCACCTGAAGGTCGGCCAGGAGATCGAGGCCAAGTACTTCGGCGTCGATCGCAAGACGCGCGTCCTGCAGCTGTCGATCAAGGCGAAGGACGAGGCGGAAACCGCCGAGACCCTGGCCGAGTACAACAAGCAGGCATCGGAAGCGTCGAGCGGCACCACCAAGCTGGGCGCGCTGCTGCGCGAGCAGCTGGGCAACAAGGGCGAGTAAGCCCGTGCGACGCCGGTCCGGGCATGTCCCGGGCCGGCGTTGTCGCATTCGCAAGAACGAGACATGACGAAGTCGGAACTCATCGAACTGCTGACCCAGCGCCAGGCACATCTCAAGGGCGAGGACGTCGACCTTGCGGTCAAGGCCATGCTCGAGATGATGGGCGGATCACTGGCGGCCGGCGACCGGATCGAGGTCCGGGGTTTCGGCAGCTTCTCGCTGCATTTCCGTCCGCCGCGCACCGGACGCAACCCGAAGACCGGCGATGCCGTCGCGCTTCCGGGCAAGCATGTGCCGCATTTCAAGCCGGGCAAGGAACTGCGCGATCGCGTCAGCGACGTACAGCCGATGCCGGCCGAAGACTGACCGCCACGCGGCGGTCCCATTTCTTTTTTCCACGCCCGGTGCGGATCGCCGCATGGTTGGCGTGCAGGATCGGCAAGCGGGTAGGATCGTCGACGCACCGTCGGCGTGGCGCGCATCGCGCCTTGATGTCCATCGCCGGCCCGGGTCGCGCGTCCGCGGCCGATCCATCGATGGAGCGTGATCCATGGCGTTTGTCACCGAGTGGTTCTGGTTCTTCCTGCTGCTGCCGATCGCGGCCCTCAGCGGCTGGGTGATCGGCCGCCGCGGCGGCGAGCGCCACAGCGACACCCAGGTCAGCCGCCTGTCGACGACGTATTTCCGCGGCCTCAACTATCTGCTCAACGAGCAGCCGGACAAGGCGATCGAGCTGTTCCTGCACATCGCGGAACTCGACAAGGACACGTTCGAAACCCAGGTCGCGCTCGGGCATCTGTTCCGGCGCCGCGGCGAAGTCGATCGCGCGATCCGCCTGCACCAGGGATTAGTACAGCGCCCCGACCTCAACGACCAGCAGAAGGTGCAGGCACTGCTCGCGCTGGGCGAGGACTACATGAAGTCCGGCCTGCTCGACCGTGCGGAAACGGTGTTCACCGATCTGGCGCGGATCGACCAGCGCGCACCGCAGGCGCTGCGGCACCTGATTGGCATCTACCAGGCCGAGCGCGACTGGCAGAAGGCGATCGAGAACGCCACGCGCTACGAGGCTGCGACCGGCGAGCCGATGGGCAAGCTGATCGCGCAGTTCGAATGCGAACTCGCCGACCGCCTGCGTTCGGCCGGCGACGCCGACGGCGCGCGCAGCGCGGTGCAGCGTGCCTACGCGGCGGATTCGAGTTCGGTGCGCGCCGGCATCCTCGAAGGCCGCATCGAGATCGACGCCGGCAACGATGCCGCCGCGATCCGCGCGTTCGAGCGCGCCGCGCGTCACGACACCGATTTCCTGCCCGAGATCCTCGCGCCGTTGCTGGCTGCCTACGAGCGCGTCGGCGACGTGCCGGGCGCGCGCAACTTCCTGTCGCAGATGACCGAGCACTACAAGGGCGTCGCCCCGGTGCTGGCGCTCACGCGCCTGGTCGAGCAGGAGGAGGGCGTGCACGCGGCGCGCACCTATCTCGCCCGCCAGCTCAAGGACCGGCCCTCGGTGCGCGGCGAAGCGGCGCTGATCGACCTGACCCTGGCCGACGGCGTCGACCATGTCGGCACGCTGCAGGAACTGCGGCTGATCACCGAGCAGCTGCTGGTGCGCAACCCCAGCTACCGCTGCAAGCAGTGCGGCTTCGGCGCGCGCAGCCACCACTGGCAATGCCCCAGCTGCAAGGAGTGGGGCACGATCAAGCCGCTGCTCAACTACGCCGTGGTCTGAGTGGCGGTTTCCTTGCCCGTCGCGGCGGCGCTGTGCGGGGCCGCGTTTCTCGCTGCGCTGACGATGACGGCGCTCGCCCGTCGCTATGCGCTGTCCCGGCAGCTGGTCGACGCGCCCGGCGAACGCCGCAGCCACAGCGTGGCCACGCCGCGCGGCGGCGGTATCGCGATCGTGCTGGTCCTGCTGCCGGCGATGCTGTGGCTGGGCGTGGGGACCGGGGCGATGTCGTCCGTGGCGCTGCTGGGCGCCTGTGGCCTCGCGCTGGTGGCGGCGATCGGCTGGATCGACGACCATCGGCCATTGTCGCCCTGGAGTCGTCTGGGCGTGCACGCACTCGCGGCCGCGCTACTCGCCTGCGTGGTCGCATGGGCCGGGCAACCGCTGTGGGGGGCGATCATCGTGTTCGCGCTCGCGCTGGGTCTGGTCAACGTCTGGAATTTCATGGACGGCATCGACGGCATCGCGTCGAGCCAGGCGATCCTCGTGGCGGTCGGTTTCGTGCTGCTCGGACTGCGCGGCGACGGCGCGCTGCTGGCCTGCCTCGTCGCCGCGGCCTGCGTGGGCTTCCTGCCGTTCAATTTTCCCAGGGCCCGGATCTTCCTCGGCGATGTCGGCAGCGGCGCGCTGGGGTACCTCGTCGCCTGCCTGGTCGCATCCGCACCGGCGCCAGATCCCGTCATGTCGCTGCTGTGGCTGCTGCCGCTCTCGGCGTTCCTGATTGACGCGGCTTTGACATTGCTGGCGCGCATGATCCGCGGCGAACGATGGTGGACGCCGCACGTACAGCATGTGTACCAGCGGTGTGTCCAGGCGGGGCATGCCCACGCCGTCGTGACCGGCGGTTACGCGGCCTGGACGCTGCTGTCGATCCTTGTCGCCGTCGGGCTGGCAGGGGCGTCGCAACCCGTTATCATCGGAGCCTTCGCCACGTGGTATCTCCTCGGTGTCGCCATCTGGCTCAACTTCCGCGTCCGGCATGCACGCCGCGCGCGCCTGTCGTAGGGATGCGGCTGGATGATTGATCTCAAGGCCAGGATCGGAGTCCTGGGACCGCGTGTGGCCGTGGTGGTGCACGACCTGACGATGGTGTGGCTGTGCTGGATCGGCCTGCACCAGTTCCGTCATTCGGTCATGGAAAGTGCGCCGCCGTTCGCGTTCTGGTCGGCCGAGATCGTCCTGATCCTGCTCGCGCAGGGGCTGATCTTCTGGCGCGTCGGCCTGTACCGCGGGGTCTGGCGGTTCGCCAGCGTCCCGGACCTGCTGAACATCGTGAAGGCCTCGGTGCTGGGCCTGCTGACGATCATGCTGGTGCTGTTCGTCTACAACCGGCTGAATCTCGTTCCGCGCACCGTCCTGATCACCTATCCGCTGCTGCTCGCGGCGCTGCTGGGCATGCCGCGGCTGCTGTATCGCGCATGGAAGGACCACGGCATGACCCGGACCAGCCAGTCCGCGGTCCGGGTGCTGATTCTCGGTGCAGGGCAGGCCGGTGAGACCCTCGTGCGCGACCTGCGGCGCACCGGCGCCTACGATCCGGTGGGCTTCCTCGACGACGCCCCCAAGTTGCGCGGCAGCCAGTTGCAGGGCGTGCCGGTGCTGGGTCGCATCAGTGATCTCGAAAAGGTCGCGCCCGAGACGGCCGCCAAGCTGATCGTGATCGCGATGCCCTCGGCCGATGCAGTGGCGATGCGCAAGGTCGTCGCGGCTTGCGAGCGGACGCGTCTTCCTTTCCGCACCGTTCCCAAGCTCGACGACCTGCTCGAAGGGCGTTCGCTGCCCGGCGAGCTCAAGGAGGTCGCGATCGAGGACCTGCTCGGGCGCAAGCCGGTCATGCCCGACTGGAAGGCGATCCGTGCCTGGTTGCGGGGCCGCAGCGTGCTGGTGACCGGCGCGGGTGGATCGATCGGCTCGGAACTGTGCCGCCAGTGCGCGCGCAACGGCACGGCGCAGATTGCGCTGGTGGAGATGGACGAGCTGGCGCTGACCCGGATCGAGGGCGAACTGCGGCGCGATTTCCCGAGGATCACCCTGGTCCCGGTGCTCGGCGACTGCGGGGATCCCGCGGTGATCAGGCACGCGATGCGGCTGTCGGCGCCTGACGCGGTGTTCCATGCCGCGGCCTACAAGCAGGTGCCGGTGCTCGAGGCGCAGCTGCGCGAGGGCGTGCGCAACAACGTGCTCGCGACGCGCGCGGTGGCGAACGCCGCGATCGCGCACCGGGTCGGTACGTTCGTGCTGATCTCCACCGACAAGGCGGTCGATCCGGTCAACGTGCTGGGCGCGACCAAGCGCCTGGCCGAGATGGTGTGCCAGGACCTGGCCGGCGGTGCGTCGACGGACTTCATCACCGTGCGCTTCGGCAACGTGCTCGATTCCGCGGGCAGCGTGGTGCCGCTGTTCCGCGAGCAGATCCGCCGCGGCGGTCCGGTGACGGTGACCGACCCCGAGGTCACCCGCTACTTCATGACGATCCCCGAGGCCTGCCAGCTGATCATGCAGTCGGTGGCGATCGGCTCGGGGCAGGCGGTGTACACGCTGGACATGGGCGAGCCGGTCTCGATCCGCCTGCTGGCCGAACAGATGATCCGGCTCGCCGGCAAGCATCCCGACCATGACGTGGCGATCGTCTATTCCGGGCTGCGTCCGGGCGAGAAGCTGCACGAGAC
>Ga0160449_1001665_pt1 | contig 10562 bp, 6 predicted proteins | sample HID1975I_E1MG_FD_108216 | JGI IMG/M metagenome (GOLD analysis project Ga0160449, IMG submission 108216) | Enriched soil microbial communities from UW Madison campus, WI, USA - HID1975I_E1 MG | ecosystem: Environmental > Terrestrial > Soil > Unclassified | place: USA: Madison, Wisconsin...
CAGGCAGTTGCCCCAGCGCAATATTTGCAGTCGTGTTGACGTTTCCGAGCGGCGGCGCCTTGTTGAACAGATTGTCCACACCAAAGCGCATGCTTGTTGCCTCGGTTACCTTGACCGAGCCGTTCAGGTTGAACAGGTCATAGGCAGGGTAGCCTGTGAACACGGTGGGTGCGAGCGCCGCACCCTCTTGCTGCACGGACGGCAGATGCTGCCACTGCAGCGAGAGGTTCGCCGGTCCGAAGGTGTAGCCGACCGTCGTCAAGGTGCGATACCGGAAGGCACCTGGGTTGAGGCCGTTCTGCGCCGTTCCGAGCGTCCCGACATAGTCGGTTAGCGGGTTGTTCGACAGTTCGTTCGATTTGTAGTGCAGATAGTAGTTCATCAGGAAGTTAATGTTGAACGTACCCGGTCCAATATCGACTGCCCAATCGACTTGTGTGTCGATGCCGCTGATGTCGACGACACCGGAATTGTTGTAGGTAACGTCGAAGTTCGCCGCACCGAGAACCGGTGCCGGATCGTAGCGGATACCCTTACAATAGGGGTTGTTTGCGGCTGCCTGGGCCTTTGATGGATTGCCGGCGGCACCTGCTGCATCGCTGTTCCAGAACGGATCAAGACATTGTTGTAGTGCGGTGCCTGCTCCCTGGAGACCGATCGCGTCCTTCAGCTTGATGCTATACCAGTCGACCGTGAGCCGTAGCCGCTGGAGCGCTGCCGCCTGGAAGGGGGACCGGATAACAACGCCTCCCGTCCAAGTGTCGGCCGTTTCCGGCTTCAGGTTGGGATTGCCAGTGGCGTTGGTCCAGGCGAAGCCGCCGCCGGGGGCGGGTTGGTCTGAGATGGCACGGGTGTAGTAAGCCGAACCGGTGCCAGCGCCGCCGGTCTTGTCCATGACGGCCGAGCAGACAGCCTTAACATCGGCTGCAATCGGGCTGGCTGCTCCCGCCGAGACCCGGTAGGTCGAGCGCTGCGAGCAAAGATCGCCTAGTGCGTTGAACCCAAAGATCTGTGAAGATGATTGGAACAATTCGGCAATGTTCGGGGACCGCTGAGCACGGTTGTAGCCGCCACGCAAACGGAGCCAGTCGGTCACTTCCCAGTCGCCCAGGATCTTGTAGGTCCAGCTGCTGCCTGTGGTGTTGTAGTCGGAATGACGGGCACCGAGTTCAAGGCTGAGCGACTTGATTGCCGGTATGTCCTTCAGAAGTGGGACCAGCAACTCGCCGTACAATTCCTTGACGTTGTATCCGCCAGTGGTGTCGCTGCTCGGATAAATGCCGACAGCCTGATCGAGGAAAGACTGGCCCTGGTTGGTGAGCGTATCGTTGACGAACTCATACTTCTGCCTGCGATAGCTTGCACCGACAGCCGCCTGCAACGGGCCGGCGGGCAGTTCGAACAACGTACCCTGTGCGTTGCCTTCAAAGATTGACTGGGTGATGGTCTGGTTATTTTTCAGGTCACCGGTGATGGCGTTCTTACAATCCTGCGAGATGTTTTCCCATGCAGTCGTGAAGAAGTTCATCCCCGTTGTGCAGCGCGCGAAGTTTGCGCCGAAAGCGGGTCGGCCGCTCGCTGTGTTGCTATTCGCCACAAGGCCCTGGCCGAAGTTCGGCGCGGTCAACAGGGACCGCAGGCGTGTCAACGAGAAGACGCCGGTCTGTTTGGTGAACGTGGTGGTGGTGCCGTGATTGCCGAATACTTCCCAGGTCCAGTCGGTGCCCGGAATCTTGCCTTCGAAGCCCGCCAGGATGTTGAACGTGCTGACGGTGTTGGACACAGTCCGGTTCTCGGGGAAGCCATAGTTCAGCTCCACACGGCCATTCGGGTCCGGACGGCTGTTTAGCAGCGTCTGGATCGATGCCGGCAAGAACTGCCCGATCACCTGGTTATTCGTGCAACCGCCGACGGCAGCAGCAGCGCATGCAAACTGATTGCCATAGGCTGCCTTGAACGCCGGGTTGGTCGGATTGTCGCCAAGATTGCCCGGCGTGTTGTCGACCCAGGAAGGCATGTTCTGATAGGGCATGCCGTTGAGGATAACCGAGCTCAGATTGCCCTGGCCACCATAGGCGGTGCTGGGGTTCGCGCTACCGGTGTAGACGCCCGTACCATACGGAAGGAACACGTCCCAGCCGCCCGTGATCGCGCCGCCCTGCTGGGTCATCGTAGTCTTGGTGTTGCTGTACAGGCCCTGGGCGAAGATGCTGATGTTATCGTTGAGCTCGTACTTGCCGCGCATGAACATGTTGTAGCGCGTCAGTGGCAGGAAAGCGTACGCGGTGGTGTCCACGAAGTCTAGTTGGCCATTCGCCCGCCTCAATGCCATGTCGCCTTGCTGCGTCTCGCCTGTGTAGAAGGCAGCGCCGCCCTGCTGTTGGTAACCCCTGGTGAACAGTGATCCGTTGGGGTTTGCGTAGACGGAAAAGCCATTCGGCCCGGGAGCAAAGCCGAACCCGCTATCAATCGTGTTTGGCAGCGGCTGGCCGGCGGCGTTCTTACCAGACGTCGTGCCGGGGAACAGCTGGTTATAGAACACGGCATTGCTGGGTGCATTGCCGAAGCCGAGCGCGATACCGGGTGCGAGCGGGAAGAAGCGGTTAGTCGAGATGGTCGGATCGCGCCACAGCTTCTGGTTCCACGAGCGATTCTTCTGATAGCTTGCTTCGCGCGTGTTGAGCGACATGGCGATGCTGATATTGCCACGACCGTCCGCGAAATCGGTGCCCATGATACCGGACAACTGATATTCGAAGCCGTCGCCAGCCTGGCTGATCGAAGACGAGGCGTCGAGTTCAACGCCCTTGAAGTTCTTTTTCAGAATGAAGTTGGTAACGCCCGCGACAGCATCGGCGCCATAGGTGGCCGACGCGCCGCCGGAGATGATCTCGACGCGCTCAATGGCAGCGGTCGGGATTGTGTTGATGTCAACGATGCCCGCAGCGTTGCTCGGCGTGGCGCGACGGCCATCAAGCAGCACGAGGTTACGGTTGGCGCCGAGGCCGCGCAACGACACGGTTGCTGCGCCCGGGGTGTTGGTCGCGGTCGGCTGAATGTCGCCGCCGCCAGCGGGCGTCTTGGCCGGTGTGAACTGCGGCAGTTTGTTCAGGTTCTGCTCGATAGCGGCCGTGGACGACTGCTGCAGCAACTCATCGCCAACTGTGACGATCGGGCTGTTCGAGGAGTAATCCTGCCGAACGATGCGCGAACCAGTAACGACGATCGCCTGATCGGATTCTGCGGCGGCATCCTGCGCCTGGGCCGGTGCGGCGAGCGAAAATGCGCTGACGCCTGTGCAGCTCGCGAGCAACGCGATGCGCAGCGTCCGGCCGAGCGTACGGCTTGTTGTGTGTGTATTCGTGTTCAAGACATCTCTCCCCTTGCAGTTAGTTAAGTGCGCCCTCGGCGCAGATTTCTTAGAAACTGTCGTTTTTATTTTGGGCTTTTAAGCCAGGCACAAGTCTCATCAGCCGGGTAAACGGCACGCCATTGGGGCGTATCTTTCTGGATCGGATGATAAGGCTGAATTTCGCTTGCTTGCCGTGAGGGAAATAGGCTGCCGCATTGCGAGCGCACGCGGGCAGAATCATTTCAGGCAAATGCGTTGAGACTATTTCGTCCTCCCCCTTCGACGCGCAGGCCACTTGTTGTGGCTCAGTTGCGAAAGTCACCTCTACGGAAGAGCATTTGCCTTGTCTAGCGAGCCATTCATTGACTTTGTCTCAAAAGGCAGTTCGGAAACATAACGTTGCATATGGGCAACAGGCGGCTCGGCCAGATATTAACAATTGTGATATTTTTCACTAGTTTACAGCGTCTTGCGCTGTACTTTCATTGACCTGCGACGCGCGTCTTACCAAATCTTGCGTCGTTTGAACTGGGCGTCGACGAGTACTGAAGCAAAATGCTTAGGTCTTTTTCGGGCCACCAATGCAAAGGGCGACCCTCGGGCCGCCCTAGCGATCTCATTGAACCGACCTCTGTCCCCTTATTGGTTCTACCGCGCGCTAGGCGTTCAGCGGACGCGCTCGACGCGAACCGAGGCTTGCTTGCCGACGTCCATCAGATAGCTGCCCATGCTGCCCTTGCGGATGGTCACCACTTCATTGGGTGCCGGCGGACGGAACATGCTGTCCCGCTCGGTCATGCGCCACACTGCGCCATCGGCGAGGGCGAAGCGCCACATCAAGAGGCCGTTGTCGGTCGACGAGGTGACCGCAACTTGGATCTTGTCTGCATTGCCTGGGATCGCGGCGCCGGCGACGGGCTGCGCAGGCTGTGCGGCACCTACAGCGGCGCCTGCTGCCGCACCGGCGGCCATTGGAGCGGCCGACGGCGTGCGGATCGATGAAGAACCGAAGCTCGTTGAAGGGGCGGCTTGCCCAGCCGAACCGGCGACCGAGTCATAGCATTCGATCCGCGCCGAGCTCTTCGAGATTCGCGCGCAGACCGCCAGCTGGTCCTGCAGGCTGCCCTGGGCAAATGCAGGCACACTCAGCACCGACATGCTCGCTGCGGTCAGAGCCCCAGCCGCCATCAAAGTCGTACGTCCGATCAGCATTCCTTACTCCTCCAAATCCTTTTCCCGCTATGTGCCTCGGCGAGTCGCTCTGCCGGAGGGCAGACGAATCGTCAAATGGGGCGCAGATAGGCTGACGCTTCAATATGCAACTATGGTCCAATGCGCCAGCGTCGCCATCAGGCGTTGACCGTCCATCGAAATACGGTCAATCATCAGGATTGGCTGGCTGTAGGCAGCGTGGAGAGGTCGACCATGGAAATCGGCAAAGCCAAGGCAAATCGGCTTGGCGTTGACATTGACCGGGCCGCTATCGTCGCTGCTGCGCTGGCGGTGATGGACGAGCAGGGGCTGCTTGGCTGCGATTTTGCGGCGGTTGCAGATCGGCTTAGTGTCGATGAAGCCGCGCTGCGAGGGCATTTTTCCGATCAAGACGATCTCTTTGTCGCCATGGGCCGTTGGATGACGGAAGCATCCCCGATCGCTGTTGCGGGCGAGAACTGGCGCGATCAACTGATGCAGCGCGCCATTGCGGCGCACCAGATCATGCTTTCCCGGCGTGATGGCAGCATCCTGTTCGCGCATTTGCCGTTGCCGCTTTCGCTTGGAGGCTCGGGTGTCGATGTGGTCCCGGCCCTGTGCGCGGCGGGCTTCACGCTTACCGATGCGCGGGCTGCCGTCATGCTCATCGATCGCCTCACGATCGGTTGGGCCTTGGTCGAGCAGGCACAGCCTGACGCCGTCGAGCTGCAGATGGGCTTCGAGACCCAGTTCGGGGTTGTGATCGCGGGCATAGCCGCGTCGCTCGGCATGGGGCTTATGGCGCCGCATGATGATCGGCAGAGCAGGTTTCAGTCGGGCCTATGGGTCTTCCTGCGCGACGCTCGCGAAAGCGCGAATATCTCTTTCTCGCGCACCATCCATCTCAATGAGCTCGATCGCCGTATCCTGCTGCTGTTGCAGGCCCAGGGCGACATGACGCTTGCTGCTATTTCCACCTCCAATGGCGTGGACAAGGCGCAGGTCAGTCGCGCCATAAAGCGGCTGAACGAAATCGCGCTGGTGACGCGCGGTGGCATCCGCAGCCCGATCTGCCTCAGCCATGCCGGGCGACTACTCGCGGACCGGTTGCTCCGTCAGGCCGAGCTGCGTAACCGCGAGCTCGCTTTCGGAATCACCGACGATCAGCTGGTGTCGCTGTTCAGCGTGCTCGATACGCTGCTTAGCCGGGCGGTCATGTTGTTCGAACAGGAGCGCAAGTTAAGCGCCGCCAATCAGAAGCTTGACGAGCAGGTCGACTTTCAGGATCTGGTAGATGATGGACTGCCGGACGAGAACGGCATCGCCGTTGATCGTTCGCGTATCTTGCCGCCTTTTATCACCCTCTGTTCCTATATGTTTCGGGGCGGGGCGCTCGCACACAAGCGCCGGACGGGCCTCTCCAACTTCGAGAGCTGGGTGCTGGTCGAGGTCTGCAAGGAGCCGCCGATCAGCTGGCCGCAACTGGTGCTCGCGCTCTACCGCGACCAGAGCCAGGCCGGGCGGACGGTCAATCATCTGATCGACATCGGTCTTATCGAGCGCACCGGCAAGCCGGGCCGCCGTCATGGCTTCTTCGCGCCGACCGAAGAAGGCCGGCGCATCTTTGAGATCATCATCGAGACGGCGGCAAAGCGGAGCGAGTTTCTGTTCCAGGGCATCCCCGCGCCACAACTCGATGACTTCCTGACTGCTTTCGCCGTGCTGGTCCGCAATGCCGAAGTGCAGGTCGCGCGCGAAAAGGCCATTCAGGAAATGGACCGGGTGTAGCGCTCAGCTCATTCGGGCAGGGGGATGAATTCCGTCTCGCCGGGCACGCGATCAAAGCGGTTCTGCTGCCAATCCGCCTTGGCCTGCTCGATCCGCTCGGGCGAGCTGGAAACGAAGTTCCAATAGATGTGGCGCGGTTCGGGGAGCGGCTCGCCGCCGACCAGCATGAACTGCGTCGGGCCGCTGGCGCGCAGGATGATCTCGGCATCGGGCTTGAAGATGACCAGCTCGCCAGCCGAAAAACCGCCAGTCTGACCCTCGACCGCAAGCGCGCCGCTGATCACATAGGCGGCGCGTTCAATATGCTCGGCCTTGAGCTGGTAGCGCGCGCCGTCAGCAAGGCTGATGTCGGTATAGAGCGTGTCCGAGAAGGTCTGCACCGGCGAGGTCATGCCATCGGACGAGCCGGCAACGACGCGGATCGAGACGCCGCCTGCGTCGGCCTGCGGGATATCGCTCGCTTCATGATGGAAGAAAGCAGGCGCCGTCTCCTCATGTTGCTTGGGCAACGCGACCCAGGTCTGCAGACCGAACAGCGGGCCACCCGCCGAGCGGACATCCTCACCGGTGCGCTCGCTGTGGACGATGCCGCGCCCCGCCGTCATCCAGTTGACCGCCCCCGGTCGGATCGTCTGCACCGAGCCCAGCGAATCGCGATGCAGCAACTCGCCCTGGAGTAGATAGGTGACGGTCGCGAGGCCGATGTGTGGATGCGGCCGCACGTCGAGGCCCTCGCCAGCGCTGAATGTCACCGGCCCTGCCTGATCGAAGAAGATGAATGGCCCCACGGTCCGCCGATGCGCGGAAGGAAGCGCGCGCCGCACAGTGAAACCATCGCCCAGATCGCGAACTGGCGGCAGGATGATCATGTCGACGGCGGGGATAGTCGTTTCGCGCAGGGTCATGACGGGAGTTCTCCAGAGGGGTGGCGCATGATCGTATCAGGGCGTCGTGGCGTCGTCGATATTCGGGGCTGGGATAGGCGACGGAACTTGAGCGACATTCCCGTCGAGGCGATCGAAGGCGTGACTGTCGACAATCTCGGCGACATCTCTCGGTCTGGCGAGACCAGCCTTGTCGGCTTCGGCTCGGGCCTCATCAAGCCGAAGCGCAATGAAGTTGCGATTGCCGTTTTCGAGCTGGGGACCTGGGTGATGATGCTCGGCCTCGTCGGCGGCGCGATGCGTCGTCGCAAGGTGAGCCTAGCTTTCGCCTGATCAAGCGCTCGCTGGGAGGGCGCCGCTCGCGGAGGCACGGGCGGTGTTTCCTTTCGCAACCTTGGACACGCGGTGGTCAGCGCTTCTGTCCCGAAATGATGCGACTTCAAAATGTAATACCGATTTCGCGCAAATGTCACCGTCCTGACCCATAAAATTCATTAACAATAATTAACGAAATTCCGGAGTGGGGTGCGTATTGGGAGAGGCGGTGATCTTCGCCGTCGACCAGTTTTTCTGTTGCACAAGTGATTAGGTGCTTCCGGCATAGGCTCGGAGGTATCGCTGGTCTGCGCCTTTCACTCTTTGACCTGTCGTGACCGCAGCATCCTGCCGCGGATTTCAAGGAGGAATGTGTGAAGACTCTTTATCTCGGCCTCGCGGCCCTGCTCGCCTCGACTGCCGGTGCCGCCAATGCCGCCTCGATCGGCCTGTCGACCAACTACAGCGTCGAATATGTCATCCGCAACAGCACGAGCGAAGCTGGGGCGGTCAGCTATAACTGGGACACCAATACGCTGCTGGTTGGCGGCGATGAGGATAATTGGAACGAATATGACCTCAATGGCGTGCTCACGCAGCGCGCTCTGACGAACGGTTTCAAGGATCCTGAAGGTGTTGCCTATCTCGGCAACGGACAGTTTGCGGTCGCGCAGGAGCGGACCGGGCAGATCTTCCAGATGAGCGACCTCGGCAACGGTGGCACCTATCGCTACTATTCCGGCAACACGGATTCGCCCTATCTCTCCGTTCCCGAAGCCAGCGACAGCTCCTTCGGCATGGAAGGGGTCACCTATGATCGCACCAATGGCGACTTTTATGTGATCAAGGAAGATCGCCCGCAGGGCATCTGGCGCGTAAGCAATGGCGACTTCGCAACCGGCGCCAGCACGAACGAGCTTCTGTTCGACATCGAGACGCTGCTTGGCTTGGAGACGATCTCCGACATTTCGGTCCTGTCCAATCCCGACGCCTTTGCCGGCAAGGGCTTTTCCGACAATCTGCTCATCCTCAGTGCGGTTTCCGAGATGCTGCTCGAAGTCAGCAAGACTGGCGAAATCCTGAGCAAATTCGACCTTAGCGATATCGGCGTCAACAAGATCGAAGGCGTGACGCTGGACAATATGGGCAACATCTATCTCGTCGGCGAAGAGCGCGTTGGTGGCGGTTCCGGCCTCATCAAGCTTGCGCGCATGGATGTCGCAGCCGTTCCCGAGCCGGCGACCTGGGCGATGATGCTCGGCGGCCTCGGCCTTGTCGGCGGCGCGATGCGTCGTCGCAAGGTGAGCGTCGCTTTCGCCTGATCAACCGAAATTTTCGCCGTTGGGAGACGGAGAAAAGCCACGCGGACGAAGGCCTCGGCGCCTTCGTCCGCCCTTCACTGTGATGGGAGAAGAACAATGAAGACTCTTACGCTGAGCCTGGCAGCCGCCCTGCTCGCAACTACCGCCGGCTCCGTCAATGCGGCCTCGATCGGTCTCTCGACCAACTATAGCGTCGATTTCATTGCATCTTTCGGCGACGTCCGGGAAGCCGGTGGCGTCACCTACGATTGGGACACCAATACGCTGATGGTGATCGGCGACGAGACGGAGTGGTCCGCTCTCAGCCCCACGGACGGAAGCGTGATCCGCGGTGGCCCGGCCTATCTCGGCGGCCTCAAGTACAAGGACACAGAAGGTCTTGCCTATCTCGGCAACAACGTCTGGGTTCTCGCTCAGGAGCGAGTGGTGGAGCTGAACAAGCTGGCCGCGGACGGCTATGCCTGGCCATTTGAGAAGGACGCGCCGACTTTCCAGATTATGGGGCCCACCAATATCGGCAATGAGGGCCTTGAGGGCGTGAGCTGGGATCGCCACACGGGCGATTTCTACGCCATCAAGGAAACCAACGATCAGAAGATTTGGCACCTGACGGGCGTCGATTTCGCGGGCAATGGCACAGTGGAAGAGCTGTTCGACCCGGCGCTGCTCGGCCTCCGGTCGCTGTCCGACATCTCGGTGTTGTCCAACAGCGATGCTTTCTTCGGCACTGCGTTCGGCGACAATCTGCTGATCCTCAGCGCGACCTCAGAAATGCTGCTGGAAGTCACGAAGGCGGGGGAGATTCTCAGCCGCTTCGATCTGAGTGACATTCCTGTCGAGACGATCGAAGGCGTGACCGTCGACAATCTCGGTAACATCTATCTGGCTGGCGAGAACAGCCTTGTTGGCTTGGGCTCCGGCCTTATCAAGCTGAAGCGCAATGAGGTTGCGGCCGCCGTCCCCGAGCCGGCGACCTGGGCGATGATGCTCGGTGGCCTTGGCCTTGTCGGCGGCGCGATGCGTCGTCGCAAGGTGAGCGTCGCTTTCGCCTGATCGGCCAGAGAACCAACAGAAACGCCGCCCGTCAGATGATGGGCGGCGTTTCTTCCTTTTTGCGATGTCGGCGTCAGGCCAGCTGCGTCATCCAGCCATGCGTATCCGTCTTCTGGCCGAGTTGGATGCCTACGAGATTCTCGCGCAATGTCCGGGCAACCTCGCCGCCATCGCCATTGCCGATGACGAAATTGCCGCGCGTGGAGCGGACTTCACCGATCGAGGTGATGACCGCCGCAGTGCCGCAGGCGAAGGCTTCCTTGAGGCGGCCGCTCTTCGCGTCCTCCATCCACTGCTCGAAGCTGTAGGGCTGCTCCTTGACGGTATAGCCCGCGTCCTTCGCCACGATGTGCAGCGAATCGCGCGTGATGCCGGGCAGGATCGAGCCATTGAGCGGCGGGGTGATGATCGTACCGTCGTTGAACACGAACATGACGTTCATGCCGCCCAGCTCCTCGACCCATTTGCGCTCGACCGCATCGAGGAACAGCACCTGATCGCAGCCATGCTCGATGCCGACCGACTGGGGCATGAGGCTCGCGGCATAGTTGCCACCGCATTTGGCAGCGCCCGTGCCGCCCGGGACGGCGCGGACATAATCATGGCTCACCCACAGGGTCACCGAGGACTTGCCGCCCTTGAAATAGCCGCCGACCG
>Ga0160449_1001666_pt1 | contig 10561 bp, 7 predicted proteins | sample HID1975I_E1MG_FD_108216 | JGI IMG/M metagenome (GOLD analysis project Ga0160449, IMG submission 108216) | Enriched soil microbial communities from UW Madison campus, WI, USA - HID1975I_E1 MG | ecosystem: Environmental > Terrestrial > Soil > Unclassified | place: USA: Madison, Wisconsin...
ATCGCCATGGCCTTGCTGGACGCGGGCGTGCCCGCCGCGCGCTTTCACGTGGATGCGGTGGACATCAGCGAACGCATGGTGCAATTCGCGCAACGCGCCGAGTATGGCCGCAACGCATTCCGTGGCGACGACCTGGCGTATCGCGACCGCCACTTTGTGGAAGCGGCCGACGGCCATCAACTGAACGCGCAGGTCCGCGAGCGGGTCCGCTTTCAGCATGGCAATCTGTTCGACGGCAACCTGCTGGCGGGCGCGGCCCCGTATGACTTCGTGTTCTGCCGCAATTTGCTGATCTACTTCGACGGGCCGACCCAGGAACGTGCGGTGCTGGTGCTGCGGCGCTTCACGCGCAATGACGGCGTGATCTTTGTCGGGCCGGCCGAAACCAGCCTGTTGACGCAGCGCCGCCTGCCCGCGCTGCCGTTGGCGCGCTCGTTCGCCTTTCGGGCGCAGGCCTTGCCGGCGCCGCCCGAGCCCGCGATGCGGGCCATGGGCACGATGGGGGCGATGGGCACCAATGGGGCCACTCCGATCGTGCACGCCTGGTCGCCACCCAGGCGGCCCGTGGCGCAGGTGCCGGCCGCGCGCCTGCCCCTGGCGCATGCGGCAATCGCCCCGGCGCCTGGAAATGGCGACCTCAGCGCGGCAAACGGCAACACCGGCACGGCCATGGGCAACACCAACGCCACGGCCTCGCTGCGCCAGATTGCGCAGATGGCGGATCGCGGTCGCGTGCAGGACGCCCTGGCGCAATGCCGCGCGCACATAGACCTGCACGGCGTCAGCGCCGATGGGCTGCATCTGCTGGGCCTGCTGCAAGATGCAGCGGGCGACGCGCGCCAGGCGCAGGCGTCTTACCGCAAGGCGTTGTACCTGGACCCGACCCACCGCGAAGCGCTGCTGCATCTGGCCGCCTTGATCGCATCGTCAGGTGACATCGAAGGCGCGCGCCGCTTGCAGGCGCGCGCGGCACGACAGGAGGCCCGACGTGATTGAGTCCCTTGCGCGCCTGTCCGACATTGACGACTGCTGGAACCGCATCGGTATCCGTGGCGACAAGAGCTGCGACCAGTTGCCCGCGCATGTGCATTGCCGCAACTGCCCGGTTTATGCGGCCGCCGCCAAACGCATTCTGGACCGTCTGCCGCCACAACTCGATTCGTCCGACGGCGATATTGAGCAGCCCCGGCAAGACGTTCGCTTGTCTTCGCTGCTGGTCTTTCGCGTGGGCGCGGAATGGCTGTCGCTGCCGACACGCGCCTTGGACGAGGTTGCCGCCACGCGCATGATCCTGACGCTGCCGCATCGCCGCGACCCGGCGGTGCTGGGCGTGACCAATGTGCGCGGCACCTTGACGGTGTGCGTGTCCTTGGCGCGCCTGTTGGGGCTGGACGCGGCGGGCGATGACACGCGCGAGCGCGCCGGTGCCGCCCGCATGCTGATCTTCGGCGGCGCCGGCCGGGCCGTGGTGCTGCCGGTGGACGAGGTTGAAGGCATCCATGCCGTCAACCTGGACCAACTGGAACCGCTGCCATCAACCGTGGAGGGCGCCAGCCTGAAGTATTCGCGCGGCGTGGCCCAGTGCAGCGGCCGCAGCGTGGGGGTGCTGGATGAGGCACTGCTGATGCAAGCTTTGGAACGGAGCCTGGCGTGAACCCGGACGAGATGCGCGACGCCTCCTTGCTTGAGCTGTTCCAGCTTGAGACCCGCACTCAGGTGCAGGTGCTGAACAACGGCCTGCTGGCGCTGGAGCACGACCCGACGTCGGCGGCCCAGCTTGAAGCCTGCATGCGCGCGGCGCATTCGCTCAAGGGCGCCGCCCGCATCGTGGACCTGCACCCTGCCGTGCGGATTGCGCACGCCATGGAAGACTGCCTGGTGGCCGCGCAGGAAGGGCGGCTGCGCTTGCAGGCGGATGATATCGACGCCTTGCTGTTGGGCACTGACCTGCTGCAACGGGTGGCCACGCCTGGCGCGGAACTGGGTGGCGAGATCGATGACCTGGTGGTGCGCCTGAGCAACGCGCCGGCCGTCGCGCCGGCGCCGCCCCGTCCGCCCAGGCCGTCGGATTTTCTGCCGCCGATCCAGCGCTTCGACGATTTGCCAGCTTCGGCCCGTGTCCCGCAACCGGGCCGAGCTGCTGCAACGACCGCGGCACCCACTGCGGGTGCCAATGCACTCCCCACTGCCGCCCCGAGCCCGAGCTCGGCCGTGACGCCGCCACCGCCGACGATATTCCCCGCCCAGCCGGCGGCACGCCGCAGTACGGATCAAGGCATCTTCGAAGGCGAGCGCGTGTTGCGCGTCACCGCCGACACGCTGAACAAATTGCTGGGCCTGTCCAGCGAGACGCTGGTGGAATCGCACTGGGTCGGCCCGTTCGGCGCCTCCATGCTGCGCCTGCGGCGCTTGCAGGCGGGCGCGGCGCAGGCGCTGGACGGCGTGCGCGGCGCGTTGGCCGGCCAGCAGGTGGACGCCCGCGCGCAGGCGGCGCTGGACGATGCCCAGCGCATCGTTGAGCAATGCCAGCAGGAACTGGCCCAGCGCACCAACGAAGTCGATGAATTCGGCTGGCGCATGAGCCATCTGGCCCAACGCCTGTACGACACCGCGCTGGCTTGCCGCATGCGGCCCTTTGGCGACGGCGTGGGTGGCATGCCGCGCATGGTGCGCGACCTGGGCCGCTCGCTGGGCAAACAGGTGCGGCTGGAAATCGAGGGCGACACCACGCAGGTGGACCGCGACATTCTTGAAAAGCTGGACGCGCCGTTGATGCACTTGCTGCGCAACGCGGTGGATCACGGCATTGAAATGCCGATGGACCGTCTGGACGCCGGCAAGCCGCCGGAAGGCCTGATCAAGCTGTCGGCGCGGCACTCGGCCGGCATGCTGGTGGTGGAACTGAGCGACGACGGCGCGGGCATTTCGTTGGACCGGCTGCGCGTGGAAGTCGTGCAGCGCAAGCTGACCACGGCCGACACCGCGGCGCGCCTGAGCGAAGCCGAACTGCTGGAATTCCTGTTCCTGTCCGGCTTCAGCACGCGCGGCGAAGTGACCGAGATATCGGGGCGCGGCGTGGGCCTGGACGTGGTGCAGACCATGGTGCGCCAGTTGCGCGGCGCGGTGCGCATTCATCAGACCAGCGGGCAGGGCACGCGCTTCATGCTGGAAATGCCCTTGTCGCTGTCGGTAGTGCGCAGCCTGCTGGTCGAGGTACAGGGCGCGATCTATGCGTTTCCGCTGGCCTACGTCAGCCATGCCTTGCAGGTGCGCAGGGAAGACATCGAACAGTTGGAAGGCCATCAACACTTTCGGTTCATGGACCGGCAGGTGGGCCTGGTGTCGGCGCGGCAGATCCTGCGGGGCGGCGAGCCCGCGCCCGCGGCGGAATCAGTCGCGGTGGTGGTGGTTGGCGATCACGACAAGCGCTACGGCATCGCCGTGGACCGCTACGTGGGCGAGCGTACGCTGGTGGTGCAGCCGCTGGACCCCCGGCTGGGCAAGGTGCAGGACGTGATGGCGGGCGCCTTGATGGACGACGGCACGCCGCTGTTGATCCTGGACGTGGAAGACATGCTGCTGTCGGTGCAGAAGCTGATCGAAGCCGGCCGCCTGACGCGGGTGGACGGCGCGGGTCAGGTCGCGCAGACGCGCCGCCGCAAGCGCGTGCTGGTGGTGGACGATTCCCTGACCGTGCGCGAACTGGAACGCAAGCTGCTGGTGAACCGGGGCTTTGACGTGGCCGTGGCGGTCGACGGCATGGATGGCTGGAACATGCTGCGCAGCGAGGATTTTGATTTGGTCGTGACCGATGTGGACATGCCACGCATGGACGGCATCGAACTGGTGTCGCGCATCAAGGCCGACCCCAGGCTGCAAGGCGTGCCGGTGATGGTGGTGTCGTACAAGGACCGCGAAGAAGACCGGCGGCGCGGGCTGGACGCCGGCGCTGACTACTATCTGGCCAAGGGAAGTTTCCATGACGACGCGTTGCTGGACGCCGTCGAAGACCTGATCGGGAAGGCACTGACGTGAGAATCGGCATCGTCAACGATCTGCAAATAGCGGTTGAAACCCTGCGACGCGCCATCGCGCTGGAACCGGGGCTGGAAGTGGCCTGGGTGGCGTCCAACGGCGAAGAGGCCGTGGCGCAGTGCGCGCGCGACCGGCCCGACGTGGTGCTGATGGACCTGATCATGCCCGTCATGGACGGCGTGGAAGCCACGCGCCGCATCATGGCCGAGTCGCCGTGCGCCATTGTGGTGGTCACCGTGGACGTGGCCCGCCACACCGCGCGCGTGTTCGACGCCATGGGCCACGGCGCGCTGGACGCGGTGGATACGCCCGTTGTCGGCGGGGGCGACCTGCGCACCGCCGCCGCGCCCTTGCTGCGCAAGATCCGCAACATAGGCTGGTTGATCGGCCGCTACGGCAGCCGGCCCACCTTGACCCCGGTGTCCAAGACGGCCGCGCGCGCGGATGCGCAACGGCTGCTGGTGATCGGCGCGTCGGCGGGCGGCCCGGCCACGCTGGCTCAACTGCTGCGCGATCTGCCGCTGAGTTTCCCGGCCGGCATCGTGCTGGTGCAGCATGTGGATGCGTCGTTTGCCGCGGGCATGGCCGACTGGTTGAATGACCAGGTGCAGTTGCCCGTGCGGCTGGTGCGCGAAGGCGAACGGCCCTTGCCGGGCCAGATCCTGCTGGCGGGCACTGACGACCATCTGCACCTGCTGGCCGACGGCACCCTGCGCTACACCCCGGATCCCAAGGAAAGCCTGTACCGGCCGTCCATCGACGTGTTTTTTCATAGCGTGGCGCAGCACTGGCGCGGCACCGCCGTGGGCGTGCTGCTGACCGGCATGGGCCAGGACGGCGCGCGCGGGCTGAAGGCCATGCGTGAACGCGGCTGCCTGACCATTGCGCAAGACCAGGCCACCAGTGCCGTATACGGCATGCCCAAGGCGGCGGCCGCCTTGCAGGCGGCGGTGGAAATCAAACCGTTGGACCAGATCGCGCCGCGCGTGATCCAGGCCTTGGCCTGAGCGCCCAACATTGCCAGACTTCAAGGAATAGCGATGCACCCTCCCATAGACAGCGCAGGCTCGGCGGATTTGAGCGCGCACGCAGCCATGGTGCTGCTGGTTGACGATCAGGTCATGGTGGCTGAAGCGATCCGGCGGGCGCTGGTCGTCGAGGGCAATATCGATTTCCACTATTGTTCGGACCCCTACAAGGCGCTGACGGTGGCCATCCAGACGCGGCCCACCGTCATCCTGCAAGATCTGGTGCTGCCGGGCGTGGACGGCTTGAGCCTGGTGAAGGAATACCGCAACCACCCGGTCACGCGCGACATTCCCATCATCGTGCTGTCCACCAAGGAAGACGCCGCCATCAAGAGCGCGGCGTTTTCCTCGGGCGCCAACGATTATCTGGTGAAGCTGCCGGATTCCATCGAACTGGTGGCGCGCATCCGCTACCACTCGCGCTCGTACCTGGCGCTGGTGCAGCGCGACGAGGCCTACCAGGCGCTGCGCCAAAGCCAGCAGCAACTGCTGGAAAGCAATATGGAATTGCGTCGGCTGACCAATTCCGACGGCTTGACGGGGCTGGGCAACCGCCGCTACTTCGACGAATACCTCAACGCCGAATGGCTGCGCGCGCGCCGCGATGGCCGCGAGATCAGCATGTTGATGATCGATGTGGACCACTTCAAGGCCTACAACGATACCTATGGCCACATCGCGGGCGACGAAGCGCTCAAGCGCGTGGCCAACACCATCTTTGCCAGTTGCGACCGCTCCACCGACCTGGCGGCCCGCTTTGGCGGGGAAGAGTTTGCGCTGGTGCTGCCCGGCACGCCCGCCGGCAGCGCGCGGCTGGCGGCTGAAAAGCTGCGCCGCGCGGTCGAGGCCATGCAGATTCCGCAAAAGGATACGGGGTCGGGTCCCTGGCTGACGGTCAGCATCGGCACGGCCACGGCCATCCCCACGGAGGAGCAGCCCTGCACCGACCTGATCCTCGCGGCGGACCGTGGCCTCTACCAGGCCAAGCACCACGGCCGCAATCGCGTCGTGCCCGGCCAGATTCAGGCGGACGAATAGGCGTTATCGTCGCAACATGCGATACGCGCCTGCCCGGTCGGCTGGAATCCCAGAGTAAGAGGCACACCATGACGTATTCGACTTATCACAAGAAGGATATTTTTGGACGCCCGCTGCATGCGGAAACGCAGATGATGTCCTATGGCTATGACCCCTTTCTGTCCGAAGGCGCGGTCAAGCCGCCCGTCTTTTTGACGTCTACTTTCGCGTTCCGGTCCGCCGAGGACGGCGCGGCCTTCTTTGACGTGGTGTCGGGCCGCAAGCCCTTGCCGCAGGGCGAATCGGCCGGGCTGGTCTACAGCCGATTCAATCATCCCAACCTGGAAATCGTGGAAGACCGGCTGGCCTTGCTGGATGGGTCCGAGGCGGCGGCGGTCACGGCCAGCGGCATGGCCGCCATCAGCGCCGTGTTGATGGCGTTCTTGCGCCCCGGCGACCAGTTGGTGCAGTCGCTGCCTTTGTATGGCGGCACCGAGACGCTGATCGCCAAGGTGTTTCCGGAATGGGGCATCGGCTCGCATCCGATCCGCGACGGCCTGTCGCCCAAGGCCATGCGCGCGGCGCTGGAGACGGCGGCGGCCAAGGGGCCGGTGCGCGTCCTCTATGTGGAAACGCCGGCCAACCCGACCAACGCGCTGATCGACTTTGAAGGCATGAAGAACGAGCTGGATGCGTTTGAAACGCGCCACGGCTATCGCCCGGTGTCGGTCTGCGACAACACGCTGCTGGGGCCCATCTTCCAAAAGCCGGTCGAGCACGGCGTGGATCTGTGCGTGTATTCGCTGACGAAATACGTGGGCGGCCACAGCGACCTGGTGGCCGGCGCCGTCACGGGCAGCAAGGACTTGATCAAGAAGGTGCGCGCCATTCGCAGCGCGTTCGGTTCGCAACTGGACCCGCATTCTTGCTGGATGATCACGCGGTCGATGGAAACGGTGGTGCTGCGCATGAAGCAGGCGGCGCGCACGGCGACCAAGGTGGCGCAATGGCTGGCGGGCAATCCTTACGAGAAGGTCGCCATTTTTCACCCGGAAATGATCTCTGACCGCGCTTACCAAGAGGTCTATAAGCGCCAGTGCACCGGCCCCGGCTCAACCTTCGCCTTCGTGCTTGATGGCGGCCGCGAGCGGGCATTCCGCTTCATCAATGCGCTGCATCTGTTCAAGTCGGCGGTCAGCCTGGGCGGCACGGAATCGCTGGTGTGCCACCCGGCGTCCACAACGCATTCCGGCGTACCGGCCGAGGAACGCGAGGCGGCGGGCGTGTCGGAAGGCTTGATCCGGATTTCGATCGGGCTGGAGCACGAAGAAGACCTGATCGCCGACATGGACCACGCTTTTCGTATTCGCTGATATTCGCTGCCGGGGGCGCTGGCCTGGCGCAGCGCCTCGGTACAGACCCCCGGGCTTAGATCCCCGGCTCAGACCCTCCGCTCAGCCCCTCGGCTTAGACCCCCGCTCAGCCCGCTGCCGGCTGCCGGCGCGTGCGGTTCAGCAGCACGAACGCGGCGGTGGCCAACAGCATGACGGTGGCGGTGGCGATCACGGCGGCATAGCCGGTATCGAACGCGGTCTTGGCCAAGTGCGTCAAGGTGGCCGCCAGGTCCGTGGGCAGGCCTTCCGCCACGATCAGTGCCTCGTCCAAGCTGTCACGCAATGCGGGCGCCGCCGCCAGGGCAGGGGGCACGTCCAGCGTGTTGGCATAAACGCCCGACAGGATGGATCCCATCAGCGTCACGCCCAGCGCGCCGCCCAATTCGTAGGACACCTCTTCAATCGACGCCGCCATGCCGGCGCGTTCCGGCGTGGCGCTTTGCATGATGGAGCTGGACGCCGCCGTCATGGTCGCGCCGATGCCCAGGCCCAGCACGCTCAGGCTGAGCATCTGCGGCAGGATGGCGCCGTCATAGCACAGCAGGTAAGCGCCCATGCCCGCGGCCGACACGGCCAGCGCCAGGAACATCAGGCGCGGGCCACGCATATAGGCCAAGAGCCAGCCCGCCAGCGGCCCCGCCACGAAGGCGGCAAGCGGCAGCGGCAGGATGAAGAGCGCGGCCTGGATCGGCGACATACCCAGCACCAGTTGCAGGCGCTGGCTGAACACCAGTTCCAGCCCCAGCAGCGCGGCGCCCGCGAACAGGGCGGCCGCCACGCCCGAACTGAAGGTGGCGTTGCGGAAGATGGCGAAGTCGATCAGCGGATACGGGCGGCGACGCTGGCGGCGCACGAACAAGGTCAAGATGGTGACCCCGGCGGCGCAAGCCAGGCCGGCATGCAGCCACGAGGTCGTGGCGCGGCCCAGTTCTTTCAGCGCATAGGCGCACAGGATCAACCCCGCCATGACTTGCAAGGAGCCCAACAGGTCCCAGGGGCGGGCGGCAGCGGGGCGGCTGGCGGGGATGCAACGCCAGGCCAGCGGCAGCGCAAGCAGCACGATGGGCACGTTGATGAGGAATACCGAACCCCACCAGAAATGCTCCAGCAGCACGCCGCCCACCACCGGCCCCAGCGCCGCGCCGCCGGACGCCACCGACGCCCAGATGCCGATGGCCACGGCGCGTTCGCGTTCCTGGGCGAAAGTCAGGCGGATGATGGACAGGGTGGCCGGCATCATCATGGCCGCGCCCACTGCCAGCAGCACGCGCGCCGCGATCAAGGACGCCGCGCCCGGCGAATAGGCGGCGGCCAGCGAGGCCACGCCAAACACCACCAGCCCCATCATGAACAGGCGCTTGTGGCCCAGCCGGTCACCCAGCGTGCCCATGCCCAGCAACAGGCCCGACACCACCAGGCCGTACACGTTCACGATCCACAATTTTTCAGACGCGGTGACGCCCAGCTCGTGCGTGAGCCGGGGCAGGGCGGTGTACAGCACCGTCATGTCCACCACGATCAACAACAAGGCGATGGACACAATGCCCAGCACCAGCCAACGGCGCGGGTCGGCCGTGACGACAGCGTTCGAATGAGTCCGCTGCATAGTTCTACTCCTGTTTGAATCCACACCCGGCCGCGCAAGCTGTGCGGCGCTTCGAGTGCAAGGCCGGCATTATCAATCTATTTATTTGCCGTAAAAAGTTTGAATCCATCTATAAAATAGATGAATTAAGGAGAGCGCCATGCAATGGACCCTGGACCAACTTCGGCATTTCGTCGCGGCGGCGGATGCTGGTTCGTTTTCGGCCGCGGCGCGCGCGCTGGGCCGCGCGCAGTCCGCCGTCAGCACGTCCGTGGGCCTCTTGGAAGCCGATCTGGGCGTGGAATTGTTCGACCGCTCGCGGCGCAACGCCACGCTGACGCCCGCCGGCGAAGTGATGCTGCAAGAAGCGCGGGAATTGCTGCGCCAGGCGGGCGGGCTGGATCAGCGGGCCTTGTCTTTCGCGGCGGGGCAGGACGCGCGGCTGTCGATCGCGCTGGACGAAGCGCTGCCGTATCAGGTGCTGGGCGCGTTGATGGTGGAAGTGGCCGACCGCTTTCCGGCCCTGGAACTGACGCAGTTGAACGGCACCGCGACCGAGGTGGCCGACTACGTGCAGCAGGGTCGCGCCAGCATCGCGTTCCACTTTGACCGGGGCGACCCCGGCAGCGCCTTCGCGCACCGTTACCTGGGCCATGTGGCGCAGGCGGTGTTCGTGGCGTCGGGGCATCCGCTGGCGGCCTTGGCCGAGGTGACGCGCAGTGACCTGGCGCGCTACCGGCAACTGGTCATGCAGATGGAAGGCGTGGAAGAGGTGGTGCTGAGCCCCACTGTCTGGCGCACGGACAGCTTCTACAGCATTGCCGGCATGGCGGCGGACGAACTGGGCTGGGCGATCTTGCCGTTGAACATCGCCGAATACGAGAGCTTTCGCCGAACGCTGACGCGGGTGCCGTGCACGGGCTTGTCCTTGCCCATGTTGTCGGTGCGCACACTGTGGCTGCAAGGCGCGTCGTTAAGCGCAACCGAGCTGTGGCTGCAACAGCGCATGGAGCAAATGCTGGGGGGGACGAAGGCGGGGTGAAAAGAACGCGGGCCGGGGCGCTTGGCCACTGCCGGGTCGTTGGCTCAGCCAGCTCAGCTAAGCAGCGCCGTGACCAAGTCCCCGCCGCCCGCGCTGTCGTCGGTGAAATTCAGCGCGGTCTGCACGTGTTCCAGGTGTTCGTCCATCAGCGCGCAGGCGCGCTCGGTGTCGCCCGCGCGGGCCGCTTCGATGAAGGCGTGGTGTTCCTGCGAGGAGCAACTGGCGTCGTGGGAGCTCTGGTACAGCACGGTGATCACGGCGCTGCGCGCGGACAGTTCGCGCAGCATGCCCGTCAGCACCGAATTGCCCACGGCTTCGGCCAGCAGAATGTGGAAGTGCCCCAGCAGATGGTTGCGCTTTTGCACGTCCCCGGCTTGCACGGCCAGCCGTTCCTCGGCCAGGTGGGCGTCAATGCGGCGGTAGTCGGCGGCGGTGGCGCGCGCCACGAATTCCTTGGCCA
>Ga0160449_1001668_pt1 | contig 10557 bp, 10 predicted proteins | sample HID1975I_E1MG_FD_108216 | JGI IMG/M metagenome (GOLD analysis project Ga0160449, IMG submission 108216) | Enriched soil microbial communities from UW Madison campus, WI, USA - HID1975I_E1 MG | ecosystem: Environmental > Terrestrial > Soil > Unclassified | place: USA: Madison, Wisconsin...
CCGGCGTAGATCTCGACCAGCTTCTTGCGGTCGATCTTGTGGTTGTTCGACATCGGCAATGCCGGGCACGCCACCAATTCCGACGGCACCATATAGGGCGGCAGGCGCTGGGCCAGCCGCGCTTTGCAATCGGCCAGCGCATCGGGCGCCAGCAAGCGCGCATCCGTCTCCCGCGCCACGCCCGCAACAAAACCAATCAGGCGCACCGCCGTTCCATCGGGACGACGCAGCACCGCGCAGGCGCCGCCTTCCACCCCCGGCAAGCCGTGCAGCGCCTCGTCGATTTCCGCCAATTCGATGCGATAGCCGTTCAGCTTGATCTGGTCATCCATGCGGCCTCGACAGAACAGCAAACCGCCCTCTTCCATCTGGCCCAGGTCGCCCGTGCGGAAAGCGCGGCGGCCATCTTCGTGGGTGTAGAGCTTGGCGTCGTTCAGATCAGGCCGGTTCAGGTAGCCGCGCATGACGTGATCGCCCACGATGCAGATCTCGCCTTCGTCCACGATCAACAGGCTGTCCGGCTTGGCGTGCCCCACCGGCAGTGGGTCGTGCGCTGCCAGCACGGCGTCGGTGACTTCGATCCAGGTGGTGGCCACCGTGGCTTCCGTGGGGCCATACGTGTTCAGAATGACCGCATCGGGAAAACGCTGGCGCAGCTTTTTGGCCAAGGCCGCCGGCAGCGGCTCGCCGCAGAACAGGAAGGTGCGCAGCGCCGGCAAGGTGGCCGGGGAAAAATCCCGGTTGGCCAACTGCTGGTGAGCAAACGACGGGGTCGACACCCACACCGTCACGCCATACTGCGCCAGGCGCGCCATCCACGTGCCCGCCGCCGCGATCTGCTCACGTGCGTTCAGCACGCAGGCGCCGCCCGAGGCCAGGGTGCCGAAGACCTCATACATGGACAAGTCGAAACTGAACGGCGCCTGGTTCATGAACACCGGCGCATCACCCAGGCCAAAGCTACCCAGCATCCAGTCGCCCAGCAAGCCCACGCTTTCGCGGCCGATCTGCACGCCCTTGGGGTCGCCCGTGCTGCCCGAGGTGAACATGACGTAGGCCAGGCCGCGCTCTGCCAGCATGGCGCCTTCACCTTGGGTGAACGTGCCGGCGGCGGCATCGTAGACGGCCGCGGCGCGCACTATCTCGACAATGCGGCGCAGCCGGTCCGCCGGGTAGATGGTGTCGACTGGCACGAACGGCGCACCGATCAGCAACGCGCCCACCATGGCGACGAAGAACGACGCTTGCTTGTGGCCGTAGATAACCACCGGCACATCCGGGGCCGCGCCGTGTTGGCGCGCCTTGTCCGCCCAGGCGTGCGCCTCGTCACGCAACTGCGCCCAGCTCAAAGAGCGATCGGCGGCGGCGACGGCCAAGGCGTCGGGTGAAATTCCGGTATCAACGAACTGGAACGTTTTCAGGTCAAAACGCATGCCGATACTCCCGGCGTCAGATGGGGCTGCGGCCGCTGAACACGTACAGCGCCAGCGCGGCCAGAATCAAGGTAAGCACGCGGCCCAGGAAGCGCATCACCGGATGCGCCAGCGTGGACTGCAAGGCGGGCCGGGTGCGCGCCGCGTTGACCAGCAGGTTGTGGCCCACCGAATAGGCGCCGAACATCAGGCCGCTCACGATGTAATGCAGCGACAGCCCGTTCCACACGCCCATGGCCAGCAGCGTGGCGAAGATGCCGATGTTCTGCGCCGCCATGCGATGGCGTCCGAAGAACTTGGTCTTGCTCAACGCCTTGTAGATCGGCATGAACACCACATCGCGCAACCACTCCGACAGGCTGATGTGCCAGCGGCGCCAGAAGTCCTGCGGGTTCAGCGTGGCCAAGGGGTTGCGGAAGTTGATCGGCAAGGTGAAGCCGAACAGCATGCCGATGCCGATCGCCATCGTCGAATAACCCGCGAAGTCGAAGAACAGATAGGCGCTGTACAGCGAGGCGTTCAACACCACGCCCGTGAACGAATAATCGTGCGCGTCCAGCGTGGCCAGGCCATAGCGCCAGATCAGCTCGGCCAGGCCGAACTTCTGGATCACGCCCAGCATGATCAGTTCCAGCCCGGTCAGCCAGGTGTTCAGGTTCACGCCTTCATAGCCGCGCTTGAGATCCGCCTGGAAATTGCGCCAGCGGTACATGGGGCCGGCCAACAGCGTCAGCGGGAAGAACAGGTAGATGAAGTAGTCCAGCGGCGACACGCGCTCGTTGCGTTGCGCGAACAGCAGCACGTCGATGGCGCGAAAGGTGGCGAACGACAGGCCCAGCATGGCGCCCAGGTGCGACACGCCGGTCTTCACCAGCAGCAACGGCGCCATGGTGATGATGACGGCGAGCCAGGTGGGAATGTAGTTGCGGCGCACGGCCCACAAGGCGCTGCCCGAAATGGCCAGCAGCGCGATGGGCTGATAGGGCCGCGCCCAGAACACCGCCATCCAGACACCCAGGCAGATCACCCCGATGATGTGGCGATAGCCGATGCGAAACGGCATGCCGAACGATCGGTACGCCAACAGGCCCAGGCCGCCGCACAGGGCGCCGCCAAAAAAGCTCAAGCTTGCGAACAATTCCATGGCGCGGCTCAGAACTGCTGGTATTGGAATTCGACCTTGATCGGTCCGCCGCTGCCCGTGGTGGGCTGTGCCTGCAGCACAAACACGAGGATGACCCCGACGTACAGGCAAAGATGCCAAAAAAAGCGACGCCCGGCGCCGTCTTTGCGAAAGAATTTCATCGGGAAAAGTACTCCGCAATACCTTGGTCCGCCATGGCCCAGCCGAGCTCGGCCAGGTGCATGTCGTCGCGCAGCATGCCCGGTTCGAACGGAATGCTGTAAAGGTCCAGGCAACCCATCTGATAGCGCGTGCACATGCCCGTGATGGCGGCCACCACCGGATCAAAGCGCTCGACGTCCAGGATGAGCTTGGGGTTGAACGGCTGAATGACGAAGTAGGCCTTCACCTTGCGCTTTTGCAGCAAGGCCATGACGCGCGACAAATCGCCCAGCTCGGTGCGGGTGATGGGGTCCACGTCGGCGAACTCGTTGCGGGCCGGCGAGTACAGCGGCGCCAGGTACTGCTTGTAGTAATCGTCGCGCACGTCGTAGGGGTTGTGGCCGCCCAGCTTGTGTTCCACCTCGCGCGCCTGATGCGTCAGCCGCCCCCACTGCCCTTCGTTCAAGCGCGCGGCGGACGGCCAGGACACGAAGCGGTGCGCGGGCACGGACAGCTTGGTGCGCGGGCGGTCGGGCGCGGGTTCCTGGCGGGCATGCCACCACAGCGCCAGCTTGTCTTTCAGCTCGGCCGCCTGGCCGTTGGCAATCAGCCAGAGCAGACCCCAATTCGCGTTGTCGGTGATCCAGGTCTGCATCTGCTCGCGCGTGCTGGGCTGGTCCCACAGGCGGTCCCAGACCGGGCCGGTCACGTGCTCGGCGAACGCGCTGCGCGGCAACTGACCGCCCGAGGCGAACCACGCGGGCGACACCATGATCACCAACCGCGTGTTCGGCGTCAGGGAATCCGCTACGGATTCCAGCACGCTGACGATCCCATAAGACTGGAACATGGCGTGGCCATAGGCCAGCGTCGGCATCTTCAGTTCTTCGGGAAAGAAGCGGTAGGGAACGAAACGCAGGTCGTGGCTGGACAGCTCGGACGAACCCAGCACGACCAGCGTGCCGTCGCTTAGCGCGTTGCCCAGGCGATTCAGGTTGACGTGCTGGGTGCCCCAGTCAGGCCCCAGATTGGGCAGGTAGTTGTTCTTGTCGGCCGTGGCCAGCGAGGGTGCGACGGCGGGCGTCACGATGCGGCTGAGCACATCGTCCGCGCCGCAATACGCGCCAACCGCCAATGCAACCGCCGTCGCGGCAGCCGCGACGTGGGACAGCAAGCGCGTGTTACGCAGAATGGGCAGCGACATAGCCGGCAAGCGTACGGACCGACTGCAGGATTTCCGCGATTTCAGGAGCCGGGATGCTGCAGCCGTACTCCGATTCAACCGCCAGCGTGATGTCCACGGCGGCCAGGGAATCCACCAGGCCTGTGGCGATCAATTGCGTGTCGGGGGTGACTTTCTTCATGACGATCGACTCGACGATATCGCCGATCTTGGTGTGGAGTTCTTGCTCGGTATACATAAGATGTGCGGGGCGCCTCGTCGGCGAAACACCCCCGCTCGCAGGGATTCAGGTGCTTGAGGATATAGAAAAAAGCTGAAGCTCAACTGACGGAATTCAGCCATTCAGAATGACGCCAAGATGCACTCGGTTACATCAAAAACCGGGTTTGGCCTCGTTCGCAGGCGCAATCATTGCACTTCGACCGTTGAATCGCCATCGAACTTTTGGCTTTGATGGCGGGAAAAGGCCGGGAAAGGCGACACCTGCGGGTAAATCCTGGGGGGTCACGTTGCGGCCGAGCGACATTCAGGCAAAAAAATGGCCCCTTGATAGGGGCCTGTGCGCGCCTTGGCGCGGCGATTCAAAAGCCCGCTTGCGCGGGCTTTTGATTACATCGGGGTCACGCGCGTCGGGCCTGCGCCGCTGATCACTTGCACGCGCTGGCCCACGCTGATGGGCAAGTCCGCTTCTTGCGCCACGACGCGGGTTTCGCCGTTGTCCAGGCGCACCGTGATTTCGTAGCCGGAATTCTTGCCGACCCGGTTTTCCACGGCGTTACCGGCCAGGGCACCCAGGATGGCGCCGCCCACGGTGGCGATGGTACGGCCCGTGCCGCCGCCGACAGCGTTGCCGGCCACGCCGCCCAGCGCACCGCCGGCCAACATGCCGACACCGCTGGACTTGTCATTCTGGATCACGATGGGGCGCACGCCCGTGACGGTGCCCGTGCGAACGATCTGCTCGCGCTGGGCTTGGTCGTAGCTGTAAACCCCGCTGGATGCGCTGGGATTCGCGCAGCCGCCCAAGACTGCCATCGACGTGACGACGGCCGCAACGGCCAGCCACCGGCCCGTACGCGGCGTTACCAGGGAAAGAGATTTGCTTTGGTTCATTTGGACTCCTCGATCGGGCACTGCCGACGAACGTTGATCATACCGCGCCCGCCATCTTGGCCAGGCTCGGCTGCAACACACTGAAACTCACGGCCAAAGCCAGAAAACACCTGCTGGATGCGGTGGCGATAGCGCCACCGCATCAGACATTTGGACGAGCGTTCGACCGTGCAGCCTCGAGGCAGTTCCCGCGCAGTCCTGGGTTCAGGCCGGCAGATGGATGCCGTAGGTAGCGTGCAGCACCGCGTCGATGTCGGCGCGCGACGGCGTATGGTTCTGCGGCCCGCGCGAGGCAATCTTGAGGGCGCCCATGACGTTGCCCAGGCGGCAACTGTCTTCCCAGTTCCAGCCGCTGGTCAAGCCGTAGAGCAGGCCGCCGCGCTGCGCGTCGCCGCAACCCGTGGGGTCCACGACCTGCGTCGCCTTCACGGGCGCGATGGCGATGGTCTTGCCGCCGGTCATCAGCGTGGCGCCTTCCGCGCCGCGCGTCACCACCACGGCTTGCAGCGTCTGGGCAATGTCGGCCATGCTGCGGCCGGTGCGCTGCTCGACGACGCCCGCTTCGTAATCATTCACGGTCAAGGCCTGCGCCATCTTCAGCATGCGTTCGAGGTCGGCGCCGTCGAACAAGGGCATCGCCTGGCCCAGATCGAAAATGAACGGGATGCCGCGCTGGTGCAGGCGTTCGGCGTGGGCGAACATGCCTTCCTTGGCGTCCGGGGCCACGATGGCCCAGGCCGCGTCCGCGTCGCTCAGGTCGTTGTCCGCCGCGAACGACATGGCGCCCGGGTGGAACGCGGTGATCTGGTTGTCGTCCAGGTCGGTCGTGATGAAGCACTGCGCGGTGAACGTGCCGGGAACCACCTTGACGCGGGAGGTGTCGATGCCCAGGCCCGACAGGCGCTCCATGTATTCGCCGGCGTCTTCGCCCACGGTGGCCACGGGCACCGGCTTGCCGCCCAGCAGATTCATGTTGTAGGCGATGTTGCCCGAGCAGCCGCCATATTCCTTGCGCATGCTGGGCACCAGGAAGGACACGCTCAACGACTGGATGCGGTCGGCAAGAATGTGCTCTTTGAAGCGGCCTTCGAACACGGCGATCGTGTCGAACGCCATCGAACCGCAAACCAGGACGGGGGTTGCCATGCGTGTCATCCTTTAAGGAAAGAACTTATCAAGTTGGTAGCCATTGACTTGAACGCCAGTCACTTCAATGGGCACTGAAATTTTGAGCTCGCCCGCCGGGGCGAAGGGTCCGCGCAGTTGCTCGGGCGTCAGGTAGTCTTCGGGCTTGAGCACCTTGCGCACGACCACCGTGTCGGACAAGTCCGTCAGGTCCAGCACCAGCGCGGGCCAATGCTGCGGCTTGTCATAACGGTTGCGCAGCACCAGGTTCAACACCAGCCGGCTGCGGCCGTCATCAATCGCGGCGGCGCCCGTCGGCGGTTGCAGCGACGACGACGAAATGGCGATGCGTTCCAGGCGGCGCGCATAACCCACGGTGCAGCCCAGCGGCTGGCACACGGTTTCTAGCACCGGGCGCAAGGCGGGCGCGGAATTGGCGATGTCGGTGCGGTAGACGTAAAGCAGTTGCAGGCCCAGGGCGATCAGACCCAGCAGGCAGGCATAGCCCCAGATCTTGCGCATCAGGCCCCGGCGTTCGCTGCGGTCCTGATCCAGGAACTCGGGCGGCGCGCGACCAACGTCGGTGGCGCTGGAATAGCGGGTGCGCGCTTCGCCCAGCACGGGCTCGCGGTCGTCGTCGTGGTCGCGGTCGTCGTCACGGTCGTGGTCGTGGTCGCGGTCGCGGTCGTGGTCGCGGTCGCGGTCATAGTCGTGGCTGTCGTCGAGGTCGTGGCTGTCGTGATCATCGGGCGCGTCGCGGTCGTCCCACTTGATGACCGGTTCGTTGTCGCGCGAGGCGATGATGGGCTTTTCGCGGGTGGGTTCGACACGGTCGGTGTAGACACGGTCGGTGTAGACACGGTCGGTGTAGACAGGGTCGGTGTAGAGACGGCGGGTATCGGCGTGGCCGATATCAGCGCGGTTGGTATAGCCATCGCCATGCGGCGCTTCACGCACTTCGTCTTCCAGGTCGCGATCGTCGTCGGACTCGTCTTCCGGCAGCGTGTCTTCGGGCTCCACGGGGCGGCGTATCGCATCACGCCCGCGCAGGACCGCCGGCGGAATCGCGGGCGTGGCCACTGGCGAAATCACGGGTTCGGCACGTACGGTTGGCGAGACGGGCGCGAAGGGTGCGACGGGCGCGGGCGGTTTCGTGGCGGGTGCAACGGGTGCAACGGGTGCGACGGGTGCGACGGGCGCAACGGGCGCGGCGGGCGCGACGGGTGCGGGCGGCGGCGCGGCGGGTTCGTCTTCCCAGGGCGGGGTCTGGCGTGGCTCGGCCGACGGGCGCGCCAGCGTCGGCGCCAGGACCGGCGCGGCGGCGGCCGCCGCGGAAGATGGCACAGGCGGCACGCGTGGCGTGGATGGCGCGGTGGGCGGCAGCGATCCGGCCTCGGGCAGCAGGCAGGCACGACCGTCAAAGACGGTCGAGCAGGCGCCGCAGCGCACCAGGCCATTGCGAACGCGGAGCTGGTCAGGCACCACCTTGAACGTGGTGCCGCACTGCGGGCAGCGGGTGGTCAGAGCCATGTGATGCAATCCTGCCGATCCGGCCACTCAGGCCTTCTGGCCGTGCAGGCATACCCAGCCGTCGCGGGCGCGCCAAACCGACATGGCGAGCCACGGCGCGTAAGCCGCGGCCACTTCCTCGGCCTGACGCTCCAGCACGCCGGACAGCACCAGGTGGCCGCCAGCGGCAACGCGGCCCGCCAACATCGGCGCCAACACCTTCAAGGGATTGGACAGAATGTTGGCGACCACCACCTGGAAGGTTCCGTCGGCCAGCGCATCGGGCAGCATGGCTTGCAGTTCCACGCGGTTGACCTCGGCGTTGTAGACCGTGCTTTGCACCGCCTGCGCGTCGATGTCCACGGCCAGCGTCGGGCCGGCGCCCAGCTTGCGGGCGGCAATGGCCAGAATGCCCGAGCCGCAGCCGTAGTCCAGCACAGTCGCGCCCGTGGGCAATTCCGCTTCCAGCCAGGCCAGGCAAAGATGCGTCGTGGGATGGCTGCCGGTACCGAAGGCCAGGCCAGGGTCCAGTTCGATATGGATGGCGCCGTCTTCGGCGGCGGCGGGGTCCAGGCCCGGCACATCGGGGTTGTCGCGGTGCCAACTGGGCACGATCCACAGGCGTTCAGCAATGTGGATGGGCCCAAACTGCGATTGCGTCAGGCGCACCCAGTCGGCGTCCGGCACATCACGCAGCGTCCAGCCGGCAAACAGCGCCGGGTCCAGCTCGCCGGCCGAGGCGGCCTCTTCCATGATCTGCGTGGGGTCGGCGCCATCGGGCAGCAAGGCAACGACGCGGTTGCGGTCCCAGGCTTGGATGTCGGGCTCGGTACCGGGTTCGCCGAACAAGGGGCGTTCGTCATCGGTGCCGAAGTCGGCGTCTTCCACGGATACCGACAGCACGCCCGCTTCCAGCAACGCATCCGACAGGGCTTCGGCCTGCGCCTCCAGGCAATGGAGCACGAGTTCACGCATGATTATTCTTCCATCTGGCCATCGGGCCACGGCTCGCGCCGCGGCCCGATAGACCATAAACGTAAAAAGGGGCCGTGAGGCCCCGGGGGTAGTTGGTCAGGGGCGCTGAGCCAACTTGTTTTCCAGATAGTGGATGCTGGTGCCGCCTTCGATGAAGCGGGCGTCTTGCAGCAATTCACGATGCAGCGGGATGTTGGTGGAAATGCCTTCCACCACCATTTCCGACAGCGCAATGCGCATGCGGGCCAGGGCTTGATCGCGCGTATCGCCATACGTGATGACCTTGGCGATCATCGAATCGTAGTTGGGCGGCACGAAATAGCTGTTGTAGGCATGCGAGTCGATACGCACGCCAGGGCCGCCCGGCGTATGCCAGTTGGTGATGCGGCCGGGGCTGGGCACAAAGCGGAAAGGATCTTCCGCGTTGATGCGGCATTCGATCGCATGGCCCTTGAACGTGATGTCGCGCTGGCGCAGCGTGAACTTTTCGCCCGCGGCGATCAGGATCTGCTGCTGCACGAGATCAATGCCGGTGATCAGTTCGGTGACCGGGTGTTCGACCTGGATGCGGGTGTTCATTTCAATGAAATAGAACTCGCCGTTTTCAAACAGGAATTCGAACGTGCCCGCGCCACGGTAGCCCATCTTGCGGCAAGCATCGGCGCAACGGTCGCCGATGCGCTCGATGGCGCGACGGGCGATGCCGGGCGCCGGCGCTTCTTCGATGACTTTCTGGTGGCGACGCTGCATGGAGCAGTCGCGTTCGCCCAGCCAGACGGCGTTGCGGCCGCCATCGGCCAGCACCTGGATTTCCACATGGCGAGGGTTCTCAAGGAACTTCTCCATATAGACTTCCGGGTTGTTGAACGCGGCGCCCGCTTCCGAACGCGTCATGGTGACGGCGTTCAAGAGCGCGGCCTCGGTGTACACCACGCGCATGCCACGGCCACCGCCGCCGCCTGCCGCCTTGATGATGACCGGATAACCGACTTCGCGCGCAATGCGGATGATTTCCTGCGGATCTTCGGGCAACGCGCCCTCGGAACCCGGCACCACCGGCACGCCCGCTTCGATCATGGCGCGCTTGGCGCTGACCTTGTCGCCCATCAGGCGAATGGTGTCGGGACGCGGGCCGATGAAGACGAAGCCACTCTTTTCGACGCGATCGGCGAAGTCGGCATTTTCGGACAAGAACCCGTAACCCGGGTGGATTGCCTCGGAATCCGTCACTTCGGCGGCCGAAATGATGGCCGGCATGTTCAGGTAGCTGTCACGCGACGGCGCGGGCCCGATGCACACGGATTCATCGGCCAGGCGCACGTACTTGGCCTCGCGGTCAGCCTCGGAGTGCACGACCACGGTTTTAATGCCCAGCTCACGGCAAGCGCGCTGAATGCGCAGGGCGATTTCGCCCCGATTGGCGATCAGGATTTTTTCGAACATTTTCAGCTATCAGCCAATGACGAACAGGGGTTGACCGTACTCGACGGGCTCACCATTTTCGACCAGGATTTCTTTGATGACGCCGGACTTGTCGGCTTCGATTTCATTGAGCAGCTTCATGGCTTCAATGATGCACAGCGGATCGCCTTCCTTGACGGTGGCGCCCACGTCGATGAACGGGGCGGCGCCCGGGTTCGGCGAACGGTAGAACGTGCCAACCATCGGCGCCTTCACGACATGGCCCTGGATGACCGGGGCGGCTTCGGCGGCCGGCGCGGCAGGCGCGGCGGCCTGGGCGACGGGCGCGGCGTGCGCGCCGGCTTCGGGCTGGTGGTAAGCCACCGGCTGCAAGGTTTGCGAGAACTTGACGATGCGTACCTTGCCTTCGCCTTCGGTGATTTCCAGCTCGGCGATACCCGATTCAGCCACCAGGTCGATCAGGGTTTTGAGTTTTCGAAGGTCCATAGAAGCTGCTTCCCGAGATAGTGTCG
>Ga0160449_1001673_pt1 | contig 10516 bp, 5 predicted proteins | sample HID1975I_E1MG_FD_108216 | JGI IMG/M metagenome (GOLD analysis project Ga0160449, IMG submission 108216) | Enriched soil microbial communities from UW Madison campus, WI, USA - HID1975I_E1 MG | ecosystem: Environmental > Terrestrial > Soil > Unclassified | place: USA: Madison, Wisconsin...
CCGGGCAATACCCCATTCGCGTCGGTCTAGCCACCGTGGGGCTGCCTGGGTCGGCACAAGGCATGAACACCAAGGACCCCACCTTGGCCACGCTGCTCAAACCGCTGGGCTACGCAACCGGGCAGTTTGGCAAGAATCACCTCGGTGACCGAAATGAGCACCTGCCCACCAACAATGGCTTCGACGAATTCTTCGGCATTCTGTATCACCTTAATGCTGGCGAATATCCTGAGCAGTACGACTTTCCGAAGAATCCGGAAACAGCTAAAAGGTTCGCGCAGCGGGGTGTTATCCATTCCTGGGCACAGCCGGACGGTACCCAGAAAGTCGAGGACAAGGGCCCCTTCGGTGCCGATCGGCAGAAGAACCTCGAGTGGGAAATCTTGAAGGAATCCAAGCGTTTCATCACCGATGCGGTGAAGGCCGACAAGCCTTTCTTCGTCTGGCACAACACCACGCGGATGCACTACCGCACCAACCTCTCGGACAAATATCTGAATAAGAGCGGCTACGGTATCTACGCCGACGGCATGATGGAAATGGACGATGTCGTCGGTGAGTTGCTCAAGCTGCTGGACTACCTGGGCGTTGCTGACAACACCATGGTTATGTTCGCTACTGACAACGGAGCTGCCTCCAACAGTTGGCCTGATGGTGGTAATCAGCCTTTCCGTGGGGAGAAGGGCGTCGGTGGCTACGAGGGTGGTTTCAAGGTACCGGTGATGGTGAAGTGGCCTGGCGTAATCCCGCCCCACAGCACCACTGCCGAGTTCATGACCATGGAAGACTGGCTGCCCACCATCATGGCCCAGGTCGGCGAACCTGATTTGAAGAGTAAGTTGCTCATAAGTTACAAGGCAGGTGATCGTTCCTACGAGCGAATCCACCTCGATGGCTACGACCAGTCCGACCTCATTACCAGCAAGGGCCCGACCAAACGTAAGGAGTTCTACTACTTTACTGAAACCACCCTGCACGGTGTGCGCATGGGTGATTGGAAGTTTCTCTTCAAGAAGCAGGACAAGTGGTTCAACGGCGTTCAACAGCCCATTCTCACGCCGCTGCTGACCAACCTGAAGCTGGATCCCTTCGAGCGCTTCTACAAGTCCCGTGGCTTTGACGAATGGCAGGAAAACCACGCCTGGCTTTACGCCCCGGCATTTGGTGAAATCCTCAAGTTGGTGCAGTCACTCAAGGAATACCCGCCGCGTATGGCGAGCCTAGACTTTAACGTTGATGAGGCCTTGAAGGCCCTAGCACCCAAGAAACAGTGAGTCGCGTACAGTCCGAGTGGAGCGTAGCTGATGTGTCTATGGCGCCGATTGGAATCGACTGAGATCACTTCACTGCGTTCTGCAGTACACCATGAGTCAGGTACCGGTATTTAATGCCATGCAGGCAGCAGAGGTTTGCTCCATCCGGCTTTCTGGCATCGCGCTCTGCGCACCGAGGGTCAACTATTGCGACAGGTACTGGGCTCTCGAATAGAATTGGGGAGTGAGGGTTTACCGGATCTGGCGTACCTCGTCTCGGCGCTCACGTGGTGCTATCCCGTGCCAGCGGCGGCAGGCACGGTTGAATGAACTCTGTTCAGCGTAGCCGAGTAGGCCGGCGATCTGCGCCATGGGCATACGTGCCTCTGCCAGATAGCGGTCCGCCAGTTCACGGCGGATATTATCGACCATGTCTTCGAACAGCAGGCTTTCCTCAGCCAGGCGGCGCTGAAGTGAGCGCCCATAGATGCCCAGTTGTTCGGCAATTAGCGGCAGGGTGCAGCGTTGGGTGGGGAGTAGCCGCTGGATGAGTTGCTCAACCTGCCTAGCAATACTCATGGGGTTTTCGGCGGCGATACTGGAAACGAAGTTCACCAAGGTGTTATGCAACTGCACATTGTGCTGGTCGATTTTCTTGTTGAAATGCTCCTCTCGCATGACCAGGGCGTTGCAGGCCTGTCCGAAGTAGGTACGCGCATTGAAAAAGCGCTGGTAGCGGAGCTGGCTCACGGGCGAAGTGTTACGAAAAAGGATCGACTCGGCATGGAACGAAGCGCCAAAGAGCATTTGCAGCGTCTTATGCGTCATGGCAAGTGTGAGTTCAATGGCTTGCCGTTGGCGCACCACTGCTGGCAGGCCTAACTCGAAAAGCAGACGTGGCCTGGTGGGATTGCTTTGAGTATCTACTTCCATCCGGATGGCAGGACTGTAGATATGCAGGTATTTGTCGATACTGGCGATTGCCTCACCAACACTAGCTGAACTTTGTGCGATGAACGCCAAAGGTCCGAGGATCATTGGGCTTTGTCGCTCAGCCAATTGCAGCGCGAAATCTGGGCAGCCAAGTTCTTCCTCGGCGGTTTCCAACAAGCTGTTGAGTGCACTGTAAGGAATAACACCGGAATCGCTGTAGGGCATCCGGGGATCGATGTTGTGCCGCCGAAGCAGGGTATCGGGGTCGCCCCCTAACTCCTTGACCAGATCCGGGTAGCCGGTTAGTGACGTCGATTTGATCAGGCTCGTCATGCGAACGCTCGGAAAATTGAACCTCACAGCATAATTGCCACGCTGCCGGGCGCAGCTATGAGGTGCGTGAATTGTGTGCCTACATGCTTACCGTGTGGCAGTTTTTTGTACAGGTCTGGCATTGAATGACAAAAGTATGGTGCAAAATGGCAACTAATCCAGAGGGGAGATTCGGATAATCCACGGACCAAACAATAACGCCGACACCGATGCGCTCACCCGCATACCGGAAAGCGGCGACTACGGAGGTCCGCAATGCAATACCGTACGAAGAGCCGTAGCTTGCTCCACCCGCTGGCTTGGGCTGTCTCCTTGGTCGCTTCGGGTACTGCCCATGCCATCGCCTTTCAGACCGAAAGTGGCTGGGAAGGAGAGTGGAACACCACGTTGTCGGTCGGCTCTCAGTGGCGTGCCGAAAACCAGGACAACGGCCTGTACAACGCCGCCAACGGCGCTTCGGTAGGCAAGTCTGGCGGTACCGGCGGGCCGGTGGATGCGGGTAACCTGAACTACGACAAGGGTGACCGCTTCTCTACCATCGGCAAGTTCGTTACCGACCTGTCCATGCGCAAAGGCGATTTCGGTGGCCTGGTGCGGGTCAAAGGTTGGTACGACCAAGCGCTGGAAGATGAGGACGTCAACTATGGCAGCCTCTCCAACGGCTACCGTAGGAAGCCATTGAACGACAACGGCTATGAAGACCTGCAGAAGTACAGTGGCGTCTATCTGCTCGATGCCTATGCATACAACACGTTCTATATGGACGACACGCCAGTCCAAGTGCGCCTTGGGCGCCAAGTGGTGAACTGGGGCGAGAGTCTGTTCATTCAGGGCGTCAACCAAATCAACCCACTGGATGTGCCAGCCCTGCGTCGCCCCGGCACCGAGCTAAAGGAAGCCTTGATCCCGGTCTGGATGGGCTACGTGAACATCGGCCTGCCGGCCGGCATCTCCATGGAAGCCTTCTACCAGTTCAAGTACGAGAATACCGCCGTCGAGGGCTGCGGCCACTATTGGTCGGTGACCGAAAGCGCTATCGGCCAGGACTTCGGCGATTGCGACGTTGGTGTGCTGTTGGGCGGAGCCGGTACCTCACAGCAACGTATCGCAGGTGGTGCCTACTTGCCGGCGTTTGAAGGCGAAGATCCCAGGGACAGCGGCCAGTGGGGCCTCGCTTTCCGTGTTCCGGTCGACGCGCTGGACGGCGAATTGGGTGTGTACTACCTCAACTACCATTCACGGACTCCATTTCTCGGCATGCGTAGCGGCAACCCCGGCTCGCCTGATCAGTTCCCCGGCGCTACCTCAGCGATCAGCAATGCGCAGGGGCAGAAGGTCGGACCGAGCTGGGAGTACCCCGAGGACATTCGCCTTTTCGGCGTGAGCTTCACCACCACCCTGGGCAGCTGGTCGATCGGCTCGGAGCTCAGCTACTCGCCCAACCAACCGACGCAAATCAACGGTGCCGACCTGCTCAACGGCGCCCTCGCCGGAGTAGGGCCGGCCGCCGATCTGCGCCGCCAAGTGCTGGTGAACAGTGCGCCTTTTACCGCCGGTTGGGATCGCTTTGAGAAGACTCAGTTCCAAGTGAACGGCGTCAACGTGTTCCCCAATGTTCTAGGGGCCGAGAACCTGACCGTGGTTGGCGAAGTGGGCTTCCAGTGGAACAACGTACCCGAAGGTGACACTGACCGCCGCTATGGCCGTGGCTTCATCTACGGCATGGGCTCCAACGCCACTATCCCAGCAGGCGGCAACACATGCACCAGCCCGGTGGCGGCGCTACGCAACAGTAGCCCGGCTGGCTGCAAGGACAAGGGCTACGTTACCGACTTCGCTTGGGGTTATCGCCTGCGTGGACAGCTCGATTACAACAACGTCCTCGGCACCAGCGTCACGGCTTCGCCCTACGTCTTCATTGGGCAGGATGTGGACGGCGTGTCGATGGACGGCCAATTCAACGAAGGCCGCCTGACGTCCGCTCTGGGTATCACCTTCGATTACAACAAACAGCACAAGCTGGACTTCAGCTACGTGAGCTTCGACAACAGCGCTGAATACGATCCGCTGCACGACCGTGATTTCTACGCCGCCAGTTACAGCTATAGCTTCTAAGAATAAGAGGTAACAACAATGAAGCACATTCTTAATGCTGCCCGCCTGGGCGGTCTCGCCGCCTTGCTGGTCGCTTTCAGCGGCCATGCCCTGGCCAAGATCAGCACCGACGAAGCCGCACGTCTGGGCAACGATCTGACCCCACTGGGCGGCGAGATGGCCGCAAACGCCGATGGCAGTATTCCAGCCTATAGCGGAGGCTTAGCCCAGCCGCCCGTGGGTTGGAGTGCGTCCAACGGCTATGTCGATCCGTTTGCCAAAGAGCAGCCGCTGTTTACCATCACCGCGGCCAACATGGCCCAGTACAAGGACAAGCTGACGCCTGGCATGCAAGCGTTGCTGGCCAAATATCCGAACTTCAAGATGCCGGTTTATCCGACCCATCGCACCGCCATGGTTCCTCCGGGGGTGGCGGCCAAGGTCAAGCAGGAGGCAGTGAACGCCGAGCTCAACGGTTTCGGCGTGGCTAACCTCAATGGCACCACCACGCCTTTCCCGATTCCGAAGAACGGCCTAGAGGTCATCTGGAACCACAATCTGCGTTACCTCGGTGGTGGCTTGCAACGGACCTATGCGTCTTTCCCGGTGCGTGGCGGGGGTGACTACTACACCGTGCGAATTCTAGAGAACCGCGTGTTCGATACCAATATGGACAAGCAGTCGGACAACCGTCTGCTCAATTACACCGCTCGCTTCCTCTCGCCGGCGACGCTGGCGGGGACTGTGCAACTGGTGCACGAGCCTCTGGATCAGGTCAAGGAAGCGCGATCGGCGTGGATCTACAACGTGGGTCAGCGCCGCGTACGCCGCGCCCCGGACCTGGCCTACGACAACGTCAACGACGGTACTGAAGGTCTACGTGTGACTGACGACTTCGACGGCTACAACGGCGCGCCAGATCGTTATGACTGGAAGCTGCTGGGTAAGCGGGAGATGTACGTTCCTTACAATGACTACAAGCTGGGTGCCAAGGACGCGAAGTACAAGGACATCTTGACCCCCAACACCCCAAACGCCGATGTGATGCGCTACGAGTTGCATCGCGTGTGGGTAGTTGAAGGCACTCTGCGCAGTGATGCCAAGCACGTCTATGGCAAGCGTGTGATGTTCATCGACGAGGACTCTTGGACCGTGCTGGCCTCGGACGCCTACGACACCCGTGGCAACCTCTGGCGTGTGGGCGTGCACCCGTTGGTGCAGTACTACGACGCCCAAGTACCCTGGTATCGCGCCAACATCTGGCATGACCTTACCAACGGCGCTTACTACCTCGCAGGCCTTTCCAACGAAGAGCCACAACCCTGGCAGTTCGGGACCAAGGGTCGCTTCGTCGACTTCCAGCCGGATGCCCTGCGCCGCCTGGGCAAGTGACCTCGCATCCCTTTGCATGATGGCCCTGCGTTCCTAAGGGGTAGGGCCTTCTTACAGGAGCAACCTATGTTGTTTTCCCGCCACCTGCCCCGCGTATTGGGCTTGGGTCTGGCGCTGTCCTGGGGCCTGTGCCTGGCCCAGGACCGTGCCTTCGACTATCCAATCAATTCGCATCGTTTATTCCTGCTCAACCTAGCCCAGAGCGGACAGCGTTTGGTCGCTGTGGGTGAGCGCGGCGTCGTGCTGCTGTCCGACGACCAGGCTGCGAGCTGGCGCAGTGTGCGTACACCGAGCACACGGACACTCGCCGCCGTGGCCTTCGACAACCCGCAGGTGGGCGTTGCCGTCGGCCACGGTGGAACCCTTTTGCGGACCTCCGACGGTGGACAGAGCTGGTCGCCGGTCGAGGCCGATACCAATGGTGATGCCCTGCTGGGCGTTATGGCGGTGGGGCAGGGGCGAATGGTTGCCTGGGGCGCGTTCGGCCTGTACCTGACCTCGAACGATGCGGGTGCCAGCTGGGAGAGGCGCAGTGTAGTTGACGAGTCGTTCGATCGGCATATCTCTCAGATCACTCGTCTGGCCGACGGCCGCTGGCTGCTGGTGGGAGAAAGCGGCACGCTGGCCGCGTCCGCCGATCAGGGCATGACTTGGAGCGCGCTGCAAAGCCCTTACCCGGGAAGCTTCTTCGGTGTTTTACAAACAGCTGATGGCGCCCTGATTGCTTACGGCATGCGCGGAAACCTGTGGATTTCGCGTGACAACGGCAACGCTTGGCAGAAGCGCGAAACAGGGACGACGCTCGCCTTCAACGGCGCCGTGCAATTGGCCTCGGGACGCATCCTGGTGTTTGGCAATAGCGGCGTGTTGATGGCTAGCGACGATCAAGGCCAGAATTTTCGGGCACTGCCGACCACCCGCGCCAGCCTGGCCAAGGCCCGGCAACTGGCCGACGGACGCTTGCTGGCAGTCGGTGACCAGGGCGTGATGATCATCCAGGCGCAAGCCGCTGGTGGCGGGGAGTAAGAATGTGAGCATTCAAGAAGAAATCGTCAGAACTGCCGACCAACTGGAGCGCAAGGACTTTTCCAGTGGCCTGGTCGGTAAAGTGTCTTACTGGATTTTCCATCAGCGCAAGCCCCTGTTGGCGCTATTCGTACTCATCACCCTGGTGTTGGGCTACAGCGCTAGTCAGCTGAAAGTGGAAGCGGGCTTCTTCAAGATGATCCCGCTGAACCACGAATACATGAAGACCTTTCTCACTTACCAAAAGGACTTCGGTGGAGCCAACAAGGTGTTGGTGGCGGTGAAGAACCACAAGGGCGAGGTCTTTACCCCGCAGGCCATGGCGGTGCTACGCAAGGTTTCCGATGAAGTCTTCTTTATCAATGGCGTCGAGCGTAGCTCGGTAACGTCGCTTTTCACCTCCAACGTGCGTTACACCGAAGTAGTGGAGGACGGTTTCACCGGAGGTAACCTGGTGGAGTCCAACTACGCCGGCAAGCCTGAGCAGATTGCTCAAGTGCGTGAACGCACCCTGAAGTCCGACTGGGTCGGACGTATCGTGTCCAACGACTTGTCCGCCGCCATGGTCGTGGCCAACCTGCAGGAGACTGACCCAGTCACGGGTAAACGCCTGGACTTGCAGGAGGTGGCCAAGCAGTTGGAGCAGATACGTCAGGAAAACCAGAGCGCGGATGTCAGCATCCACATCATCGGCTTCGCCAAGTCTATCGGCGATATTGCCGAAGGCGCGGCTGGAGTATTGGTGTTCTTCGTAGTGGCCTTCGTGATCACTGCGCTGCTGTTGTACTGGTACTCCGGCTCGCTAATGCTCACCAGCCTCGCCCTGATTTGTGCGGTGGTGCCAGTGGTCTGGCTGTTGGGCCTGTTGCCGCTGGCCGGGCTCACCCTGGACCCGATGTCGATTCTTGTGCCCTTCCTTATCTTCTCCATTGGTGTGTCCCACGCGGTGCAGATGACCAACGCATGGAAGCTGGAGACACTGCACGGCGCCGACGGCGTGACCGCTTCGCGTAATTGCTTCCAGAAGCTGTTCATCCCCGGTGCAGTGGCGCTGCTGGCCAATGCCCTGGGCTTTATTGTGATTGCTCTGGTGGATATCGAAATGGTCCGCGAGCTGGCCATCACTGCGACCCTCGGCGTCTCGGTGATGATTGTCACCAACAAGATGCTACTTCCTATCCTGCTCTCGTTCATGACCCTTTCTTCCACCGAGGCGCGCAAGTTGCGCGGCAAGGAAACCCTTGGTGCCGGTCTGTGGGAATGTTTGGGGGTGCTGGCAACACGCCGTGGCGCAGCCTGGGCCTTGCTCGTTGGTGCAGGCCTGTTTGCGTTCGGCATCTATGAGGCACGGCAGCTTCACGTGGGCGATTTGGGGGCTGGGGTACCGGAGCTGCGCGCCGATTCGCGCTACAACCAGGACGTGGCGATGATCACCCGTGAATTCGCCATCGGCGTCGACTTACTGCAAGTTATCGTAAAGGCCGAGGGTGAGGAGACACCCTGTGTGAAGCGCGAGGTGCTTGACCCGATCAACGAGCTGGAGTTGTACCTACGTCAGGACGACGGCGTGTCCTCGGTTCGCAGCCTTTCGAGCTTCGTGAACAACATCACCCAGGCCTATGCTGAGACTGACCTGAAGTGGCGTGTGCTGCCGGAATCCACACCTCAGATTGCGCAGGGCGTCGGCTTTGCTACTCGGGTCGGTACTGAGTACATGAACAGCGCCTGCAACGCTGTCCCGGTGTCCATCTATACCAAGGACCACCAGGCCGACACCATCAGCACACTGATGGACAAGATCAAGGCCTTCAAGGCCGCCTACGACAACGACCAGGTGAACTTTCAACTGGCCTCCGGCAATGTCGGCGTCATGGCGGCCACTAATGAGGTGGTGCATGCCGGGGACCGCTTGGTGAACATCGCCCTGTTCGCCTCGGTGTCTATCCTCTGCTTGTGGATGTTCCGTTCGGTCCGCATCACTTTGTGCGTGATCATTCCATTAGCGCTGGTGACGGTGCTGTGCAACGCGTTGATGGCCATGCTCGGCATCGGCGTCAAGGTCAACACCCTGCCGGTAGTAGCGCTAGGCGTTGGCGTCGGTGTGGATTATGGCATCTACCTGTTCGAGCGCATCAAGCATGAAATGCATGAGCGTGGCATGGATCTGCGTGACGCCTTTGTCGAAGCCCTGAAGCAGCGTGGTACGGCGTCGGTGTTCACCGCCGTGACCATGACCCTCTCCATCGCCACTTGGGCCTTCTCGATGCTCAAGTTCCAATCCGACATGGGCATTTTGCTGGCCTTCATGTTCCTGGTGAACATGTTCGGAGCCATCCTCCTGCTGCCGGCGCTTGCCGCCTGGCTGGTCAAGCCCCAACCCCGGAAACTCTGATCGGTGAAGGGTGCCAGGGCGACCAGCACCCATCCTGATTTCCAAGTTGGACTAGTCTCATTCGACTGCATGAAAAAGCCTCATCGGAAGTAGTCTGAATTTATAAGGAGAATGCGGTGAAAATTCCCGAACTGTCCTGCACCCTGCTGCGCCGCAAGATCGTGCTGCCGTTGGCTGTTCCAGCAATCATCGGTAGCTTGGTGCTTGGCTCCTTGGTTCCATCTACCGCCTTAGCCCAAGGTGCGGCGATCCCGGGCGACCAAGTCACTCCACCGCAGCAAGCCAGTGCTGTGCCGCAGCCGGTGGCCGGGGCGCCGATCGCGGCTGCTTATGCGAGCGCCATTGGCCGTTTCGCCTACTTATGGGGTTGGCCGCTGGTCAACATGCACAACCGTCAACAGCTGTTTGCGAAGGCACCGTATCCTGGACTGTTCGGCGGCGTGCTGCCGGTGGCGCCGCCCAACCAGTTGACCATGCTGTCGAACTATTTGGAGCCGCAGCAGCGTTTCGTCACCTCGCCTAATCAGGACGTGGTCTACGGAGCAGGCTTCCTAGCACTGGATCGTGAACCGGTGGTGATCCAGGTTCCTGATTTCGGCGAGCGCTTCTGGGTCTATCAGATCGTCGATCAGCGCACCGACTCCTTTGCCCGGCTCGGCAAGCAGTACGGCACCAAGCCTGGGCTTTATTTGCTGGTCGGGCCGAACTGGAAGGGCGAAACGCCAGCGGGTATTACTGCGGTACTGCGTTCGCCGACCAACCTGGGTGCTGTGTTCCCGCGAGTATTCCTCGACGATACAGCCGAAGATCGCCAGGCTATCCAACCGCTGATCGACCAGATCATGGCCTACCCGCTGTCCAAGGCGACCGGCACGTTGCAACACACCGACTGGTCTGAGGTGCCGAAAATTCCGAGCCCGGAGACGGGAGGCAAAAGTGAAACCCAGTGGGTCAACCCGGAAGCCTATTTCGACCAGTTAGGGCAGGTTATGCGGGACGTGCCGCCACTGCCGGGCGAAGAGGGGCTCTATGCTGCTATCGGCCAAGTGCTCGATGCCGCCAAACGCGATCCGAAGGTGCACGAAGCCTTGCG
>Ga0160449_1001680_pt1 | contig 10478 bp, 7 predicted proteins | sample HID1975I_E1MG_FD_108216 | JGI IMG/M metagenome (GOLD analysis project Ga0160449, IMG submission 108216) | Enriched soil microbial communities from UW Madison campus, WI, USA - HID1975I_E1 MG | ecosystem: Environmental > Terrestrial > Soil > Unclassified | place: USA: Madison, Wisconsin...
AGCGCAATAAATCCGGCTTTGGCAACGCGTCGCGCCACATCTTCAATGTATGGATTCAGGCCACGGTTCTCACGCACCACCACCACGCCAGGCACTTTGCCCGCCACTTTTGCCGGGCGCACCAGATAAGCCCGCACCTGCCCATGTCCCTGCGGGCTGGGGTATTCGATATATTCCGCCACAATATCCGGATCGGTAAATTCCACCTGCGTGGCGAAAGCGTAATTCGGCGTTAATAAGGTGCCAAGCGCCACCGCCGAAAGCCCGCCGACAACAAACTTGCCCGCGATATCGAGAAACTCACGTTTGCTGATTTTGCCATGAACGTAAAAATCGAAGTATTCGAGTAATTCAGGAGGGAAATCTTTCGCAGTAAGTCGTGTCATTTGCAGGCCCGTCATATTGGTCAGTTTGATGTCGGATGACGCTTCGCTTATCCGACCTACGCAAGCCGTTGTAGGGTGGATAAGCGAAGCGTCATCCACCAACGCCCCATAAATAATGGCCTGCATTTGAGGATTTTGCCTGGTCTAATTTAAGCGAGACTTAACCACGTTCACGCGCCAGATGCCGAAGCACACCAGCACTAACGCCAGCGCATAGCGCCATTCAAGAATGCTTTCTTGCAAGAAAATAGCCGACAATACTGCGCCCGACACCGGGATCAGGAAGTTAAATGGCGCAATCATGCCCACGCGATTGTGTTTCAAAAGCAGGCTCCACAGCGCGAACGCCACGGAAGATAACAGCGCTAAATAACCAAGAATTGCCACCGACTCCCAGCCGTGGAACATCAGTGTGCCGCCGCTGGCATACCCGCCAATGGTCAGCACCAGGCCGCCTATCGCCAGTTGCCAGCCAGTCATAATGGTGGCGTCCATGGTCTGCGAAATCCGCTTACCATACAGCGACGCGGCAGAAAGAATAAATGCTGCCAGCACCACGAAACCATCGCCCATCAGGCTAAAGCTAAAATCCATCAGCTGGCTGTTGAAGTTCACCACCATTACACCGGCAAAACCGAGTACGCAGCCCACCACTTTATTGATGCTGAGCTTGTCGTTCTGATAAATAAAGTGCGCGAGTAACACGCTAAAGAAGGTGCCGGTGGCGTTCATAATTGAACCTTTCACACCGGTGGTATAGGCGAGGCCAATATAAAAGAAGATGTATTGAATCGCGGTTTGCGTCACGCCTAATAACGCGAGTTGCGAAAACTGCTGGCGTGATAAACGCGCAACAGACTTGCCTTGTAGAGACGCAAACGCCAGCAACAGCAGGCCTGCTATCACAAACCGATAACCGGCAAAGACAATTTTCCCCGCCAGGTCATCCGTCGCTATCTGAAATATTTCATAGCCGTTTTTAATTGCCGGGTAAGCGCTACCCCATAACAGGCAACAAAAAGCGGCCCCCATCCATGCGATTTTCTTATTAGTAAACCGTGAAACGTTATTGCTCACGCCTCTTCCCTTAACCAAAATTAAACTGTCGTTTCAGAATCGACCATTATCCTTCAATAAAGAAAAATAGCGAGAGTGCCATCCACACTTTGCGCGGTGGATGGCACGACAGCCGTTTTAAGGTTTTGGCTGGTGCGAAGGACGCGCTTTCGGATGCACCGCAAAGTGCCCGTCAGGTGCGTTATCGACTTTCACATGGACCATCTCAGGTGCATGTTTTTTATTGGCTTTATCGCGGAACAGATAAACATTAAACGGCAGGATAAACACCAGCACAAAGCAGACAACCAGCAAGCCGCCGTAAACATCGTGAGCATGTGCGCCCGGCAAAGAACTCGGTGGAATAAACGAAACGACAAACGCCAACACCGAAACCACCAGGCCTGAACACGCCACCACCAGTTTGACTTTTTGGCCACCAGGGATCTGGAAAGCGCGTTTTTTATCGCGTTGTTTACGCACCAGTTGAATGTATCCCAGGAACAACATCAGGTAACTGCACAGATAAATCACCACGGTGAGTGACAAGGCAATCAGGAACGACATATTGCTACCCCCTCCAGTATTAGTGAGAACAATCAACGCAATAGTCGTAATGATTAACTGGGAAATAACCAGCGCGACCGGCACGCCATTTTTATTCACTTTGGCAAAACGCGCAGGCAGCAGCCCTTTTTGCGCCGTCACCAACATGCCGCGCGATGGGCCGACGATCCACGAAGCGATTTCTGCCAGCACGCCCAACATTAACAGTGCGGCAACCACACGAATCGCCCATTCAAACCCAGGACCGTAATAACCAATCAGCGTGCTGAATGCCTGCATCACACCGGCAGAAAGATTAATTTCGTGTTCTGGGATCACCGCCGCAACTGAGAGCCCGCCCACGGAACTGAGCACGATGGCGGCAATCACCAGTAAGATCATCGCCAGCGGGTAATCGCGCGCCGGGTTGGTCATTTCATTGACGTGAGTCGCCGAGGCTTCAACGCCCATGTAACTGAGCACGAACGCCACAAGCACCACTAAAGTGCCAATCTGGGAAAAATCAGGGAAGAACGTGTGCGCCGACATCTCAATCGCCAGCGGCTGGCCGTTATACAACCAGGCAACAGCCAGCGCGACCAGCACGACAGCCGGGAATAAAATCCCGAAGAAGAAACCGAGTTTTGCGATGCGGGCGGTGTAACGCGTGCCTTTAAATTGGGTGAGCGCCAGCCCCCACAAAATCAGCACTGCCGCTACGGTTCTGACCAGCGGGTCGGTATTCAGCGCAGGCCAGTTAAGAATGTAGGAAAGCGCGCCGAGCACAAAATAAAGCATCGGAATAAAGCCGATAGCGATTTGCAAATAGCTAAAGGAAATAGCCGCAAAACCCCAGCGTTCCCCGAGCGTATTGGAAACCCAGGCGAACAAACCGCCCTCTTCCCAGCCTTCAACCGTTGCCATTTCAGCCGCGCACAGGCCAACGGGAATAAACCAAAACAGGCCGCCCATCAGCAGGAAGAAAATCAGGCTAAAGCCTGAGGTCGCAAAAGTCGGATATTCATAAACCGCCATCACCATCGAAGCGGTAATAGCAAAAAAGCCGAGCAAAGTGAGTTGCCGGGCTGGGGGATTGGTCGTTGTGGTGGACATAAGTCTCTCCGCATCCGCAGGCAGCGCGGCCCGCGGATGATGATTTGTGTAGGTCGGATAAGCGTTAGCGTCATCCGACATGAATCATGCGTGGTTAAAACCACCCGCTTCTTCAGCGGTCAACGAATGGGTGACGGGATTTTTTTCCAGCGCGTCGAGGGTGCGTTTCAGGTCAGCAATCAGCAATTCAGCCAGGTCAGTGCTCATGCCGTGGCGAACCAGGATGCGCTGCACCACTAAGTCTTCGCGATGGGTCGGCATAGAATAAGCAGGCACCTGCCAGCCACGGCTGCGCAAGCGATCGGCAAGATCGTAAAGGGTGTAACCGCCATTGCGATGTTCAGGTTTCAGCGCCCAGGTCAGTGCCGGAATACCGTTTTTGTGGCTGCCATCAAAAATGATTTCAAACGGCCCAATCGCGGCAATTTCGCGGGCCAGGTACTGCGCGGTGTTGTAACAAGCCATATGAATTTTGCGGTAGCCTTCACGACCAAGACGCAGAAAGTTGTAATACTGCGCGACAATTTGCCCACCCGGACGCGAGAAGTTCAGCGCAAAGGTCGGCATATTGCCGCCGAGGTAATTCACGTTGAAGATAAGTTCCTCTGGCAGATCCTGTTTTTCACGCCATACCACCCAACCCGCACCCAGCGGGGCCAGGCCGAATTTGTGGCCGGATGCGTTGATAGATTTCACGCGTGGCAGACGGAAATCCCAGTCGATTTCTGGTGCGCAGAATGGAGCAAGGAAACCACCACTCGCCGCATCAACGTGCATTGGAATATCCAGCCCGGTGCGCTCAAACAAATCATCCAACGCATCATGAATCTCTTTCACCGGCTCGTACTGGCAGGTGAAGGTAATCCCCAGAGTCGGCACCACGCCGATGGTGTTTTCATCAATGTATTTCAGCGCTTCTTCCGCAGTCATCATCAGGCGATCGCCGTCCAGCGGCACTTCGCGCAGCTCAACGTCAAAATAGCGGGCGAATTTGTGCCAGCAAATCTGCACCGGGCCACACACCATATTTGGCTTGTCGGTTGATTTACCTTCCAGTTCACGACGTTTACGCCAACGCCATTTCAGCGCCAGGCCGCCCAGCATCGCCGCTTCGGAAGAACCAATTGTGGAGCAACCCAAGGTGTCAGTAGCTGCGGGGGAGTGCCACAAGTCGGCCAGCATGTTCACGCAGCGCTGTTCAATTTCAGCGGTTTGCGGATACTCGTCTTTATCAATCATATTTTTGTCGATGGACAAATCCATCAACTGACGAATTTCGTCATCCACCCAGGTCTGGCAAAAAGTGGCCAGGTTTTGACGGGAGTTACCATCGATCATCAATTCATCGTAGATGGCGTGAAACACATTACGCGGGTTACTTTCCTGCACCGGAAATGCGGTTTTTGGCAATGAAGTGGACAATTCTACGGAAGCATAAACGTCGTCATTATCATTTTCGACGGGCTTATTGAGCATAGTCATAATTATTCCTTAATATAAATTAAATAATTTCATTAATTATTGCGAATCTTTCATCGCCAATTTTTTGGGCTGAGCGAGAGAGAGTTTCTTACGCAGAGAAATAAAGCCTCCAGCGCTAAAAATCATCTCCAGGCCAATAAAGGCGGTGGTGAATAAATAAGATTGACTCGGGTTGAGGCCAAGCCAGATGGCGGCAATCAACAGGTCGAAGACACCGATGAGTACGTTCCAGATTGCGCCTGCCCGGCCACGCATAGTAAAGCCGGATACGATGCGAGAAACCCCGCCGATAATGAACAAACAGCAGAAAACAATCGACAAAGAGTTGATGCCTACCAGCGGGTTAGCGATGAAGCTGTAGCCCAGCAATAGCCAGGCTATCGCGAAGACAGCGCTAATCAATTTCGATTTCCAGTGCTGGGTGCGGAACACCAGCAGGCAATAAAGAGTATAAAACCCGCAAATCATAAACATCATGCCGGTTATATAAGCGAGATACATGCCAGCCATAAAGGGAAAAAGTAAGCAGCAGGCACCACAAATAAGCAGTAATATCGCCATAACCAAAGCATGCTTTTTATAATGAAGGCGAGAAACTTCACTCAACGCTTTCATTCTATATTGGTTAAATATAAACATAACATCTCCACCGTATAGTTAATGATTGAAATGGTAGTGCTTGCCACCAGGCGGGTAAATAAGAGTGACGGGTCATTGTTATACGCTAAGTCTGACGTCTGTATTCGCTTTCCGACATTTGTAAGACTGCACCTGCATTATTCATTCGGCGCTCTGATTTTCATCGTGACAGTTATTTTTTATTCTGATGGCGTTCGGTGATAACCACCTGGTTTATTAAGGAGAAGAAAATGAAAAAATTAATTCTGGCAGGCATGATGGCAACGATGATGTGTTCCGCATCGGTTATGGCGGCGACGGCAAATACTGCGGCGCAAACTGCGGCAACCGCTCAGATACAAAAAGAAGCCACTGATGTGATGCAGATTGCCGTTCAGGGTGCAAATGCGATGCGCGATATTCAGCTTGCCCGTCTCGCGCTGTTCCATGGCGTTCCAGCCAGCGCCAAAAAGCTGACAGATGACGCCGCAACGCTTCTGAAAGACGACAGTACCGACTGGAAGAAATTCGTTAAAACCAACGCTAAAGCGAAGATGATTGACGACCAGTATGTGATTATTAACGCCACCGTTGCGCTGTCTGAAGACTATATCGCGACACCAGAAAAAGAGAGCGCCATCAAATCAGCCAACTCAAAACTGGCTAAAGGCGACCAGAAAGGCGCGATTGATACACTGCGTCTGGCCGGAATTGGCGTGATGGAAGATCAGTATTTAATGCCGCTGAACCAGACCCGCAAAGCGGTGGCTACAGCACAAAAAATGCTGGCGGATGGCAAATACTATGAAGCGAATCTGGTGCTGAAAAGTGCGGAAGACGGCATCGTGGTGGATAGCGAAATGTTTGCTGCCAGCAACTAAAATTATCGTGCTGGATGCCGGATGACGCTGCGCTTATCCGCCTACGATTTCGATTCCGGTTTCGTAGGGTAGATAAGCGCAAGCGTCATCCACCTATTTTTAATGGCTCATCAAACTCTCTATTTCCACCTCGATTTCACGCATAACTGTCGCAATTTCCTCTAACGCCTCCCGTCGCTCCTCAAGCGGCAGCGCATCATGGCGACGTGACTCAAATGGTTCGCAAACTTTCTGCAAAGCAGTGATTTCCAGTATTTGCGCTGAGCCATGCAAACGGTGTAACGCATGCAAAAATTTCTGCGGCTCATCGAGTTCGATGGAGCGCACGACCGCCTGCAAATCATTGGCAGAGGCTTCGCGGAAAGTTTCCAGAATTTCATTCATTAACTTCCTGTCACCGCCGGTATTCTCGGTCAGAATGCTGAGCTTTAAATGACGGGTGACGCCAGGCGACGCACGGCCAGTATCGAGTTTGCTCAACTCATGCGTCAGCGTTTGAACCGACACCGGTTTAAACAGGCACTCATCCATCCCGCTTTGCAGGCATTGCTCGCGCGATTGCGAAAGCGCGCTGGCAGTCAGCCCCCAAATTTGCAGGCGCTGATTCTGGCGGCGCAAAGATGCCGTCAATTCCAGGCCATCTTTCTTCGGCATATTGACGTCCGTTATCAACAAGTCATACGGCTTGTTGAGGATTTTCGCCTCCGCTTCTTCACCGTCACAGGCTTCATCCACGTTGTAACCAATGGCGTTCAACTGGCGCTTGAGCAACAGACGGTTAGTCGGATTATCGTCCGCAATCAGAATCGACAAACGCGGCAGGGGCGATAGCGCTGCGGGAGTATCACGCGTCGGCGTCAGCGTTTGGCGCCCGGTTTCAACGTCCAGCGTTATCGTAAATGTGGTGCCCTGCGACTGGCGGCTAGTCAGCTCAAGAGTGCCGCCCATCAGCGTCACCAGCTCTTTGCAGATAACCAGCCCTAAACCCGAGCCGGTTTGTTCGCGCCCCTGGCGCGCCTGCGCATAACGATGGAAAAGCATCTCCTGTTCTTCCGGGCTAATGCCGCAGCCGGTATCACTCACCGTGACAACCAGCGTGCCGTGTTTTTCATCTTCAGGAATCAGGCGAGCCGAAACCTGGATATGCCCTTTTTCGGTAAATTTCAGCGCATTTCCCACCAGATTCGTGAGTATTTGCCGCAATGCCTGCGGATCAACCAACACCCGCTGGTCGGCAGCCAGATGGCTGATGCAACGCAGCGCAATCCCTTTTTGCCGGGCAAGCGCATCGAACGAATGGCACTGCAAGTCGATCAGTTGCGATAAATCCGTCCATTGCGGAGCAATTTGATATTTACCGGACTCAATTTTATCGACATCCAGAATCTTACCAATCAGCCCCAGCAATGATTGCGCCGTTGCTCCCGCCAGGGCTATCGCTTCTTTACGCTGGCTGGCACTGAGATCTGACCCGGACAGCAACTCTAAAAAACCGACTATTGAACTCACCGGCGTGCGCAGTTCATGGCTCATGCTCGCCAGGAAGCGGCTTTTCGCTTTAGTCGCCTGAATGGCTTTATCTTTTTCCGCTTCTAACTCGTGTGAAAGCGCCTCTTTGAGGTAAAGCTGTTCTTCAAGTTCACGTTGGGATTGTTTTCTTTTACGCACTTCTCGCGACAGCGACAGCCCCCAGGCGAGGCTGATGGCAATCAACACCAACGCGAAAATCACCAGTTGATAAAACTGCTTGCTGTACAGGCTCCAGGTATCGATTTGCACGCTGGATATTTTCGACCACTTCTCCGTCATTTGTAGAATGTCACGCGGAGGAATCGCCTGTAGCGCCTTACCCAAAATGGACTTGAGTTCTGGTTCGTCACGCGCCATCGCAAAACTCAGCGACGCACTCGGCATGCCCGGCAAACGCATGTAGTGCATGTTCTGCGGGTAGTAATGGTCAATCATATAACGCGCTGAAAGCTCGGTAGTTATTGCGGCGTCAACCTCGCCCTCCTCCACCATTCTCATCGCCACGCTGACATTGTCTGTTTCAACCCAGGTCGCCTGCGGGAACCGTTTCCTTAAGTCACGCGTCAAAATTTGCCCTGCGGCCACGGCAATGCGCTGCGGTTTTGCAAGCAGCAGACTGGCGTTTTCGCGGTGTGCAGTCACCAGCACAAACGAGACATTCATCAGCGGGTCGCTAAACGAGATAAAGCGCTGCGGCTCACTGCTGAGCGTGGCAGCGGGAATCATATCCCATTGACCAGGTTTCATTTTCTCCGTCATTTCGCGGTTGGAATTGACGATGACCGGTTGAAACTCAAGGCCGGTTTGCAACTGAATAATATTGAGTAAATCCGCCATAATGCCGCGCAATTCACCGTCGCTATCGACCAGCGTAAACGGCGGGTAGTTTGGGTTAATCAACACCCGGACTTTAGGGTGCTTTTTAAGCCACTCTTCCTCTTCATGGCTAAAAGGGATCGGCGAATTAAGATAGGAGAGATTGCCGCGATTCAACCAGTTCTGCATCACCCGCATATGCGTTTCGTTGCTGATAGAAGTAATGAAACGCTCAAGGATATTTCGCAATAGCGGCTGATTTTGGTTGGTAACAAAATAGTTATATTGCTCCTGTTTATTAAAGTAGTGAGTAATAACCAGCGATTGTGAGAAATATTTCGAGATGCAATTCCCGGTGGTGACATTGTTGCCAATAAAATATTGGTTAACCCCGGACATGACCGATGACAGCGCCTGATAATCACTCTCGTAAAAGGTAATTTTTGCGTTCGGGAAAGCCACTTTAATCACATCAAGGAACGAACAACCGCGCACACAAGCCAGCGTCACTTCTTTGTTGCTCTTGAGCGGCAGCAGCGTGTTTTTGAGCGACGTGACCAGCGTCGGCCAGGTCTTTATCAGCGCGGAAGTGCGCAGCAAATGGCTGCCGACCTCTTCACGATCGGACAGTTGAGTCAGCAAAGTGTCGACTTCATTTCGCGATAGCGCAGCCAACGCTTCTAGTTCGTTATCATATTGTTTGATAGCGATTTTAGTGTTGATATTTTTTTGCAGCAACGCGAGGTAATCCGCATTCACGCCCTGGTAAAGTTCGCCACCGCTTTCGTAATCAATAGGCGAGACTTCCGGCAACCAGGTACCGATCGTTAAGGTGGTTTTATGCGCCAGCCAACGCGTTTCTTCAGCGTTTAAACGGACATCCAGTTGCGCCGGATGATAATTACTTTTCAGCTCAATGGAATGCGTCGCCGCCGGAACCGAAAATATACTTAAGCAAAACAGTGCTACCAGATAAATAGATAAACCAGATCGCATCGTATTACCCTATTTTATTTCTTTGCGCGTAATCGTAAAGTTCCATTAATGAAGAACAGTCTAACTTTTCCATTAAGCGGCTTTTATAGGTGCTCACGGTTTTATTACTGATATTCATTTTGCTGGCAATGGTGGTGTAATCAATGCCATTGAGGATATAGCGTAATACCTTCATCTCCTGGGTAGACAAGGTATCCAGCTTATCCTGTTCGGTGAGGGTCGAACCGCTAAAGCGTTCGAGAGAGAAAGGGAAATAGCTGTAGCCATTTTTTGCCGCCTCGATAGCCGCGAGGATATTGTTCATCCCCTCTTTTTTGCTCACAAATCCATTGGCACCAAATTCGGCGCTACGTTTACCGTAGAACAGTTCATTCTTGGCAGAGATGATAATAATAATGCCGAGATAGTGCCGCTTTCGTAATTGCTCCAGCACTTCGATACCGCTAAGACCGGGGATATCGACGTCAATAATCAGCAGTTCAGGTTTGAGTCTTTCTACGGTTTGCACCACCTGCTCACCGCTGTCCAGCTCGGTGGTGACAGTGATGCCATTGGTGTCCAGCAAATTGCGAATGGCTATACGAGCCAATGGGTGATCGTCAACGATTATCGCGTTCATTGCGTTAAAACATCCTGGTATGAAAAGGAAACAGCGAAGCGCGTAATATTATTACTTTTAGAGATGATTCTGGCGTAGATTAAATTTTAACATCACTGGCAAAGTGTTCTTAAATATTTACACCCTGTAGGAATAATGGAGAAAAATGATTTCGATCATATTTGAATGATCTATTTTGGACTACATACGTAGGATAGGGATTTCAATTATTACGTTTGAATCTTAATTGTTATTTTTGAATACAACCGTCTCACGCTTACATGAGAAGGGAAAAATCCTTCCCATGTAAGCGTGAACACCCTGAGTCAGTTTTATGCATCAGCCAGTTGCTTTGCTTTCTCTTCTTCTTGTTGCTGCTGCTGAGTTTCCAGCATTTTTTTCTCGTATACTTTGAAGAACGGGTAATAAATCGCCAGAGAAATAAAGAAACAGATA
>Ga0160449_1001684_pt1 | contig 10437 bp, 11 predicted proteins | sample HID1975I_E1MG_FD_108216 | JGI IMG/M metagenome (GOLD analysis project Ga0160449, IMG submission 108216) | Enriched soil microbial communities from UW Madison campus, WI, USA - HID1975I_E1 MG | ecosystem: Environmental > Terrestrial > Soil > Unclassified | place: USA: Madison, Wisconsin...
CCCGATTCAGCGCAACCTCACCGTGAGCACACTATGGAACCTGGAAACGCCCAGCTGAGCATGACCGTCCTGATGACCCCGGACATGGCCAACTTTTCTGGCAACGTACATGGCGGCACCCTGCTCAAGTACCTCGACGAAGTGGCCTACGCGTGCGCCAGCCGCTATGCCGGCAGCTATGTGGTGACCCTGTCGGTCGACCAGGTGATCTTCCGCGAGCCCGTGCACGTGGGTGAACTGGTGACCTTCCTGGCGTCGGTCAACTACACCGGCAATACCTCGATGGAAGTCGGCATCAAAGTGGTGACCGAGAACATTCGCGAGCGCTCGGTGCGCCATTCCAACAGCTGCTTCTTCACCATGGTCGCAGTCGATGACAACCGCCGCCCGGTGCCGGTGCCGCCGCGCCAGCCGCACAGCAGCGAAGAAAAACGCCGCTTCCTGCAAGGCCAGCAGCGCCGCCAGATCCGCCAAGAGCTGGAGAAGCGCTACCAGGACCTGAAAACCGACGCGATCTAGAACGCCAGCAACTGCGCCTCAAAGCGCACCCGCGGGTGGGCGATGCGGTCCTGGGCCCGTACCAGCTGCAGTTCGTAGCTGGCGCAGGCCTGGGTTTCCAGCAACACCTCATGCACGGCTGCAGCGGTGAATTCGAACGCCTGCACCCAGCTGTCGCCGAGCAGCACGCGGGCCAGGAACAAGCCTGAGGTCAGGTCACCCACCCCCACCGGCTGACGCGGGAACGCCAGCAGCGGGCGGCGCAGGTGCCAGCTGTGCTCGGCGGTCACCAGCAGCATTTCGAACTGGTCTTCGGCCCGCCCGGGGTAAACCAGGTGTTTGACCAGTACCACCTGCGGCCCCCGCTGCAACAGGCTGCGCGCCATGCCCACGCAATCCTCCAGAGACTGCGCGCGGCGCCCACAGAAGCTGTCCAGCTCCAGCTGGTTGGGGCACAGAATGTCGGCCCGGGCCGCCGCCTCATCGAGCAGGAACTCGCTGACTTCCTGTGGCACGATGCAGCCCTTCTCCGGGTGCCCCATGACCGGGTCACACAAGTACAAAGCCTTCGGGTTTACCGCCCTGATCCGCTCGACACCCGCCAAAATAGCCCGCCCCTGCTCGGCACTGCCCAGGTAGCCAGAAAGCACCGCATCGCAGTGACCCAGTTCGCCAATGTTGGAAATACCTTCCACCAATGCAGGAATTTGCGCCGGGGCAAGCACTTCACCCGCCCACTGGCCATACTGTGTGTGATTGGAGAACTGCACGGTATTGAGTGGCCAGACATTGACCCCGATACGCTGCATGGGAAACACCGCGGCGCTGTTGCCGGCGTGGCCGAACACCACATGGGACTGGATGGCGAGCAGGTGCGGGGTACGTTTCATGCGGGGGTTTCCAAAGCTGTTTCAAGGATTGTGCGCAGCGCAGTATGAACTCGATTGCCACCTGTACGACAGGCCAGGGACGCAGTTAAGCTGGATCTACCTGTTTGGAGCATATGCAAATGTTGACCCTGGAGAATGTCTTCGTCCTGATGCTGTTAGCCACGGCGGGCGGCTGGTTGTGGCACAACCATGGGTTGCGCGAAAAAGCCCTTGAACGGGTCAAACAGCACTGCGCCAAGCTCGACCTCGAGCTGCTCGACGATGCCGTCGCACTCAAGCGCATCGCCTTTGTCCGTGATGCCAATGGCCGCAAGCGCCTGGCACGCGTCTATGCCTTCGAATTCACCGTTACCGGCGAGCAACGCCACCCCGGTACCGCGACCCAGTTCGGCGCGCACAGCGTACAGATCGAGCTGGCGCCCTACCCGTTCGAAATCAAGACCCCGCCACGCACCGACAATGTTATCGAGATGCAGCAGTGGCGCCAGGAGCACAATCGCTGGCGCAATTGATCAGCTGACGCGGCATTCGCTCAACCCCGCTTGCAGCATGGGTTGCGATTGCGGCTGATCAAAAATCAGCTCGATACGGCTATCCCTTCGCCATTCACTGGGCTGCCACATCGGCATGTCACCCTTGAGCCCATTGAATGACTGCCAACCTTCCACGCTGTGGATAACCCCTTTCGCACGCCGCCATGGCAAGGTCCGCAAGAACGCCAGTAGCCGCTGTGGATAAAACTGCTGCGCGGGATGCCAGCGCCAGCCAATGCTCCAACCTCCCTCCCCCTCCTGGGCAAGACAGATCGGCTGGCTGGGGTCTGTCCACAATATTGTTGGGGGCCCCCCAAGATTGTCGACAATCTGATTTTCCTCAAATGGGCTGTCGACAATCTCTACCAGCGCGCCAGGAAGGCTTGATAGCGGCACCTGGCCCTGTACCGACCACATCACATTCTTGTCGTTAAATTTATTAGTTATCAACAACTTAGATTTTTCATCCACAGCCTCTGACTTGTTGAAAACCACGTATTCAGACGCGTTGAAAGCCTGCTGTTGTGCCTCCGGAAGCGGCTCGTTTCGCACCATGGATTGCGCATCGACAACCATCAACAACGGCTGAATTGTCAGCACTCCAGCCCACGGAGCCTGCTTCAGCTGAGCAAGCAGCTGCAGCGGGTGGCCCAGGCCAGACGGCTCGATAAACAGCCGGTCAGGCCGGGATTTGCGCAACAACCGGCCCAGGCCAACCTGAAACGGCATGCCGTTGACACAACACAGGCAGCCGCCTGCAACCTCGCCGATGGCGATGCCATCTTCGTCGCGGCTGAGCAAGGCCGCATCCAGGCCAACCAAGCCGAATTCGTTGATCAATACCGCCCAGCGTTCGTTGCCCGGGCGCTGGGCAAGCAGATGGCGGATCAGGGTGGTCTTGCCGGCCCCCAGTGGGCCAGCAATTACATGGGTGGGAATGTTCTGCAGCATGGGATGGCTTCAGGCGGGGTGATGGCTCACTATGCGCCGTCAGGCTAGCCAGTCAAGGCTGAGCAGCAGGCGCCCCTGCTGGCCCGAGGGCGAGCGGTGCACAAGCCCTGCACCTCCGTTGCCCTGCCACTTCTCGCCCTTGAGTACAGCCACTTCACCTACTTGCAGCTTCTGAATTTTATCCACAGGCACTTGAGCTGTGTGTAACTCCCCGCGCCGGCTCTCCTGCTCTCGCAACCACTCGCTACCCGGGCCCGCATAGGTGGTCAGCAATCGCAACGGCACGTTATCCACATGAAAACGCGGGCACATGGGCCCGGTCAGCACCCGCAGGCGCAAACCGACCCGCCGCGCGCCAACCAGGCAGGTATATGCCGCCATCAGCCAGGCTACATCGGCCACGAATGCTTCGTAACCGTGGAAGTCCGCCGCTTCGCGTAGCAAATCCGGCAAAACCGGCATCTGCTGTTCGTCCACATCGATTACCCAGTGATCTGCCAGGGGTTGCCCAAGGCTGACTACCAGCTCGGCGAAATCCTCCAGCTGTGGCGGCAAGCGCCGGCGCCATACCGCCAGGTTCACGCCGTCCTGCAGCACGTCGGTCAACACCAGCGGCGTTTCGCCAAACACCTGAAAGATATCCACAGGCTTTAGCGCCTGGTTCATGCTGCTGCCTCCTCGTGCCAAGGACCAAATGGATCGGGCAGACGCAACCATCCCATAGGCCCCAACGCCATTTCTTCATCCGTCAACAAGCAGGTCTCAAGCTCTGTGGATAACTTTTTGAAGTCGATATTCTGACCAATGAACACCAATTCCTGCCGGCAGTCACCGGTTTCGGCGTGCCAGTGTTTCAAGATATCGGCAGTGTTATCCACATCCTGGGGCCACTGCTCGCGCGGCACGAAACGCCACCAACGGCCTGCCAGGCCGTGACGCATCATGCCACCTGCCTGGGACCAGCTACCGGCTTCCTGGTACTTGCTGGCCAACCAGAAAAAACCCTTCGAACGCAGCAGCCGACCATTGCTCCAAGGCTTGTGGATAAAATCGAAAAAGCGTTGTGGATGAAGTGGCCGCCGCCCCTGCCAGGTCGTGGCCGCGATGCCGTACTCTTCAGTCTCCGGCACATGCTCGCCGCGCAATTCTTGCAACCAGCCAGGCGCTTGAGCAGCCTGGTCGAAGTCGAACAGGCCAGTGTCCAGGATGCGCGCCAGCGGCACCTGGCCCATGACCATGGGCACGATCTGCGCCCGGGCGTTGAGGCTACGCAAAATGGCCATGAGTTCTTCACGCTCGTGCTGGCTGATCAGGTCGATCTTGCTCAACAACAGCACATCGGCGAACTCCACCTGCTCAATCAGCAGATCACTGATCGACCGCTCGTCCTCTTCGCCCAAGGTTTCACCACGGCTGGCCAGGCTATCTGCTGCCTGGTAATCGCGTAAAAAATTCAGGCCATCGACCACAGTGACCATGGTGTCCAACCGCGCCATGTCGGAAAGGCTGCGGCCCTGCTCGTCGCGAAACGTGAACGTCTCGGCAACCGGCAGCGGCTCCGAGATACCCGTGGACTCGATGAGCAAATAATCGAAGCGGCCTTCTTCGGCCAGCCGTGCAACCTCTTCGAGCAGGTCTTCACGCAGTGTGCAGCAGATGCAGCCGTTGCTCATCTCGACCAGTTTCTCTTCAGCGCGGTTGAGGCTGACGTTGCGCTGCACCTCGCTGGCATCGATGTTGATTTCACTCATGTCGTTGACGATAACCGCGACCCGCAGGTTGTCGCGGTTACGCAGCACATGGTTGAGCAGAGTGCTCTTGCCGGCACCAAGGAAGCCAGACAGCACGGTGACAGGGAGACGATTGGACATGGCGAAACCTCTTCAGGCGAGCGCATTCGAAACGATGCATTGCACAATGTTATAAAGTAACAATACAATTTCGCCAAGCCGTTCTCGACGGACGAGTATTCACCGGGGATGAAAATGAATCTGCTGCGCGCCATAGTGTTGCTGTTGCTCGCCATGCCTACTTCGCTGATCGCCATGCCAAACAACAGCCCGTTGGCGATGTGTACACGCAGCGCGACACTGCTTGCCTGCCAGGACGGCAAAGGCAGCTATTACAGCGTGCGCAGCGAAAGCAATACGTTCTACCTGCGCGGCTACGACTTCAGCAGCCGGCGCCTGTGGGCACAAACCAACAGCCGCTATGGCACGTTGACCTTTTTTACCGGCCTGGCCAGCGATGGCGAAGCCTGGGTGGGTTACAGCCGTCGCGTTGGCTGGACCACCCTGAACCGCGTATCCAGCTCCAGTGGGCAGCGCTTCAAGCTGCATTGCAGCCTGATCGGCGGTTGCCACTGATGCCTCTTTTTGTTTGGAAAGCCAGATGACCCAGCTCAAGCTCCCCGACATCGCAGCACAAACCCTGGAGTACACCTTGCCTTTGGACTGGGTGGGCATGTGCGGGATCGCCTTGCCTCTGCAATTCGAAGGGCGCACCGCAGCCGCCAAAATCGATGCAGGGGTAAGCTTGGTAGACGGCAGTTCACGCGGTATCCATATGTCGCGACTTTACCTTGCCCTTGAGACATTGGAGCACCAGCCCCTCACTCCACTCGCAATAAGACAACTACTGGCTGGTTTCCTGAGCAGCCATGAAGGCCTTTCTTCGGCAGCCTACCTGCGCCTGCGGTTTGAGCATCTGCTGAAAAGGCCGGCCTTGATCAGCCCCTTGGCAGGCTGGAAAAGCTACGCCGTTTCGGTCGATGCACGGATAGAAAACGAAATGTTCCACGTGGAACTATCTGTCCCCGTACCCTACTCCTCTACCTGTCCATGCTCAGCTGCGCTAGCACGCCAGCTGATCCAACAGCAGTTCCTGGACGACTTCAGCGAAGACCAAGTCGAAAAGTCCGCAGTAATGCAGTGGCTTGGCAGTGCCGAAGGTATTGTGGCGACGCCGCACAGCCAACGAAGTACGGCACACATTCAAGTAAGGCTGCGCAGCAATGAGCACGTATTACCCATCACCGAATTGATCGATTGCATTGAGGCAAGCTTGGGGACCGCTGTGCAGACCGCTGTGAAGCGTGCGGACGAGCAAGCCTTCGCCTTGGCCAACGGGCAGAACCTGATGTTCTGTGAAGACGCCGCACGACGCCTGCACAAGGCGCTACGGCAGTTGGAATGGAGCAGGGCCTTCAAGCTGCGCGTGGAGCATGCAGAAAGCCTGCATGCCCACGACGCCGTCGCCACCAGCCAATGGCAATGGGACGTCAGCTGCGCGGTTTGACCGTGCCACAGTCATTGCCCAGCCATACCGCACGGGTGTTCATGCTGCCTTGCTGCTGCACACCCGAAGCGTTGAAGGTACCACTGACCTGCGTGGTGAACTCCCGGTCACTGAGGAAGGTGGCCTGGCCAGTGCCCTGTGCCTTGGGGCAGCTGAACTGGAACTTCCACACATTACCGGTACGGTCGGTGATCTTCTGCGTGCAGCCCGACTTCGGGTCCTGCAGTGGGATGTCGTTGGTTGCCACCTGCTCTGGCGTCAGGCACGAACGCACGCCGTTGCCACCGACCGTCACCCCTTGTTTGGCCAACACCCCTTCCATCATCGCGCGCTGCTCTGGCGGCAGGTTTTTCAACTGACCAAGCATGAACTGCATGTCGGGTAGCGGCTTGCCATCGACCTGCATGTTGCTGGTGGTCAGCTCCCACAAACCTGGTTGCAGCACCTGCGCATGCACCAGCGGGCTGCTCGCAGCCAGGGCCAACGCCAACAGTGGCAGACGAATCTTCATGGACGATCGCTCCTGAAAAAACCGGCCAATCGGGCCGGGCTGAACCTTGGACGCCAAATCCACCTTCAGGTTGCAAGGCGGACCGGGAACGTGTTCTGTTAGCTCAAGTGTACTCGGCAAGCAGGATGCATATGGACTACCACAGCCCCTACTTTTTTGGTTACCTACTCGGACTGATTCACCTACTGGGTATCGTCGCCGCACTGCACGCAATCTTCACCGTGCGTACCGCCCAAGGTGCAATCGCCTGGGCCATGCCCTTGTTCTTCATCCCCTACCTTACCTTGATCCCCTACCTGGTCTTCGGCGCCCGCTCGTTCTATGCCTACATCAAGGCCAGGCGCCAGGCCAACCAGGAAATGCACGTGGCCATGGCCAATCTCAACTGGCGGCCCTGGGTGGAAGAAGCCCTGACCGCCCGTGAATCAGAAAGCTATGCAGCCCTGCGCGCAATGCCAAAACTGGGGCGCATGCCCTGCCTGGCGAACAACCAGGTGAAGTTGCTGATCGATGGCAAAGCCACGTTCGATGCCATCTTCGCCGCCATCGACAAAGCCCGCGACGTGGTGCTGGTGCAGTTCTTCATCATCCATGACGACACACTCGGCAAGGCATTACAGCAGCTGCTGCTACGCAAGGCTGCCGAAGGAGTGCAGGTGTTCGTGCTGTATGACCGCGTTGGCAGCCATGCCTTGCCAGCCAGATACAGCCAGCAGCTGCGCGACGGCGGTGTACAGATTCATGCCTTCGCCACTCGCCGCGGATGGTTCAACCGCTTCCAGGTAAACTTCCGCAACCATCGCAAGATCGTGGTAGTGGACGGCCTGCTGGGGTTCATTGGTGGGCACAACGTAGGTGACGAATACCTCGGTGAGCACCCGAAGCTTTCCCCCTGGCGCGACACCCATGTACAGATCGGCGGGCCGGTGCTGGCCTGCCTGCAGGAGTCGTTCGCCGAGGATTGGTACTGGGCAACGCGCCAGCTGCCGCCGCTGATCCTGCCAGATACCTACCCTGATAACGGGGTGCTATGCCAGGCCTTGGCCAGCGGCCCGGCCGACCCGCAGGAAACCTGCTCGCTGTTCTTCCTCGAAGCAATTCATTCAGCTACCCGACGGGTGTGGATCACCAGCCCTTACTTCATCCCTGACGAGGCAGTGTTCGCCGCCTTGCGCCTGGCAGTCCTGCGTGGGGTCGATGTGAGAGTGCTGATCCCGTCGCGGCCAGACCACCGGGTGGTCTATGCCGCCTCCAGCCTGTTCGCCTTCGAAGCGGTGCGCGCAGGTGTACGCATGTTCCGCTATCAGCCGGGCTTCCTGCATCAGAAGGTGGTGCTGGTGGATGATGATGTCAGCGCGATCGGTAGCGCCAACCTGGACAACCGCTCTTTCCGTCTGAATTTCGAGATTACCCTGCTGACCGTCGACCGCAGCTTCGCAGACCAGGTCGAGCACATGCTGATCAACGACTTTGAACAATCGCGGGAAATTACTGCGGAGGACAGCCTCGACACTCATCGACTGCAGCAATTGGGGATGCGGATTGCACGGCTGATTTCGCCAATCCTTTAAGCTAAGCAGTCTGAGTGTGGGAGCGGCCCTTTCGCTACACAAGGCCGCTCCCATAACGTCCGCATCTACATGCTTAGCGATACAGATCTTCGCGCGTCCAGGGCAGGTCATGGTGCCCGTCGGCGTATGGCTTCACTGCCAAGATCTGGTGCAGGTTGATCCAGCCCTTCTCAAAGGCATACGCGCACCCTGCGAGATACAGGCGCCAGATACGCAGGGTCTTTTCCGGCACCAGCGCTGCGGCCTTGTGCAACTGGTTCTCAAGGTTGGCGCTCCAGTGATGCAAGGTCTTGGCGTAGTGCAGGCGCAGGCTTTCCACGTCTACCACCTCCAGCCCCGTTTCACAGATGTTGGCGCTGATCATCGACAGGTGAGGTAGCTCGCCATGGGGGAACACGTAGCGGTCGATGAACTCACCTGCACCACGCCCGACCGGGCGTCCATCGATGTGCTTGGCGGTGATACCGTGGTTCATAACCAGCCCCCCTTCCCTCACGGCGCCGAACAGTTTCTGGCAATACAGCGCCAGGTTGGCATGCCCGACATGCTCGAACATGCCAACGCTGACAACCTTGTCGAAGCGGCCATCCTGAGGCAGGTCACGGTAGTCGAGAATCTGCAGGTCGACCTTGTCGGCCAAGCCTTCGGCCTTGACCCTCTGCCGGCCAAGCTTGAGCTGCTCCTTGCTCAAGGTGATGCCGAATACCTTGGCGTCATATTCCCGTGCAGCGAAGCGCGCAAGGCCCCCCCAACCACAGCCAACGTCCAGCAGGTAGTCGCCGGCATTCAGGCGCAACTTGCGACACAGGTGGTCGAACTTGTCCTGCTGCGCCTGATCGAGCGTGTTATCAGGCTCGCGAAAGTAAGCGCACGAATAGGCCATGTCCTGATCCAGCCACAGCCGGTAGAACGCGTTGGAAACATCATAGTGGTAGGAGATGGCTTCGGCGTCAGTGCTTTTGTCATGGGCAAGCCGCGCCGGCGAAGCCTGTTCGAGATCGGGTAACAGCGCCTCGCTCAGCTCATCGCATACCCGGATGGCTTCACCGATGTCGCCTTCCAGCTCCAGTTTGCCTTCGACGAACGCGGTGCCCAACTGCTCCAGGCTCGGGTGCGTCAACTGGCTGATCAACTGTGGCTCTTTGACCAGGATGGTGACCTGCGGGCTAGGCCCCAGATCGAACTGGTTACCGTCCCACAATTTCAGCCGCAGCGGCAGATGCAGGCTCTGCAGTGCAGGTGGAAGTTGCGCGAGCATGAACAACCCTCCTATCCGTGTTTGACCACGACGCCTGATATTTCGAACGTCGCCGGATCAGAGTAGTTCATTGGTGGGAGCTTTCCTCTAAACGAGACCAAGGTCTAGAACCAACTGATCTTATCCACACAGCAGATTGTATACAATTATCGCATCTCAGCTTAACCTTGTGCCCCTCTCGCGCTTCTACATCCTGGAGTTGAACCCATGAAATCCTATGACGTGGTGATCATCGGCGGTGGCCCTGGCGGCTACAACGCAGCCATCCGCGCTGGCCAGCTGGGCCTGAGCGTTGCCTGCGTGGAAGGCCGCTCTACCTTGGGCGGCACTTGCCTGAACGTGGGCTGCATGCCCTCCAAGGCACTGTTGCATGCGTCCGAGCTGTACGAGGCCGCCAGCGGTGAAGAGTTCGCCCACCTCGGTATCGAAGTCAAGCCCACCCTCAACCTCGCCCAGATGATGAAACAGAAGGACGAGAGCGTGACCGGCCTGACCAAGGGAATCGAATACCTGTTCCGCAAGAACAAGGTCGACTGGATCAAGGGTTGGGGCCGCCTGGACGGCGTCGGCAAGGTTGTGGTCAAGGCTGAAGATGGCAGCGAAACGGCGCTGCAAGCCAAGGACGTGGTCATCGCCACCGGCTCCGAGCCTACCCCTCTGCCGGGCGTGACCATCGACAACCAGCGCATCATCGACTCGACCGGCGCACTGTCGCTGCCGCAAGTGCCCAAGCACCTGGTCGTCATCGGTGCCGGCGTGATCGGCCTTGAGCTGGGTTCCGTCTGGCGCCGCCTGGGCAGCCAGGTCACCGTCATCGAATACCTTGATCGCATCTGCCCAGGTACCGACACGGAAACCGCCAAGACCCTGCAAAAGGCACTCGCCAAGCAAGGCATGGTGTTCAAGCTGGGCAGCAAAGTGACCCAAG
>Ga0160449_1001690_pt1 | contig 10418 bp, 8 predicted proteins | sample HID1975I_E1MG_FD_108216 | JGI IMG/M metagenome (GOLD analysis project Ga0160449, IMG submission 108216) | Enriched soil microbial communities from UW Madison campus, WI, USA - HID1975I_E1 MG | ecosystem: Environmental > Terrestrial > Soil > Unclassified | place: USA: Madison, Wisconsin...
CCTGAACCCCGTGTTCTCTATGCTATGGTGTCGCGAAACGATACGCGCAACCATGATAATCACCTCGCTGCTCGACACCGATCTGTATAAATTCAGCATGATGCAGGTGGTACTGCATCAGTTTCCCGCTGCACAGGTCGAGTACCGTTACAAGTGCCGCACCGCTGGGGCCGACTTGCGCCCCTATCTGGATGAAATCCGCGAAGAGGTGCACCAACTGTGCCAGTTGCGCTTCACCCAGGACGAACTGGATTACCTGGGCGGCTTGCGCTTCATCAAAAGCGACTTCGTCGACTTCCTCGGCTTGTTCCACCTGCCCGAGCGCTGCATCCACATCAGCGAAGGCGATGCGCCCGGTGAGATCTCGATTGAAGTGAAAGGCCCCTGGCTGCACACGATTCTGTTCGAGATCCCGGTGCTGGCCATCGTCAACGAGGTCTACTTCCGCAACACCCGCAAGAACCCCGATTGGGAAGAAGGCCGCCAACGCCTGCAGTCCAAGATGCACCTGGTGCTGGACGACCCCGCGCTGGCCGATTTTCGCGTGGCCGAATACGGCACGCGCCGCCGCTTCTCGAAGGTCTGGCACCAGGAAGTGGTGTCCACCATGAAGGCCCAGATGGGCGAGCACTTCGCCGGCACCAGCAATGTGTTGTTGGCCAAGCAGCACGAAGTGCTGCCGCTGGGCACGATGGGCCACGAATACCTGCAAGCCTGCCAGGCACTGGGCCCGCGCCTGCGCGATTCGCAGGTGTTCGCGCTGGAAGTCTGGGCCAAGGAATACCGTGGCGACCTGGGCATTGCCCTGTCGGACGTGTATGGCATGGACGCCTTCCTGCGCGACTTCGACATGTATTTCTGCAAGCTGTTCGACGGCGCCCGTCACGATTCCGGCGACCCCTTCGTCTGGGGCGAACGCCTGCTTGAGCACTACCGCAAGAACCGCGTGGACCCGCGCGCGAAGACGCTGGTGTTCTCGGATTCGTTGACGTTCCCGCGCGCCATCGAGCTGGCCCGCCAGTTCGCCGGGCGTTGCAAGGTGTCGTTCGGCATCGGCACCAACCTGACCAACGACCTGGGCCACGAGCCGCTGCAGATCGTCATGAAGATGGTCCGCTGCAATGGTCAGCCGGTGGCCAAGGTGTCCGACGCGCCTGAAAAGACCATGTGCGACGATCCCGCCTACCTGGCGTACTTGCGCCAGGTGTTCCAGCTACCCCCCGCCTGAGGGCGGCTCGGGGTACATTGCTGACTTCCTTGTTTTGATCCAACCCACCACTTGACTCTAGGGGAATATTCATGAGCAGCATCAAGCGCTTCCACGTCGCCAAGCGCCTGTCGGACATGGCCGTGTACAACGGTGTCGCGTACCTGGCAGGCCAGGTGCCGGACGACGCCAAGCTGGACATCACCGGCCAGACCGAGCAAGTGCTCGCCACGATCGACCGCCTGCTGGCTGAAGCCGGCACCGACAAGACCAAGATCCTGATGGCCCAGATCTACGTGGCCAACATCAAGGAATTCGACGGTATGAACAAGGCCTGGGACGCTTGGGTTGCTGACGGCAATTCGCCCCCGCGCGCCACCGTCGAAGCCCGTTTGGCCAATCCCGACTTCAAGGTCGAGATCATCGTGACGGCCGCGATCTAAGCGAACCCCGCTTGCTTGCGAAAAGCCCTTCGGCGTGCCGAAGGGCTTTTTCTTGCGTGGTCACTATGCGTGATCCCGGGTCCGACGCGCCGTTTGCCGCCCGGTGTCAGCCCCCCATCAATACCGTCGCCGCCAACAACCCGCCCAGTTCCTCGCATCGAGCCAGATCCGCCTGGGGCACCACCTTCTCGGCCCAGATCTGCTCGCCCGTCTGCGCGCCCAGGTTGACGATCAAGGCGGGCGCTACCGCCTTCAGCCGCCAGCCGGTGCAGATCCGCTCAAGCTGCCGCGCCGCGCCCGTGCCGTCGCTGCCGGCGCTGATGGCGCAGGCATAAGGCAGCCCCTGGATGCGATCCAGCACGGCGTAGTAATTGCGGTCGAAAAACTCTTTCATCTCCCCGCTCAGGCTGGCCAGGTTTTCCGGCGCGCAGAACAGATAGCCCTGGCTGGCCAGCAGGGCGTCGGCCTCAACGTCGGCCGCGCGGCGCAGCTCGACGCGCAATTCCTCGGCCTGCTCCAGTTGCGCCGCGGCCGCTGCCGCGCCCCGGGCGGCGGCCTCGGACATTTGCCGCGCAGCGCCCGTGCGCGAATGCCAGACGATCAGCAGTTGCTTCATGCGTAGCGTTCCAAGGTGTCTTGCCGGTAGTACGCCCGCAGCAGGGCATGCCATTCGGGCAAGGCCTGCTGCATGGGGGCGGGGTCCACAAAAAAGTGTTCGGAGCTGACGGCGAAGAATTCCGCTTCGTCCGTGGCGGCATACGGGTCCAGCGGCAGTTGGCCGTACCAGGCGTCCGCGTCTTCGCTCTCGGGGTCCACGTCGTGCGGGATGGCGGCTTCAACGGCTTCCAGGGCGGCAATGAAGCGGTCCAGGCTGTCGTCCAATACGCGGCGCCACACCTGCGGCTTCAGGTCGGGGTGGGCCGCCAGCGACGGCATGCCGTCCGCCATGCCCGAACGCAGGTCCAGCTTGTGGGCGAATTCATGGATGATCACGTTGAAGCCGCCCTCGGACAACTGCGTGTCTTCCCAGGACAGCACCAGCGGGCCACCTTCCCAGGCTTCGCCCGCCGCGTCCTCGATGAATTCGTGGACCACGCCGTCATCGTCCTGGCGGGTGCGCGGGATGCGGAAGCTGGCGGGGTACACGATGATCTCGTCCCAGCCTTCGTACAGCTCGGGCGACAGGTTCAGGATGGGCAGGCTGGCCTGCGCGGCAATCGACAGCCGCATGAAGTCCGAGACGTCCAGGCCCTGCGCGCCGTTGATGGTCTTGCTGGCCAGCAGCCAGGCCGACCGCGCCAGCAATTGCGCGGTTTCGTCGGCGTTCAACGCCGCCAGGAAAGGATGGGCATCCAGCACCTGCCGCCACAGTTGCGGCGAGATGCGGGCTTGCATCTCGGCCACTGCCGACGGGCGGGCGCCCCGGCCCTTGAGCCAGCGCAACATAAGCTTTGGTTCCTTCTATATGCCGGATTTCGCGGGGGATTCAGCGTAACCAAACGCTAGTGTAGAGTGTCGGGATATCAACCTACCCATGCACGCCGCCTGTGATGTCCGTCCCGCCTGTTATCGACGCGCCTTCGCCTTTCGACGCTTCCTGGCGGCAGGAGGTTGGCGCGGGTCTGGACGCTGCCGGCGTTGCCCTGATCGACCAGGCCGTTACCTGGGCCATCCCGCGTTTTGAAGGGCAGCACGCCCTGACCGGCGAGCCCCTGGCGAGCCACGGCGCCGGCGTCGTCCGCATCTTGGCGGCCTTGCATACCGACGCCGCCACACGTGCCGCCGCGTTGCTGGCGGCCTTGCCCACCGACCTGATGGCGCCCGCGCCGGCCTTGCGCAACGACCCGATCGCGGCGGCGTTCGGCGCCGAAGTCGCGCGGCTGGTGCAAGGCACCCGCGCCTTGCTGCGCTTGGGCGTGGTCGCCCGGCAGGCCAGCGACGCCGAAGCCGAAACCGGTTCGCAAAAGGAAATGCAGCGCAAGATGCTGCTTGCCATGGCGGCCGACTTGCGCATCGTGCTGATGCGGCTGGCGTCGCGCCTGCGCACCTTGCGCTGGCACGCGGAAAGCAAGGCGCCGTGCTCGACCGACTTCGCCCGCGAAACGCTGGACCTGTATGCCCCGCTGGCAAACCGCCTGGGCATCTGGCAAATCAAATGGGAAATGGAAGACCTGTCTTTCCGCTTCCTGGAGCCTGACCGCTACAAGCAGATCGCCCGCTTGCTGGAAGAAAAGCGGGTCGAGCGCGAGGCCTTCATCGCCGGCGCCATCGACCGCCTGCAAACGGCGCTGACCAAGGCCGGCATCGATGCCGAAGTCAGTGGCCGGCCCAAGCACATCTACAGCATCTGGAACAAAATGCGCGTCAAGCGCCTGGATTTTTCCCAGATGTATGACCTGCGCGCCCTGCGCATCATCGTTGACGATGTGCGCGCCTGCTACACGGCGTTGGGGCTGGTGCACGAAATGTGGACGCCGCTGTCCGACGAGTTCGACGATTACATTTCCCGGCCCAAGCCCAACGGCTACCGCTCGCTGCATACGGTGGTGGCGGACGATGACGGCCGCCCGTTCGAAGTGCAGATCCGCACGCGCGAGATGCACCAGTTTGCCGAGTACGGCATGGCCGCGCATTGGCGTTACAAGGAAGCGGGCGCCAAGGGCGGCCAGGTTGCCGCGTCCAGCGAATATGACCGCCAGTTGGCGTGGATGCGGCAGTTGCTGGCCTGGAACAGCGATGTCGAAGGCGGCGGCGAGCCGGGGCAAGAGGCCGGCAAACTCGACGCTGGCAAATCCGAATCCAGCAAATCCGACGCCGGCAAAACCGCTTCCGGCAGGCCGGCTTCCAGCAAGAACCGCAATGCGGTCAAGCCGCCGCCGCACACGGATGAACGCATCTACGTGCTGACGCCACAGGCGCGCGTGATCGAGCTTCCCGCCGGCGCCACGCCGGTGGACTTCGCCTATCACCTGCATACCGACCTGGGGCACCGCTGCCGGGGCGCGCGTGTCGATGGGCAAATGGTGCCGCTGCAAACCCATCTGTCCACGGGGCAGACCGTGGAAATCATCTCGGCCAAGTCGGGCGGGCCGTCGCGTGATTGGTTGAATCCCCAGCTGGGGTTCCTGGCCAGCCCGCGCGCGCGCGCCAAGGTGCGGATGTGGTTCAACGCAATTGAATTGCAACAGCGCATCACGCAAGGCCAGGCGCTGGTGGAAAAAGAACTGCAACGCCTGGGCAAGACCGCGATCAACCTTGAGCAGTTGGCGCAGAACCTGGGCTTTGCGCGCGCCGATGACTTATACGTGGCGGCGGCCAAGGAAGAATTCAGCCTGCGCCAGATCGACAGCGTGTTTCAGCAGCCGGCGCCGGCCACTGAACCGCAACCCGCGGCGCTGCGCCATGCCAGCGCCGGCAGCGCCGAAAAGAGCGGCAAGAGCGGTGTGCTGGTGGTGGGCGTGGGGTCCTTGCTGACGCAGTTGGCGCGTTGCTGCCGCCCCGCGCCGCCCGATGCCATCGCCGGCTTTGTCACCCGTGGCCGTGGCGTGTCCATCCACCGTAGCGACTGCCACAGCTATCTGGCGCTGGCCGCGCGCGAGCCCGAACGGGTCATTGACGTGGCGTGGGGGGAAACCTCAGACACCTTCTATCCGGTGGATATCAGCGTGCGCGCGCATGACCGTCCCGGCCTGTTGCGCGACCTGTCCGAAGTGTTTGCGCGCTTGCGCCTGAACGTGGTGGGGGTGAACACGCAAAGCAAGCAGTCGCTGGCCCATATGGTGTTCACGGTAGAAGTGCGCGGGGGCGAATCGCTGACCCGGGCGCTGGATGCGCTGGCCGAAGTGGCGGGCGTGTCGTCGGCATCGCGCCGATAGGGCTTACTGATTAAACCTTCCCCCTGGGCCGGGCGGCCGCAGGGGGCAAGGTTTGGTGCCCTGGTTTTAGTGGTCCAGATTGTCGTGCGCGCGATCGCGCATGAAGAACGAGGCAATCAGGCCCAGCGCCACACCGAACATCACGTAGTAGGCGGGCGCCATCGGCGAGCCGGTGGTCTTGATCAGCCACGTCACGATGAACTGCGCGAAGCCGCCGAAGATCATCACGGCCACGTTGTAGGCCAGGGACAGGCCGACGGACCGCACGCGCGCCGGGAACAATTCCGCCATCACCGTGCTGAACACGCCGAAGAAGGCCGACACGAAGAAGCAGACCACGATTTGCACCGTCAGCAGGCGGCCGATCGACGGCGCGTCCGACAGCCAGTAGTACAGCGGGTACAGCACGATCAGGTAGCCGATCAGCGAACCGATCACCAACGGACGGCGGCCGATACGGTCGGACCATGCGCCCATGAACGGCGTCATCAGCACCATCAGCGCCGCGCCCGCCATCTGCACCATGAAGGTTTCCTTCATCGGCAGCTTCAAGATCTGCGTGGAGTACGTCACCAGGTACGTGAACGTGATGTAGATGGACACCGTGGCGGTCACGACCAGGCCCACGCCAATCATCGTTTCGCGGGTGTGGGTCTTGATCATCTGCACGAGGCTCAGGCGCTTCACTTCACCGCGCGCGGCTGCCTGGCGGTCTTCTTCCTGCATCTGCTTGAAGACTTCGGTTTCGTCGATGTTCCGGCGGATATAGATCGCGATGGGAACAATCACCAGGCCCAGGGCGAACGGCAGGCGCCAGGCCCAGTCGGCAATCTGTTGCTGCGTGAAGAACTCGGTGATCAGCGTGCCGCAGGCCGCGCCGATCAGCAGGGCCAGCATCTGGCCGGCCATCTGCCACGATCCGTAGAAGCCGCGCTTGCCGTTGGGCGCCATTTCAATCAGCAGCGCCGTGGACGTGCCGAATTCCCCGCCCGCCGAAAAGCCCTGCAACAGGCGCGCGATCAAGATGAAGATGGGGGCCAGGATGCCGGCCGCGTGGTAGGTGGGGGCCACCGTGATCAGCGCAATGGATACGGCCATCAGCGACGTCACCATCACCATGGCCGCTTTACGGCCCTTCTTGTCGCCGTACAGGCCCAGAATGATGCCGCCCACCGGGCGCATGAAAAAGCCGACGCCGAAGATGGCCGTCGTCATCAGGATGGCGTTGAGCTCGCTGCCGGGCAGGTTGGGGTCGGTGGGGAAAAAGAGCTTCGCGATGATCGGCGTCATGAACGCGAACACCAGGAAGTCATACCATTCGAGGGCGTTGCCTATGACTGCGGCCACGATGTTGCGTGTGGGGACTGCTTTGTGCTGCACGGTTTCTCCTTGGGGGGCTGACTTCAATCCGGGCGACATTCTAGGCGCTTAACCCGTGAACAGTGTCAGGCGCCGTCCGAGACATGGGCGCTTCCCGGCTTTACACTTCTGTTTTTCCCAAAAAGAGAAGTGACATGAACGCGCGCACCTGGCTGGAAACGCTGGTCGGTTTCGATACCACCAGCCGCAATTCCAATCTTGCCCTGATCGAAACCGTTCGCGATTGGCTCAAGGGCCAGGGCGTAGACGCATGGCTGTCGCACAACCCCGAGCGCACCAAGGCCAACCTGTTTGCCACGCTGCCGGGGCAAGACGGCGGCCAGCAGGGCGGCATCGTCCTGTCGGGCCACACCGACGTGGTGCCCGTGGATGGTCAGGACTGGAGCACGGATCCGTTCAAGCTCGTTGAGAAAGACGGGCTGCTCTATGGGCGCGGCGCCTGCGACATGAAGGGCTTTATCGCCGGTTCGCTGGCGCTGGTGCCGGAATTCCTGGCCATGCCGCGCAAGAAGCCGATCCATCTGGCGTTTTCGTACGACGAAGAAGTGGGCTGCGCCGGGGCGCCGTACATGCTGGCCGACCTGCTGGAACGCGGCATCCGGCCCGACGGCTGCGTGGTGGGTGAACCCACCGGCATGCAGGTGGTGGTGGCGCACAAGGGCATCAATCTGTTCCGCTGCAAGGTGCATGGCAAGGCGGCGCATTCGTCGCTGACCCCGCGCGGCTGCAACGCCATTGAGTACGCCGCCCGCCTGATCTGCCGCATTCGCGATCTGGCCGACAGCTTCAAGGCCAATGGCCCGTACGACCAGTTCTATGACGTGCCGTTCTCCACGATGACCACCAACCAGATCCGTGGCGGCATTGCGGTCAACACCATCCCCGAACTCTGTGAATTCACCTACGAATTCCGCAATCTGCCGGGCATGCAACCCGACCAGATCCAGGCAGAAGTCGAAAAATACGTGCGCGATGAGCTGCTGCCGCGCATGAAGGCCGAATTCGACGGAGCCACCATCGAAATCGAAACGGGTGCCGCGGCCCCGGCGCTGGAAGCCTCGGAAGAAGCGGCCATTACCCAGTTGGTGCGCGCGCTGACCGAAGACCGCAGCACCCGCAAGGTGGCCTATGGTACCGAAGCCGGTTTGTTCCAGGGCATCGGCATTCCCACGGTGGTCTGCGGCCCCGGCCATATCGAACAGGCCCACAAGCCCGATGAATTCGTGGCGATGGATCAAATGGCGTCGTGCGAGACTTTCCTGCGCCGCCTGGGCCAGTCGCTCTAAGTGTTTGTCGGGCCAAGCCGGGGACGGGTTCTCCGGCCCCGGCTTGGCTCGGGTCAGGTAAAATGACGGGTTGCAAACCGGATTTGCGGCCGGCAGTGGCTTGCCGTGATACCGGGGGAGATGCTTGGTGAAACCTTACGACTTTCCGGATGCCAAGGGCCATTTCGGTCCCTATGGCGGTGTTTTCGTGGCGGAAACGCTGATGCACGCGCTCGACGAGCTGCGGGCTGCCTATGACCATTACCGTGTCGATCCAGCCTTCCTGGAAGAGTTCAACTACGAACTCAAGCACTTTGTCGGCCGGCCCAGTCCGGTCTACCACGCCCGCCGCTGGTCGGAAATGCTGGGCGGCGCACAGATCTGGTTCAAGCGCGAAGACCTGAACCACACCGGCGCCCACAAGGTCAACAACTGCATCGGCCAGGCACTGCTGGCCAAGCGCATGGGCAAGCCCCGCGTCATCGCCGAAACCGGCGCCGGGCAGCACGGCGTGGCCACGGCCACGGTGGCGGCCCGCTACGGCATGGAATGCGTGGTCTACATGGGTAGCGAAGACATCCGCCGCCAGGCGTCCAACGTCTATCGCATGAAGCTGCTGGGCGCCACGGTCGTACCCGTCACGTCCGGTTCGCGCACCCTGAAAGATGCGCTGAACGAAGCCATGCGCGACTGGGTCACCAACATCGAAAACACGTTTTACATCATCGGCACGGTAGCGGGTCCCGACCCCTATCCCCGCATGGTGCGCGATTTCCAAACCGTCATCGGCAACGAATGCCTGACGCAAATGCCCGAAGTCATCGGTCGCCAGCCCGACTATGTCGTCGCGGCGGTGGGCGGCGGTTCTAACGCCATGGGCATCTTCCATCCCTATATTCCCTACGAAAACGTGCGCCTGATCGGCGTCGAAGCGGCGGGCGAGGGCATGGAAAGCGGCAAGCACGCCGCATCGCTGGCGGCTGGCCAAGTGGGCGTGCTGCACGGCAACCGCACCTACGTCATGCAGAACGCAGACGGCCAGGTGCAAGAAACCCATTCCGTCTCGGCAGGCCTGGACTATCCCGGCGTCGGCCCCGAACACGCCTGGCTGAAGGATTCCGGCCGCGCGGAATACGCGGGGATCACCGACGATGAAGCCCTGAAGGCCTTCCACGACTGCTGCCGCATCGAAGGCATCATGCCGGCGCTGGAGTCGTCGCACGCCATCGCTCAAGCCGTGAAGATGGCCACCACGCTACCGCGTGACGCCGTCATCCTGGTCAATTTGTCGGGCCGCGGCGACAAAGACATGCATACCGTCGCCGAACGTGCCGGTATCGAGCTCTAACAACATGACAACTCGCATTGATCGTATCGCTGCGGCCTTCGCTCGCACCGCCGAATCCGGCCGTGCCGCGGCGCTGATTCCCTATATCGCGGCTGGCGATCCCTCGCCCGCCGCCACGGTGGCCCTGATGCACGCGCTGGTCGAAGCCGGCGCCGACATCCTCGAACTGGGTGTGCCGTTCTCTGACCCCATGGCCGACGGCCCTGTGATCCAGCGCGCGGCCGATCGCGCCATTGCCCAAGGCGTGGGCCTGGCCCGCGTGCTGGAACTGGTGGCCGAATTCCGTCAGCGCGATACCGAAACGCCGGTGGTGTTGATGGGCTACGCCAACCCCATCGAACGCATGGGCCAGTCCGAATTCGCCGCCAACGCCGAACGCGCGGGCGTGGATGGCGTGCTGGTCGTGGACTATCCGCCGGAAGAAGTCATCGAATTCGCGGCTACGCTGGGCGCGCACGGCATTGCCCCAATTTTTCTCTTGGCCCCCACCTCAACCGAGGATCGGATCAAGGCGGTGGCGCAAGTGGCACGCGGCTATGTGTATTACGTGTCGCTCAAGGGCGTTACGGGTGCGGGCTCCTTGAATACCGACGACGTCGCCGAGCGCGTGGCCGTCATCCGCCGCCACATGGGCGCCATTCCGGTGGGCGTGGGCTTCGGCATCCGCGACGCTGAAAGCGCCCAGCGCGTGGCACGCGTGGCCGACGCGGTGGTCATCGGCAGCAAACTGATTGAAACGATGGAGCAGGCGGTGGCGGACGCCCCGGCTGCCCAGCAAACCAACGCCGCAGTCACCGCCGCCAGCGGCTGGCTGCGCACCATCCGGCAAGCGCTGGATCAAGTAAAACGAGACGGCGCGTCGGCCTGAGCGGCCGTGCGCGACCTCTAACGGGATGAAAA
>Ga0160449_1001696_pt1 | contig 10389 bp, 9 predicted proteins | sample HID1975I_E1MG_FD_108216 | JGI IMG/M metagenome (GOLD analysis project Ga0160449, IMG submission 108216) | Enriched soil microbial communities from UW Madison campus, WI, USA - HID1975I_E1 MG | ecosystem: Environmental > Terrestrial > Soil > Unclassified | place: USA: Madison, Wisconsin...
CCAACGGTAACCAGCAGCAGCGGGTTGAGTACCAGGAACAGGCAGATGACCGCCTTGTACCAAAGCGGCGACTGGCCCAGAAAACCGTGGGCGAGGGCGCCGGACAGGGAGCGTGACATGAATATGTATCCTTATGATTCGGCGATGGCGCACGGTGCCGGATCGGTGGATACAACGCAAGACATCTCGCGTGTAACGTATTCGCTTGCCATGTTGATCAGTTGATCAGTTGATCAGGCTAGCAGGGTCTCGTATGAGTTCCGGTGAAGCAAACCGCTCCTTGCCTTCTACCTTGATGGGCTGGAACTGTCGGAGTGTATTAAGATATGTGTCCGCGCTCTGCTTGCGGTCGCCAAGTGCTCTTATCTTTAACTTATTCTTCAGTATGGCAGACTGCCTGTCTTTTTCGCTTAAAGGGCTTTCTGATTTTAACGTGTCTCTCTGTATTTTAAATTTCATTTCGTTTTCTAGCTTGCTTGAAAATGAACTGGTATTAATCAGGTGGTCTTCCAGGTGTTTGAATTCGCGTTTGCTGAAGGTGTTTTCCTTCGATAAAAGGTCGGTTTGATTGGGCGCATTGAGCCTTTCCAGCTTACGTTTCAATGTTCCTGCGTTATATTTTCCAGAGAAATGGTTGTATATCCTCTTGGCAATATGGCCTGAAGGGTCGGTATGATTTATGGGGTCACCCTGGCAGTATGCATAAGCGTTCAAACCACCCTTGTATAAAGGGCTGAGTGTATCTGGAGTCAAAAAGCGCGCCAGTGAAGGCGAATAGTGCCGATAACCCTGACCCAAAACATATAAGCCGAAGGTGTTGCGGTGCTCGCCGTTGAAGCCGAGTTCGGATGAAACTAATGGGGTATATCCATAGGGTGTAAATGCTAGCCATTTAAAGGCTATGTCAATTGAGCTTTCCACATTAATCCTGCCGTGCGGTTGGGATTTGCCAGTATCTGCTGGCATCGTTAGGACAGCTACTGACATAAATGTCAGGTGAGGGCGCTTTGGTCCTGCTTTTGGCGCAAGTAGCGTCACTGCGGTGGGTTATAGTCTGGCGCCATGAATCCTTCACCCGCAGGAGTGCCGCCCGTGACCGAGTACAGTGCGTTCAAGGTTGAACTGACCGACAACATCGCCCACGTTCAGATCAACCGCCCGGAAAAGGTCAACGCGATGAACGCGGCCTTCTGGGAAGAAATCATCTCTATCTTCCAGTGGATCGACGACACCGATGCCGTGCGGGCGGTAGTGATCAGTGGTGCCGGCAAGCATTTTTCCGCAGGCATCGACCTGATGATGCTGGCTTCGCTGGCCGGGCAAATGGGCAAGGACGTGGGGCGCAATGCGCGCTTTCTGCGTGGCACCATCCAGCGCCTGCAAGCCTCGTTCACCGCCGTCGACAAATGCCGCAAACCCGTATTGGCGGCCGTGCAGGGTTACTGTATCGGCGGCGCCATCGACCTCATCTCGGCGTGCGACATGCGTTACTGCAGCAGCGACGCGCAGTTCTCGATCAAGGAAATCGACATGGGCATGGCCGCCGACGTCGGCACACTGCAACGTTTGCCACGTATCATTGGCGACGGCATCATGCGTGAGCTGGCCTTCACCGGTCGCAACGTTGCGGCCGACGAGGCCCTGCGCATCGGCCTGGTCAACCGGGTCTATGATGATCAGGCCGCACTGCTGGACGGTGTCTTTGCCATCGCCCGGGAGATTGCTGCAAAATCGCCGATCGCCGTGGCCGGCACCAAGGAAATGCTCAGCTACATGCGTGACCATCGCATCGACGATGGCCTGGACTACATCGCCACCTGGAACGCCGCGATGCTGCAGTCCGAAGACCTGCGCGTGGCCGTGGCGGCGCACATGAGCAAACAGAAACCGACGTTCGCCGACTGATCGGGCCGGGGGACGCGCAGTCAAGGAACCCCCGACATGTCAGCACGCTGGACTACTGCAGTACTCGACCCGCAGATCACCGGGGGCGTGGCCGTGGCCCGCAGCCCGGAAGGGTTTCTGGTGGACGACAACGGCGCGCTGTTTCCCCGCGACTGGCTCAAACGCCAGGACCTCGACGTGTTATGCGAGCACGGCATCGGCCATTTCGACGGCCAGCCGGTGTTCCTGCTGGAGCTGCGCAGCGCCACCGACGTGCCCGGTTGCCACTGGCGTGGCCTGCGGGCATTCATGCTCGAAGGCGACTTCGACACCTACAAAATACTGGGTTATGCCGCGCAGATCGGCACCTGGGCCCGCGAGCACCGTTTCTGCGGCAGCTGCGGCCAGGCGATGACGCAAATTCGCTGGGAGCGGGCGATGTACTGCCAGCCATGCGACCTGCGCAGCTATCCGCGTATTTCGCCGAGCATGATCGTGCTGGTGACCCGTGGCGATGAAATCTTGCTGGCGCGCTCGCCGCGCTTCGTCACCGGGGTGTACAGCACCTTGGCGGGCTTTGCCGAGCCGGGTGAGTCGGCAGAAGACTGCCTGGTGCGCGAAGTGCGTGAAGAGGTGGCGGTGGACGTGCGGAACATCCAGTACGTCGGCAGCCAGTGCTGGCCATTCCCGCACTCGATGATGCTGGGCTTTCATGCCGAATACGCGGGGGGCGATATCGTCATGCAGCCGGACGAGATCGAGGACGCCCAGTGGTTCAGCGTCCACGACCTGCCACCGTTGCCGGCCGGGCGGTCGATTGCCCGGTACCTGATCGATCTTTATGTGGCCAGGCGCTTAGGCTTGCCCGAACCAGTGCTGCCACGCTAGGCGCACGGTCAAGGCGAGCACCACGGTGATGAATACCGGGCGGATGAATTTGCTGCCGCCACTGATCGCCGTGCGTGCGCCAAAAAAGGCACCAACCATGACCGACAGGCCCATGCACAGGCCGACGACGTAATCCACCTGCCCGGAAATGATGAACACCGTCAGCGCCGCGATGTTGCTGACGAAGTTCATGCTGCGCGCCACGCCGCTGGCGCGTACCAAGTCGATGGGGTACAGCAGCAGGGTACTGACCGTCCAGAACGCCCCGGTACCCGGGCCGGCTACGCCGTCGTAGAAGCCCAGGGTGAAGCCTTGTGGGACTTGCCACTTTTTCTTGATCGGTGCATCGGCATCCAGCGGCGCCTTGGGCGTGCCGCCGAACAACAGGTAGATGCCACAGGCGAAGACGATCACTGGCAGCATCTTGTTCAGCCATTCGGCTGGCATGTAGTGGGCGATGACGGCGCCGAGCAACGCCCCGGTCAGGGTAGCGAACAACGCCGGGCGCCACTGCGCGGGGTGGAACAGTTTGCGCTTGTAGTAGGTGAAACCTGCGGTGGCCGAACCGAAGGTGGAACTGAGCTTGTTGGTGCCCAGCACCAGGTGCGGTGGCATGCCGGCGGTGAGCAAGGCCGGGGTGGTGAGCAGGCCCCCGCCACCGGCGATGGCATCGATGAAACCGGCGACGAAGGCGACCAGGGCCAGGATCAGCAGGGTTAAGGGTTCTACGGTGAGTTCGAAGGGCATGGGAGGCTTTCAAGCTGAAGGGCAGGTTGCGTCAAATGGCCGCAAAAGAACCGCCATGGTAATACTTGGTGCCTGCGCTTGTCAGTCTCTCGATTTGTTTAATTGACTCAACATCCAGACACCATGCGTTTACCGGCTCGAACGGCTCAGTCATCAAATCTTTCCCATGAATTTCGTATCGCCGGACCTGCCTCCTGTGGGTTGAGTGGTTGGGGTTTAAGCTTATCTAGCCTTTCGGTGTATCTTGCAATCATTACATACGAGCCCACTACTCTTAGTTGCTCGTCGGGGGTTAGGTATTTTGTGTTATCGAGTTCGTCGACGTTTATAGGTAAGGAATCCGGGCTTTTAAAGTGGCGTCGGGTGGCAGTGCCAGCGTCTTGAAGTTCTTTAATTTTATTGTTAAGGTCCGGGATTCTTGCGAGCGCTTTGAAATGTTTTTGCGTGGCGTCCCGGTGATTAAGTATAAAGCCGTATTCCGCATTCAGCTCTGCGTCTGCTTCAATTGCTGCGGTGGCTGCGACGCGATAGTCGGGCTCCTGTTTTTTGAAAAAAGTCCTTACCGCTGTGCCTGCTTGCGTGATCCACGCCTTGAGGGCTTTCCACGTGTGTCCCGAAGGATCATGGCGATTTATAGGGTCTCCCATGCAGTAAGCGTAAGCGTTAAGCGTACGGTTCCTGAAGGGGCTGAGGCTGTCGGGCGAAAGGAACCGCATTATCTGCGGGCTGAATGCACGATAACCGTTTCCTAGGTGATAGCAATTTGTGAGCCGATCATAACGTTGCCCGGTGTATCCCAGGGTCAGGTCAGTCTGGTCGTGCCCATAGGCTGTATAGCTAAGATGTTTCCTGCTGTTGCGAGATGAAGTGTTAACTATGGAGCTCTGCGAGTTTTCTGCCAATAGCGTTGTCTCGGCAGAACGCTCCGCCAGAGGAGTGTTAGAGGCTGAAAATAGCGTTACGCTTTGGCCGTTGCCAATCTCTGAGGACAGTTGGCCTTTTTTGTAGAATAAGCGCTGCTTCCTGTTCTGTGCCATGGTCAGCCTGCGGGTGCGAGAAGTAATGAATTTAAATTACCTTCATGCAAAACAGACAGGCGCGCAACTGGCAGTTCTGCCAGTTGCGTACGCACATAAAATAAGTGTGTTGACAGTGCCGGCCCTTTCGCGGGTGAACCCGCTCCCACAGGTTATATGCACATCTGAAGAATTGTGCAGTACCTGTGGGAGCGGGCGTGCCCGCGAAAGGGCCGGTGCAGGCTAATTACATCAACTACGGATAAACGCCAGCAAATCCGCATTGATCACATCGGCATGGGTAGTCGGCATGCCATGCGGGTAGCCTTTGTAGGTTTTCAGCGTGCCATTGGGCAGCAACTTGGCCGACAGGACCCCGGAGTTTTCATAGGGCACGATCTGGTCATCGTCCCCATGCATCACCAGTACCGGCTGGTTTACGCCCTTGAGGTCCTCTGTGAAATCGGTTTGGGAAAACGCCACGATGCCGTCGTAATGGGCCTTGGCACTGCCGATCATGCCTTGGCGCCACCAGTTGGCGATGATGCCTTCGCTGGCTTCGGCACCGGGTCGGTTGTAGCCATAGAACGGCCCGGCTGGCACATCCCGGTAAAACTGCGCCCGGTTGCTGGCGACCTGGTTCTGGAAATCGTCGAACACCGTCTTGGGCAGGCCGCCGGGGTTGCCGGGTGTTTGCACCATCAAGGGCGGTACGGCGGCGATCAGCACGGCTTTGGCCACTTTGTCCTCAGGGTACCGAGCCATGTAACGCACCACCTCGCCACCCCCGGTCGAGTGGCCGACATGTACGGCGCCTTGGGTGCCCAGGTGGGCAACCACGGCGGCTACGTCGTCGGCGTAGTGATCCATGTCGTGGCCGTCCCATACCTGACTGGAGCGGCCATGACCTCGGCGGTCGTGGGCCACCACGCGGTAGCCCTGGGCGAGGAAGAACAGCATCTGCGCGTCCCAGTCATCGGCACTGAGCGGCCAGCCGTGGTGGAAGTGGATCACCGGTGCATCGCGCGGGCCCCAGTCCTTGTAGAAAATCTGTACGCCGTCCTTCGTGGTTACATAGCTCATGGTCGTGTCTCCTGGGTGCAGGAAGCGAAGGGAGCTATTGAGAATAGGAGGGATTTTGTCGGGTATCAGGAAGTTGTGTTGCCTGTGCGGGCCTTTTCGCGGGTAAACCCGCTCTTACACTTTGAGCTCCCTTTCACCCGCGAAGCGGCCCGCACAGGCAATACTGATGCCCTTCAGACGCGGTCGCGCATGCGGTACCAGGCTTTTGCCGCAGCTTCCAAAGGCGCAGCCAGCAGATCTCCCCCGGGGAAGCGTCCATTGTCGATGCCTTGGTACAGCGCCAACAGGTCTTCATCGCCAAGAATGGCAGCGCTGACGGCTCGCGCTGCGGCCAGTGTTGGCAGTACGCCATGCCCGGAGAAACCCTGCAACCAATAGCGCTGGCCCTCGTGCCCGACGTCCGGGGTGCGCTGGATGCTGCAATCGATATGGCCGCCCCAGGCATAGTCGATGGCTACCCCGGCCAGTTGCGGGAACACCCGCTCCAGGTAAGGACGGGTAGCGCTGGCGACATCCTTGGGGATGCCGCCCAGGTAGGTGCAGCCGCCACCGAACAGCAGGCGGTGATCCGGGGTGAGGCGGAAGTAGTCCGGCACGAACTGGTTGTCGATCACGCAACTGTTACGCGGCAGCAGCGACTGGGCGAAGTCGGCGTCCAGTGGCGCCGTTGCCACCTGATAGGAGCCGACCGGCAACAGGCGGCGCGACAGACCACGGTCGAGGCGGTCGATGTAGGCGTTACAGGCCAGCACCAACACCTGGCAGCGCACTTCGCCATTTTCGGTACGGGCGGTATAGCCGTTGCCGTCTTGCTGATAGCTGAGTACCTGGCTCTGTTCATAGATATGCCCGCCACTGGCTTCGATGGTGCTGGCCAGGCCTTGTGCCAGCTTCAGCGGGTTGAGGTGGGCGCCTTTGGCGTCATACAGCGCAGCCTGGTAGCGCGGGCTGTCGATCCATTGTGGCAGCTCGTCGCGGCCGATCAGGCGCAGGGCGTCGTAGCCCCATTTGTGTTCGGCGTCGTGCAGGGCTTCTTCGAGCATTTTCACCCGGCGCGGCAATACCGCAGTCCACAGGCTGCCCTGCCGGTAGTCGATATCGAAGCCGTGGCGTTGTGGCAGTTCGCGCATCTCGTCGGCGGCCCAGCACATGCTGGCCCACAGGCGCCGGGTGTGTTCCACGCCCAAGGCCTTTTCCAGTGGCGGCATGTCGCATGACCAGCCCAGCAGTGCCTGGCCACCGTTGCGCCCGGACGCAGCCCAGGCTACCCGGCTGGCCTCCAGCAGTGTTACGCGTTTGCCTGCCTGGGTCAGGCGCAGGGCGGTATGCAGGCCGCTGAAACCGGCGCCGATGATCAGCACGTCGGTGTCGTGGGTGCCTTGCAGGGTAGGGCGCAGCGGGATGTTGGCGGGGTAGGTCTGGGCGTAGTAGCTGGCGACGTGCTGGGCGGATTGTTTGAACATGCAGAAGCCTCGTGAAAATTATTTTGATTATTTTCATGAAAACTTAGCAGGGAAATTTCATGGTGCCAATGTGTCAGGCAGGGTTTGGTAGTTTACCTGTTATCAATATGCTGCCTGAGCTGGCTCTATCGCCGGCAAGCCAGCTCCTACAAGTCTTGTAGAAGGACTGAAGCCAGTGCATGTCTTGAGAGCCTAAGTCTTGCACAGGTGCTGATGCCAATTGGGTACTTGTGGGAGCTGGCTTGCCGGCGATAGGGCCTGTAATGCCAGTGCAGAAGCTTCAGGTTGTCGCTTTTTTTCGGGGCTGACGCGGCTTGCTTGCTGCTGACTTGCTTCCAGCTGCTTTGCTTTTCCCACCTCCACCGCGACGCTTCTTCTTCCAGGGCGGCGCTGCACCGGCTGCCGGCCCGCTGATGGTCATGCGCATGCCGCTGCAACGCTCGACCAGCTTGCCCATCCACGCCGACTGTCGGGCCACGAATTCTTCCAGGCTCATCTCGCCGCTTTGCACCATGTCCAGCGCCTGCTCCCAGATCGCCGTGGTGCCAGGGTCGGCGATGGCGCGGGGGACGGCATCAATCAGGCTGAAGGCCGCAGGCGTGGCCGCCAGCGCTTTGCCGTTTTTTACGAGATAGCCGCGGTCCAGCAGGCCCTGGATGATGCTGGCGCGGGTGGCCTCGGTGCCGATGCCGGTGGTTTCTTTCAGCTTCTGCTTCAGGCGCGGGTCGTCCACCAGCTTGGCCACGTTTTTCATTGCCTTGATCAGGTCGCCTTCAGTGAACGGTTTGGGCGGCTGGGTCCACAGGTCTTTCAGTTGCAGGCCTTGGACGGTGCAGTCCTGGCCTTCTCTCAGCGCTGGCAGCACCTGGGCCGGTGGTGCTTCGCGGCCCTTGGCCGGGGTCAGCGCTTCGGGCAGGGCGCGGCGCCAGCCCGGCTCGACGATTTGCTTGCCCACCGCGCGCAGGGCATGGCCGGCGCAGTCGAAGTCGGCCTGGGTGCGATCATATTCGTGGTTGGGCAGGAACTGCGCCAGGTAGCGGGCGCGGATCAGGGTGTACACCGCCTTGTGCTTGGCCGGCAGGCGCGACGGGTCGCTGGCGGCGGCAGTAGGAATGATGCCGTGGTGGGCGCTGACCTTGGCGTCGTTCCACACCCGCGACCGGCGCTGCGGCTCCAGGTGGGGCTGCAGCGGCGCGAGGCCGGCATCGGCCCGTTGCAGGGCGGCGAGAATGGCCGGTGCTTCGGCGTGCTGGCTCAGCGGCAGGTAGCCGCAATCGCTGCGCGGGTAGGTGATGAGCTTGTGGGTTTCGTACAGGGCCTGGGCAATGTCTAGGGTTTCCTGGGCGCCGAGGCCGAACTTTTTCGAGCACAGCTCTTGCAGGGTGCCAAGGTCGAAAAGCAAGGGCGCGGCTTCACGCACGCGCTCGGTGGTCACTTTTACGGCCCGTGCCGTGCCAGCGTTACCGATGGCGGCGGCGGCCTGTTGCGCCAAGCTCGGGTTCAGGCAGCGGCCCTGGTCGTCGCAGGCGTCCTCGGGCGCACGCCACTGGGCGTTGAAAGCTTGTCCTGCATGTTCAAGCTGTACGTCGATGGCCCAGAACGGCACCGGCACGAAGTCGGCGATGCTGCGGTCGCGGTCGACCACCAGGCGCAAGGTGGGGGTTTGCACCCGGCCCACCGGCAGCACGCCCTGGTAGCCGGATTGGCGGCCAAGCAGGGTGAACAGCCGGCTCATGTTCATGCCGATGAGCCAGTCGGCGCGAGAGCGGCCCAGCGCCGAGTGATAAAGGTTGAACGTTTCGTGGCCTGGCAGCAGGCGTGCCAGGGCCTTGCGGATGGAGGTGTCGTCGAGCGCCGACAACCAAAGGCGCTGCACCGGGCCGCGGTAGCGGCAATGCTCGACCAGCTCGCGGGCAATCATTTCGCCTTCGCGGTCGGCGTCGGTGGCAATCACCAGCTCCCGCGCTTCGCCCAGCAGGCGCTTCACCGCCTTGAACTGGCTGGCGGTCTTGGGCTTGACCAGCATCTTCCACTTGTCCGGGATGATCGGCAGGTCGGCCAGGTTCCAGCGCTTGTAGCGTTCGTCGTAGCTGTCGGGCGGGGCGGTTTCCAGCAGATGGCCGATGCACCAGGTTACGCAGACGTCAGTGCCTTGCCAGCAGCCGTCGCCCTTGCGGGTGGCGCCTAGCACTTTGGCGATGTCTTTTGCCTGTGAGGGTTTTTCGCAGAGGAACAGGCGCATGGCCGGGGACGCTTCATCGGAGGTGATGGGCACTAGGATGCGCAAGCGGGGGCGCGGAGGCAAGTTTTATCTGGATGGATGTACAGGTTTTTGTCAGGGGAAGTGTTTTGAGCTGTACGGCCCTTTCGCGGGTAAACCCGCTCCCACAGGGGCCGCACATTTTTCAGAATGTGTGGGGCGCCTGTGGGGAGGTGATGGATCAGACGCGCGAGTCGCGCACCATGTCCACGTGCGGGATGCCGGCTTCGAGGAATTCCTCGCTGACTATGCGAAAGCCGAGGCGCTCGTAGAACGGCGTGGCGTGCACCTGGGCGCTGAGCATCTGCTGCTTCAGGTCGCGGTTTTGCGCTTCGACGATCACTGCGTTCATCAGCGCGTCACCCACCTTCAGGCCGCGCCAGTCCTTGAGCACCGAGATGCGCCCGATGGTGCCGTCTGCCAGCAGGCGCGCGGTACCAATCGGGTAGTCACCTTCCATGGCCAGGAAGTGCAGGGCGTCCTGGTCTTCCGAATCAAACTCCAGCTCTGGCGGAATGTGCTGCTCGGCGACGAACACCGCTTCACGGATACGGCGGATGTCGGCGTTGTCTTTCTGCCAGTCGGCGAGGCGAACGCTGATCTTATTCATTGGCGAATCCCAGGCTCCCTTGTTTGACCAGCTGCTGTAGAAGCATAAGGCCATCTTCATCCTGCAGCCAGTCTGCGAGGTTGTCGATGTGCAGGGCGTCTGCCGCGCACACCAGCTTCAGCAGCTCGCGCAGCTTGCCTGGCAGCGGGCAGCTGCGGCCGCTGGCGAACAGCAGCAGGTCGTCCTCGAACTCCGACCAGGCCATGCGTGCGCTTGGGTTGCGGATCAGGATGGCGCCTTGCTCGAGGGCGTCCACCAGCTCTTCCTCGCTCAGCTCTTCGCCAACGATCTGCTCGGGGTAGCGCGGCTCGGTCATGAACTGGCCGAACCAGGTCAGCAGCAGGTCCTTGTCGCCCATGTGCTTATCGAGCAGGGCCTTGAGGCGGTCGAGGGCGTCGTGCTGGATCTGGTGGGGGTCGCTGACCGGCTGGGCGTCGG
>Ga0160449_1001702_pt1 | contig 10382 bp, 10 predicted proteins | sample HID1975I_E1MG_FD_108216 | JGI IMG/M metagenome (GOLD analysis project Ga0160449, IMG submission 108216) | Enriched soil microbial communities from UW Madison campus, WI, USA - HID1975I_E1 MG | ecosystem: Environmental > Terrestrial > Soil > Unclassified | place: USA: Madison, Wisconsin...
AACTTGGCTAAGATCTGACAATCCTTCTCAAGCTCGTCATAAGGTCGATCTCCTGCGAGAAGCGACAGCCCCACTTTATCGGCATCATTCCGACTATCCCACGCTCCAACAAGTAGAAATGGAACAAGCTTCGTTGCCATTTGTGGATCTGCAACCCACTCTGGCAACTGTACCGCCTGAACAGACGAAAGCCGCCGCCGTAGAACAGTTAGAGAGCGGCCGGAGGCCTTTGCAAGCCGGGTCATTTCATCCCGACTCTTACCCATACCTTCAAGCGCTGCATTGAAAGCCTGGTAACTGGCCGGCTCGAGCACCACACCAGGGGCCGTTATTACGGCGTTGCGAGGGTAAATCACGAACGAGTGTAAGGATTTTGCGTACGGAGCAAGCTCTCGCTCGACTTCACGTGAATATACGGCGGGGATAAAGGCCTGCTTGGCCGAGGCTAAGCGAGGTAGAACGCCAGGCTTGTCGAAGACCAAAACTCGGTCACGATATGAAGCTAATTCACCACTTCCTTGATCACTGAGCAACTGGGCAAGGAACGCAAGCGCCTCTTCAGTCGAATCAGCTGCGATCACGAGAGGCTTATCAGGCGGGCTCGATAGGTACGAAGCTACGGCTCGTTTGGCGGATTCAATCGCTGACTCAAATAGGCTGCCTACCAGTGGTGGAGTCGAGACTTCTGCCCAGTCGGTCCAGCATTTGTCGAGTGAACGAACCTCTTGAGCAGGAATATTTGTTTCATTAGCGAACCATGCCTGACCAGGCAGCGACTGCTCTAGCCACTGCTCAATATCGCTCGCATCATACGCACGGACGTCCTTCCATAACTTCAAAGCCTGCTTAGAATCGACCCAGGCTCCTTTTCCGGCCCAACGTCGAGGCGTGACAAAAATGAAGGTCATCTCCGCGCAGTCTGCCTTGCTGAGAGCTTTCACGCTCTTTTCAAAGTCGCCATTCGCTTTCGCACGGGGGTCATCGTTGGTGCCAAATTCCCAACCAGAACAACCTTCCGGGATCCAAGGTGTGCCCTCGCCGGCCTCAACGAAACCGTCCCAACCAGGACGTTCAGCATCGTCATTACCTGGGAAGTCCACTTTTGTGAGCCCAATTCCTGTCGAGTGAACCAAGGTACGCAGGAGCACTGCCAGGCGAGATCGCGCTTGGATGTTATGCGCAACCCAGTCTTCGAGGGCATTAGCTTTAATCGCTAAGAATGGTGGTACATACGTCTTCGCACTAGCAGGTGCCGTTTTCCTGCTGGCTTGCGCCGCCTCGTACTGCGACTGCATCTCCATTAAGTCCCTGAGCGGGTACTTAAACGCTTTCTCTAGCCGAGCTGCCATTTCAGCCGACAAGGCAGCCTTGCCATTGAGCAGGTTTGACAATGCGGGGCGTCCTACGCCCATTTGTGAAGCAGCCTTGGTCACTGACATCCCAGCCGGAATGACTTCTGCCTTAATCCGCAAGCCTGGATGAAGAACATCTGTTATGGATGCCATCGCTGAATCCTTCGAGCACTGAGAAAGAGAGATCTACCTTTCAGACAAGGTAGTGTATTGTGTATCGCTACGCAATACACTTTTTGAGATTAACCCCAAGAAGCCTTTTATAAAGCGCTCATTAGCTGGCACGCTTCAGCCGAAAGCAGTCGCTCTAGATAGACTGCTCTCGACTCAGAAAGTAGAGCTCAAAAGGGAGCAGGCTGAGGTCAGGGGGCGCGACGATTAAACCTGAGCGTATGACGTTCAAGGCCAACTGATTACCTGATGCCTCGATTGCTACATCAGTGCAGTAAAAAGCCCGGCCAATAGGCGGGTTTTGTAGTTCTGGGTTAAAACAGAGCGGGGAACAGGAACTCGATGGAGTGCCTGGAGAGCTTCAGCGATACCAGCGTACGCCCGTCCAGACTGATCAAGCCCTCGTCCGCCATCTGGCTGAGCAGATTACGAGTAGTGCGCTCGCTCATGCCCAACTTGGCCTGGATTTCCGAACGTTGCATTGGGCCGAGGTAAAGCAGGTCGCGGTAAACGTCGCGGGCTTCAATGCGTAGAAGTGGCAACTCCACGGTGGTGGTTGGGAAAGTGCCACGCTTGCGCATCTCGAAGTAACAGTCGATGCACTGGCTAAGCATGCGAGGTTCTAGGAGCGAGGTGAAGTAACGCACCTGCTCCAGGGCCGTCGCGATGAAATACTCGGTGAACTTGAGCAGCCCGCCGTCGGAAAGCTCGCCACGTCCGTCCAGATCACCCTTACGGACGTGGTCGGCGGCGTTGAGCGCTGCATAGTACTCTTCGACCTTCAGGCCAAAGCCGCGGCTTATTGTCCAGAGGCCATAACCACCCAGACCGGCGGCGCGCAGGTACTGGTCAGTGAACAGACGACCGGTGCGGCCGTTACCGTCCAAGAACGGGTGGATCCACATCAGACGGTGGTGAGCAGCTGCAGCAGCCAGTATCGGAGTCATCCCGTGGAGCCGATCTAGGCGGTACGCGCCTTCAAACCAATTCAGGTAGGAGCCAATGCTTTCAGCGGGCGGCGGAATGTGCTGGCCAACCCTCACTTCATAGGTGCGAAATTCGCCTGGGCTAAAGAGGGCGGTCTCTCCCCCGCCGTTGATCTTGGTGCGAATATGCTCCTCCGGCATGCCGGCGTAGAGTTCGCGATGCATGCGTGCGATCGACTCGCGGGTGGTGATTGCAACTTCATCGATCGGGTCGGTGGAAAGCCGGCACTGGGCTTCAATGTGACATTTGATCTCCAGCAGATCCTCGGTGATGTTCTCGCCGTTCTGGATTTCCTCGGCGCGTAGCACGTCGACGGGCAGCATTGGGTTGCCCTCGATCTTGTTGCTATAGAACGAATTCACCTGGCGTAGCAGGTGGATCATGGGGAGACGCAGCGGTTGAGGGATATTGGCATTCAGGGCAGCATCGAGCTGCATGAGCTCGACCACGGCGTCCTGCAGGTCCCTTGGAGCTTTGTCTTGGGAGATGAACGGTGTTAATGCCATTTACCGACTATCTGCTTTGTTCTACGCCATACATTTCGTGGCTTAAAGCAGTTCCAGTCAAATGATTTTACCGGTTCGATTGCCGGTAATGCAGCACTTCACGCCCAATCAACCCTATCCTAGATGGCAGCTTGCAGAGGATCCAGGCGAGGTCAACGGGTCCATAAAGTACGGGTCATACTCGAGGCGGTTCAGCACGCTCGGACCACCAAAGAGCAACATACTCGCATCGATGACGTTGTGGCCTTCCTGGGGCAGGAGCGCAGCAAGGGTGAGTACAGCAACTCACCGAACATCGTCGGGCGCATGGACTACGCCTACGCGGTTACAGCCTTCGGCGCGCAAGGTGCCAGCCATCCCTACGACCGGATTCAGCATTGCTCATTCTGCTTACCCTCAAGCAAACCGCCCTGGTTGCCCCCTCCAGGTGAGCTCAGCCTTGTAACGACCACAAATTCCCGAACTATTTCCTCAACTACTCAAGTTGACAAGTGGGTAATTCTTAATCAACTCAATTTATTTTCGACATGCGCTGTGGAATTAAGTTGCGTGGATTATCAATTTTTGTAATTATGACTATTGGTACGTGTCTTCACGTATCGAGCTAATCGCTCGGTGTTTTTTCCGCCGAGCAATTAATCAATCAGCCTATGAGAGGCATGCGTCATGACAAACGTAATGAAATTCCTAACCCTATATGAGGTGCCTAATGGCCAAGAAGCAAAACGCTACACCCGACACCGCCGCTAAACCCCCGCTGCTGGTAGAGTTCCACCCCCAACGCGCTTTCAAAGAGCTGGGTAACGTGCCCGAACGACACCGCGATCGGTATCTCACAAGCCTGGACCTGCTGAGAAACCACCTCGCTCCAACGTGCGATGTAAAGCACCTGGGGGAGTCGCTGGGACACGGCGTATACGAGCTGATCATCAACGGCAGCCCGGCTTGGCGCTTGATCTACACCACCACGGTGAAAGGCAAGATCGTGGTGCTGCATGCGACCGAGAAGACCACCAACGGAAGCGATCGGCAAATCGCAACCGTGGTGAAAGAACGCTTGAAGACCTTGCGCCAGGCGGACGCAAAGGAGAAGAAGCAACAGAAGTAAGGTAACTTTTCAGGCGATGGCTTTTACAGCATCGCCTTTTTTAGGGTCATGCGCAAAGGCTGCTCGGGCTGATCCGGGACAAAATCCGTCTCTAGCTTATATCCAATGCGCACGAGCATTTCTAGCAGCGTGTCGATGGAGAATTTTTCCAAGTAGCCTTTGAATAGATTGCTCATGCGTGGCGCGCTAACGTGCAGCTCCCTGGCCGCGTCGGCTTGGGACCACCCTTTTTGCCTGATCAGTGTTATTAACGACATGAACAACTGAGTTTTCAGGTGTTTCATGTTGTATTCAACTGGATCGGTTGTGAATAGTTCGAATAGATTCTGATTCATCACTTGACGTCCTCCTGGTACGTGGAGGTTACGAACGTGAAAAGACGAGGGAAGCGGTGCGCTTCACCAACGAGAAAACCGGTGATCCCTAGGGGGTAGCAACCGGCTTTCGTAATTTACGTTTTAGATATTATCAGTTTTTGTAACCTATGCAAGCGTTTACTCGTACCATTTTCGAACACCTATCCGAGCGCTTACTCGCACCCTCTTCTACCATCTATGCGATTGGGAACTCAGCGAACCACAACAGGTTGCGGTTCGGACGAGAATGCCCCTTCACATTAGCGCCGGATAACGCGTTTCAGATTGCCTTCAGCTTAAACCGCCACCCGGAAGCTAGACGGCTTGCTGTCCGGCGGAATAATTCGTAGCATGAGCCCACGGTTTCCATTCGAATCCGCCCGAAACCCGTTGGGTTGCTGCCTGCGGGTTTCCCCCCTACTCCTCCGCATTACCCCATTGCCGAATCCCAACCGGGATTGCCTCCAGATCGACGATCACCCAAACCACACCGGCGGAGCAATCGCGTGCCTCAGACGATTGCCCATTCTGCAGGGCTTAAGACTCCACCTTCGTGACCGAGGTCATGCGTTTACGGCGGCGCTCGTGGCCAGCATTACGGTCTTCAATCTCCTGAAGCGCGTGAGGTTCCAACAGATCCCGCAACAGAGTCAGATCATAGAGATTTGTTTCACTACGATTCTTTTCTCGCCTGCGCTCGATGCGCTTCAACAGGCCCCCCGCTTCCATACTCCGGATACGACGTTGAATCGTTGAAGGCGAGACATCCATGGCTTGTGCCAAGGTTTCTTTCGATGGGTGTGGGTGATTTTCGTCTTCCCACCAATAGCTCAGCAGATGCAAAAGGATGTTCAGGTCCAGGGCGTCTATCCCCAAGGTCCTTTGTCGCCGGATCAAAATATTGGGAATCCCGGTCCAACCCGCCTTCGTGATTGGTCCCCCCCACTTAGCTTCAATCGAGCGCTTCGTAGGCGCAACGGCGGGAGTACCGGGAGCTTCAGGCACCGCAGCTGAAGGGGCTGCGTTTGCTGGAAGAAGAGGAGGAGGAGGAGGTGGTGGTGGTGGTGTAGTCATGGAAGCCTCAAAGAATCTGGATGGCCTAAGGCTATGAGAGGCAGGAGCGGGAAACAATCGTTTCTCGGCGCCCCCTGGGGTGCAGAAGTGCATCCCACGTTATCCAGTATATGTTCTCGTGTTGTTAGCCGATGAGTCTTCTCGGCTGAATGTTATTCGGTGTTCAGCAGCACGCCCCACTGGGGTTCCTTGCTGCACTCCACTGGGATGCATAAGCGCACCCCAGGCATCCACCTCGCACCCTTCTAAAGCGCCACTGACCCGCTTTATTCTTCCACTATGACAACAAGTTAAGGGGGTCGCTAGTGGACAGTGATCAAAATTTTAGGACTTTGGTGGGGGTCCTTCTACAAGCTGAGGCAGTTGGTCGACCTCGGCACGAACTGCTGCTTGAACTTGGCGAAACGCCGGCATCCATTATCGCCGCTGGAGGGGAAATCTATAGTGGGTTGGATCTCGTTCTAAAGGGCAAAACTGTGGGGAAAATGCACTTCGACCATGGTATCCCTCGCGGGGTGATCGAACGGCTGCCGCAGATCCTGAACGCACCCAAGGCAATCTATCGTTCTGCTAATCAAACCGTGCAAGGTGGTGGCAGCGTCGTTGTGATGACGTTTGAGACCCACCGAGGCTACCCACTGATTGTGCCAGTGCATGCAAGAAAGCAGATTGGTCGCGGTCGGTTCTGCAACGTAGTGGCAAGTATGTACGCGAAAGAAGGGCCTAACCCGGAGGCTAGATGGAAAGCGGAGGGGCTACTACTGTGGGAGCGCTAAAAAAACAAAGCCCCAAGTGACACGACATTTCGGCTCTAATAGCCTGGTGTGGGACGTCACAATGGGGCTTACACCTCTTATGGTAGGCGATCGCACCGCCAAGATGCAATAACGCCAGTTTTCGGGCCAAGCTGAGGCTTATGTGGCGAATTGCCCTCCGACTGGGCAACCGTCAGCAATTTTCGGTCACGGCACCACTGGCGCGGTGATCCGCAGGTTGATTGGATTGCTGTGCGGCAGTTGCTGGATTCGAGCACAGACAAGGTGTTTACCCAAATTGGGAGTGATGACCGGTATGTACGGTTGTTGGGAAAGGGCACTTTGCTTCGAAGCCGGCTGAACGAAATATGGCGATCCGCGGAAGGCTATCCAGGTGCTGAGGGCCTCGTGCGTGATGCGCTTCTTCAAGACCATTTCCAGGCGTCAACAAAAAACTGGAAGGGCATTCATCTAATGACGATGCACAAGTCGGGCAAGGAGTTCACCGAAGTCATTTTGTACGAAGGGCTCATGAAGGGACGATTCGTTCAGACTGACGCCAACGCTGATCGAGAGCGGCGGGCTCGTTTGGCCATGCGTGTGGCAGTGACTAGAGCAATGAAGAGAGCGACTATCCTCACGCCCCAGGGCAGAAATCGCAGTCCGTTGCTTTAACATCTTCGTAGACGTTTATGGAGTGATTTTGCCTAAACGAATCATAGGCCGACGGCCCCAGCGCAGGCACTCGCGGTTGATCGGAAAACCAGGAGCAGCCCGCAGAGTGCCTCATACTTCCATCATCGCTTTGGAAATCCACCCGACGGCGACCCAGTTACAGCCTACTGTGGTTCCTACGGGGAGGTGCCTATGACTATTCCCCTTTCACATTTCCAGACTTGGCATGAACCTTCCGTCGAACCGGGTACCTCGGAAGGTGAGGTAACCTTGATCGTCACTCTAATGTTTGAGGCCAATTCAGATCGGACGATAGCTATTTCGGCAAGGGGCTCGAGATGCATGTGCTTACCGTGAAACAAGCTAAAGAGAAACTCAAGCAAGCTATGGATGACGTTTGTCGTGACCACGAGCCTACAATCATCGTACGCAAGCGCGGGAAGCCCGTCGTATTACTGTCTTTAAGGGACTACAACGGACTCCAAGAAACGATGTATCTGCTGGGGTCGACTACCAATACCCAGCGTCTGAAGAGATCTGTTGCTCAGCTTCGGTCCAGCCCTCCCCACTCAAGCGACATCTGAGTGAAAGTGCTCTGCTAGAGGTTTGGTTGAAATGAAAATCACGGGCCGTGTAGAAATTGAAGCAGTGACTGACGTGCGTTGCGACGTATGCGAATGCTCAACCCGAACGGGGAGCGGCAACTTGGAATATGGGACGCTAGATGCGCATTGGGGCTACGGTGCGCTGCATGACGGTGAACGCTATGAGGTTCATCTCTGCGAAACCTGTTTTTTCGCTACCCTCGCTTACCTCAAGCAGGAGCGACGGACGGCGCACATGTTTCAGGATGACCCTCGAAGGACGGATGGCGATTTCGGGCTGGTCAGCGAGAATGATTTTTTTCGCGATGGGCGCTGACAAAAAAAGGCTTGCGCTGGCACATGGGTCAATTTGGCATCGGCCTCAACAACCATCCAGCTGAATCGGTGCTGGGCGCTCGTTCACAAATGCTCCTTGAGCAATGGGAAAACGATCGTGTCGTCAAGGATCCAGTATTATGGCCGGCTAACGCATGCGCTAACTGATAGGCCCGGAAGACGAAATATCAATGAAGATTTTCACACCATTACCTGGAGAGTATGTGGCGTCGGCACTGCAGCGAGGGAATGAGATGCTAGGTATAAAAACTCTTTCACCTGCGGACTTCCGCATAATACCTATCCCTAGGAAAGGTTACGCGCGCACGGGGCTTGGGCAGAAATCGGAATACAGGAAGCATGCAGTCTTTCAATTCCCTTCCTTGTTTACTGAGCGAAATATTACAGAAGAAATTTTGCAAAACCATACTTTATATCCTCTCACTGCAGCACTAGGCCGCTCTACAACAAACACGATTGTAACTCCCACTACATGGAAGAAAATTTGTCCCGACTGCGCATACGAGAATTTTGAAAAATTTGGAACAGCATACGTACATCGCAGCCATGTCCAAGCATCTGTTCAGGTTTGTAGCATCCATGGCTCTAACCTGATCACTAGCTGCCCCACATGCTCAACACCGATTCAAAATCACGATATCACCAGATTGGGGGTATGCAGTCAAAAATATAAAAATTCAAAACGCCAGTTAAACTCGCCGAACCACTCGTACTCAATATTCATAGCAGAGCTTCTGAACTATAAAGGCGCTCCCGTCCAAAGAGATGACGCTCAATGGATAGTGGGGAAAAGCTTATATATAAAGTATTTCAATGAAATGTGCAGTGATGAGAACTACTCGTCTAAAATCATAACACGCGAGTTCGGCGCAAAAAGTATCAATTCAAACTACAGGACTGCTTCTGATCAAAGTTTCACAATCCAAGCCTTTCTCGGATGCGGGACCGCAGAAAGGTATTTTGACTTACTCACGAACAAAGCTGCCACTGCTCAGTTGCAAAAGGAAGTGAATTCTCTTGATCACGCTCGCCGACGGCGTAAGGCGCTAACTGCATAGCTCACGCGGAGGAAAGAATGTTTAGCACCTCCTCTTCAGCTACATGAGACAGCCTAATACCAGCCAACCGGTATACGACGCTTATAGCGGTTCGCTCAGGCAAAAGATAATGCCTCACCGCCCACCTGATTTTACGAATTTGGTGATCATGATCAGAATCGAGCATATCGCTCATCAACAAGGTACTGATCGGGAATTTATCAGGCATCCTCAAAAAATCATGACGATGAGCCACCGCCCTGTCCAACGCGGCGCGCGTAACCTTTTGCGGCTTGCCCTGCGCAGACAGAATTTGATCCCTCGCAATCAGTAGATCTCGAGCAAGCTCCAAGTCTCTAGCGTTCCAGTCGACCAATCCTGGCCTTAGCCTGATGAAAGGATGTACTGACACATACTGCGCCAACCACTCCCTGTCATGGCGGTACAACCACTGATAGCCAGGCTTATCATGGCATTTCATTTTGGAACTGCTGGAAAACGTTGCCCGTCGCGCGTCAATTTCGCCAGCATCGACGTTGCTGCAAGTCTCGTTGCCCTTGAACGTATTTGCGCTGCGAATATCAGCTTGCGGACGGAAGGATTTGAGCTGCTCAAGGTCTATGTCGAGGAGCCAGCAAAGAAAGTAAAATTTTATTGGCTGCACGACCGCCCCGCGTGGACGCAAGACTCCGAATACCCAGTCGCAAGAGTGACTGACCTCCTGAAACTCTTGAGTGCGAGGGCTACAGAGAAGGCGTGGCGTCAGGAACCCCCTCAGCGCCTGTTCTCTAATCCGGCCAGACTTGAGTAACCCCATCTCATCCAGACGGTGCCTGAGGAAGTTCCCTTCCAGTAGATTCATTACATCCGTAGGATGCTCGAGTCCCCAAAGCTGCATTTCACTCACGATATCAGCTGCGGGTTTGCCAGGAAGCTGCATGACTGGCGATCCCAATGCCTCTGCCGGAAGCAGCATGCAACGCCAGTCTGTTCCATCCGGAAACGTCATTCCGCGGAGCACATCTCTATGGTGGGGGCAAGTGCAGGTGCCTATCGCCTGATGAATACGATGCCAGTAGGCCGAGCCGCAAGCGCGAATGTCTTCCTCGACGCATCTTTTGCAGTACCTGAAGGACGCATGCTTGAGGAAGCCAGAGGCTGTGATGCCCAAGCTCATCTTCAGACCTGTACCGGAGTTACCAGCCATGGAGATTCGTGCGGCTCTGTACTTCGCATCATCTACAAAGGGTTTGTAGAGCGGCAAAAGCGTGAAACGGTCGATTAACTCATCTACCGAATAAGCTGATGCTACCCGTTGCGACAGAGCCCCCAAGCAGCACGGCAGGATAGAGCCACAGGTTCTGGAATACGCACCGAACAGCTCCTGGCTTGTCCGGCGATAACTGTCGTTCGACGACAG